>Ga0209018_1000956_pt1 | contig 25108 bp, 16 predicted proteins | sample YNPBryBLVA2012_FD_185814 | JGI IMG/M metagenome (GOLD analysis project Ga0209018, IMG submission 185814) | Anoxygenic and chlorotrophic microbial mat microbial communities from Yellowstone National Park, USA - YNP Bryant BLVA 2012 (SPAdes)... ...
AGGTTGCGTATTGGATTTTACCCGCTTCCCGGCAACGTCACCAGCAGCGGCGACCCCGGACCACCTGCGCCGGTATTTTCCTTCACGCGGCCTGAAGCACTTCTTCGGCATGCGCCCCCGCCATCAACAGCCCCAACTGCTCACGTGTAACCGCTCCGGCGGGCACCGTAGCGACGATCTCGCCTTTATACATCACGGCAATCCGGTCGGACAGTGCCATGATCTCATCCAGCTCGGCGCTCACAAGCAGCACCGCCGCACCCGCATCTCGCTGGGCAACCAATTGCTGGTGAATAAATTCGATACTGCCGACATCGATGCCGCGCGTCGGCTGTGAGGCGATCAGCAAAGCTGGGCGGCGGCCCAGTTCGCGGGCCACTACCATCTTCTGCTGATTGCCGCCGGAAAGACTTCCCGCGCTCGTCTCGACGCTGGGGGTGCGGATGCCAAATTCCTTCACCAGCCGTTCGGCATAAGCATCTACCCTGCGACGGTTGAGCACCACCCCCCCTTGCCCGCCATGCAGCCGCTCAAACTGCCCACTGAAACGAACACGCAGCCAGGCCATAATCCATTGGGCGATACGCGCGGCAACCCAACCGATTAACAACGCGGCGATAATCAAGAGGAACATCCGCACCAAGTCCGGGCCAGCCATCACTTCCCGTCCGGCATTAGCCGGGTCCGCCACATTAAACAACCGCAGCGCCAGCGGCCAAAGCAATCCTCCCCCGCTCGTCACCTCCCACGGGACCGCGACTCCCAGCCGCTGCAAAAACTGCGCCAGCATTTCGCCCCCATCCCATAGCAAACTCCAGACCAGCCATAGCAGGCCGAAGCTGGTCACCGCGAAAAAGCCGTACAAGGCAGAGGCGAGCAAGATGGTGGGCACATTGGTAGGCGCATCAGTAAAGTCGCGCTGGAAGTAGGTATTCAACACCAGATTTTCAGATACGCTATAACTCGTGACCATGCCGTAACGATGGCGATCTTCGGGAACGTGCCCCGCGCCGACAACCGTGACATCACGCGGCGTGGCATGGGTCATGTCTTGATGGTTAATCGAGAAGCGTCCCCCATGCGCGCGCCGCAGACCGGTCAACACCTCGACCAGTTCTGTCTGTCCGTTGCCCTGTACCCCGGCAATGCCGAGCACCTCACCGGCGCGCACTTCAAACGACACGTTTCGGAGCGCCATGTGTCCCCGGTCGTCGTAGGCGCTCAGGCCATCTACACGGAGCACTACCCCTTTGGGATCGGCCTGGCCCTTCTTCACCCGCAGAAGCACCTCGCGCCCAACCATCATCGCGGCCAGGGATTCCTCGGTCGCTTCCAAGGGGTTGGTCTCGCCCACCACACGCCCGTCACGCATCACCACGATGCGGTGGGCAACGGCCAGGACTTCTTTGAGCTTGTGGGTAATGAAGATGATACTCACCCCCCTGGCCGAGAGATCGCGCATGATCTTGAACAATTCCTGTACTTCCTGCGGCGTCAGGACCGCCGTCGGTTCGTCCAGGATGAGGATTTGCGCATCACGGTACAACGCCTTGACGATCTCGACGCGCTGTTGTGCCCCAACCGGCAGTTCTTCGACCAACGCAGCAGGATTGACTTCCAGGCCATAGCGTTCACTCAACTCATGAACGCGCCGGGCCGCCTCCTGCCGGTCCAAGAAAATACCGTTCATCACTTCTTCGCCCAGCACCACGTTTTCCGCAACCGTCATCACGGGGATCAACTGGAAGTGCTGGTGCACCATACCGATTCCGCTGTGGATCGCCTCGCGGGAACTGGCAAAGTGAACCGGCTGCCCGTTCAGCAAAACCTCGCCGCTGTCGGCGCGATACAGGCCGTAAATGATGTTCATCAGGGTCGATTTACCAGCGCCGTTTTCACCGAGCAGAGCCAGGATTTCCCCTTTGTGCAGCGTCAAACTGACATCGTCATTCGCCAGCACCCCTGGAAACCGCTTGGTGATCCCCCGGACTTCCAGAACCGGCCTGTTCCCATCTGCGTGCATGGACCCTCTCCCTGATCTACTCGACCTCATACGGCTTGCCGACATGCGCCGGAGGCTGCGCGCGCCCGACGAACCCGGCCAGCACGATGACCGTCAGCAAATACGGCAACATCCCGACAAACTGGTGTGGAATGTTGATGCCGAAAAACTGCAACTGCCCTTGCAACGCAGTAGCAAAGCCGAACAGCAGCGCCCCCGCTGCCGCATACAGCGGGTGCCAGTTGCCGAAGATCATCACCGCCAGGGCAATAAACCCGCGCCCGTTTGTCATCCCGCGCTCGAACTGGCCCACCGCTTCCAGAGTCAGGAAAACGCCGCCTAGGCCGGCCAGCGCGCCGCTGAACAGCAGATTGATGTACTGCATCCGGTAAACATTGATCCCCAATGTATCCGCTGCGCGCGGGTGCTCCCCGATGGCGCGCGTGCGCAGCCCCCAGCGTGTGCGGAACATGACGACGGCAATGATGATTACCAGAGCAAAGGTCGCATAAGTGATGAAGCCCTTCTTCAAGAAAATCTCGCCGATCCAGTAGAGAATCCCCGCACTCTCGCTGAACGGGTTCGCGATCATCGGCGGCAAGCGGCCCAGCGTGGTCGCCCCTGGCATGTACAGGTAGCCGGTCAGCCCCAACGCCAGGATATTGATCACTGTGCCACTGATGATGTGAGACACCTTAAAGCGGATGCAAAGCACAGCGTGCAGCAGCCCCATCACCGCCCCAGCAAGCATCCCCGTCAGGATCGAAAGCCCCATACGGATCGGTTCGGCCTGGAACACCGACGGCGCGCCCGGCAAACTGAGGGCGTAATTGGTCATAAACCCTACGAAAGCGGCAATCAGCATCATGCCTTCGATGCCGATATTGACGATGCCGCTGCGTTCACTAAAGATACCGCTCATGGCTCCCAATGTGATCGGGACCATGCCGCGAATGCTGGCATTGATCACCGCCACGACCACCGCCGGGCCGACCGCCCCCACTGCCAGAAACGCCATTATGACAATCAGCACCGCGCCGATGCTGGCCCACAGCGCAGTCCGATTCGTTCGAGCCATCGCAGTCACAGCCGTAAGCATTGCAGGCGCGCTCCTTGTGTATTTATCGCTGTCCCCAGCCGGTGCCGAACATCTGCCCGATCCCGCCTTCGCCCCGGATGCGGTAGATCATGCGGATGATCTGGTCGGCGGCAACAAACATCAGGATTAAAGCCTGCACCACCAGGATGATCTCACTGGGCACGTTGCTCTGGAACTGCATCCGCGTCGATCCGGCGTCCATCGCTCCGAACAAGAATGCCGCCAGCACCACCCCCAGTGGGTTATTCCCCGCCAGCAACGCCACCGTGATCGCGTCAAAGCCAAGCCCCAGGCTCTGGTTCGGCTCGTAGCGATAGTTGACGCCGAGCGTCTGCATCGCCCCGGCCAGGCCGGCCAATCCGCCGGCAATCACCATGGTCAGGATCGTGATCCGTTTCACGTCGATGCCGCTATAGCGCGCAGCGGTCGGGTTCAGGCCGACCATGCGCAGTTCAAAGCCGAACGTCGTGCGAGTGATCAACAGCGCCACCAACACGGCAGCGATCACCGCCAGGAAAACGCCCAGATGCAATGCCGTCGGCCCCGGCGGGTCGAACACCACCGGCAGATAGGCCGTCGGCAGAATGGACGGGGTGCGGGCGATAACGCCGTTGCCATCGTTCAGTGGCCCCGGCGGCAGTCCTTCCCCCGGCGCCCCTGCGAAAAGCAGCCAGCCGATCAGATTGCTGGCGATGAAGTTGAACATGATGGTTGTGATGACCTCGTGCGCCCCGGTGTATGCCTTCAGGATACCCGGTATCGCGCCCCACAGCGCCCCGCCGAGCAGACCGGCCAGCAGCGCCAGCGTCAGATGGACGACCGCAGACAGCACCGGGTTGCCCAAATCCACCGGAAGGGCAAAGCCCACCCAGGCCGACGTGACCGAACCGATCAGCAGTTGGCCCTGCGCACCGATGTTGAACAGGCCGCCCTTGAAGGCGAATGCGACTGCCAGGCCCGAAAAGACTAAGGGGGCCATCTTGATCAGCGTCCGCGTCAGGCCCGCTGCATCGCCGAAAGCGCCGTTCAGAAGGCCCCGGTAGGCAACCAGCGGGTCGTATCCGGCCACAATGATGAAGAGCGCGCCGATCAGCATGGCCGTCAGCACCGAAAGCACAGGCACGGCAGCGCTGCGCAGCACGCCCCTCACCAGGCCGATGTTGGTGGGAGAGTCCGTAATGACGGACGATTCGCTCATCAGTTATGCTTTCTCTATCTCTGGACAACAATCAGGAGACTGGCAGGTTGTGCTCAACACCCGGCCTGGCGAATTATAACGACCTTCCTTGCCGCCAGGCAATACCGTCAACAAGTAGCACCGCCTCCTAGTCAGACGCTTCGCTACAGTGAAAAGGCCATTTTCCACTGTAAATCGGCCCGATTCGGATAGTCGAATTCCGCACACAGCCGTTCCAGGGTCATCGGCGACCCAACCCGCAAGGGAATGAGTTCCAGCAGAAGATCATCCATTTGCAAAAGCTGGCAACTGAACACCAACAGCGCGTCGTCAAAATCGGTGAAATACACCTGTTGAATACGGGCGCGCAGATGCTCGTCCGCAATACCTGTCCCCGGCCCGCCCTCACGGTGGATCACCGAACGCCCCATCCGCAGGATGTCGGCGCGCTGGCGCAACAGGCCGCCGATAGCGATCTCGTAATAGACGGCCTGAAATACTCCATGTCGGGCGCGCAAGACGTCACGCAGGCTGCGCATCATCTGCCGGAAATCGTAGGCCCGTCCCTCTGTTGGCACGTCCAGAGCCGTCCCCTGAAGTTCGAGCGCCCTGCTCAAGGCCGTGCAGCAGGCCGCATACCACGCCTGCCGGGCAGACAGTGAATCGGATGGGCCATGTTCTTCGCTCAACCGCTGCTGCTCATCCAGGCGAAACCGCAGCGACAGGTAATCGCCCAGGCCCAGCGGGTATTGAAGCTCGCAGGCGGGGTCATATGCCGAGCGCAACTGGCGCACACGGTCGAGGTCTACGCGCGAATCGGGCGCGGCCTTGATCGGCGCAGCAGGTAGCGGCGAGGGCGAGGCTTCCACCGGTTTTGGCTTCCCCTCAACGCTCGTATTGAGCGCGGACGTTGGCACTGGCAGGATCAGGGTAATTAAACTCCTGGATCAGGCGGATCAGGCTGATTTCAAGCACATCACGATGGCCCAACATCATCTCCTGAAGCACAATATCGATCACGAAGATCAGCCGGCTGAAGTGACGAAACTGCCCCTCAAAGGCGGTAAAGAAGACCGCAAACAGGTGCTCACGCAGTTCTGCATCGGCCACACGCCCCCCCGGCCAGCCAAGCGTCCACTGCTCGCGGTAAACACCCATCGCCAAAATGTGATCGCGCATATCCATCAGCTGGCCGATGGCCGCACGCCGATCCTGCGCATCGACCAGGCGCTCCGTCCCCCGATAGGAAACGTTTTCCAGCGAACGGCAAATCTTGCCTGCCTCGGCCACACGCACCAGACGGTGCAGGCTGCGCCGGTCAAACCCCAGGCCGCGCGCGACTGCCTCGGCGCACTGTCGATAATAGGCTTCGAGATTGGGGCGCTCCGATGAGCGGTCGATCCGCCACAGCAGCGAGAGATAATCGCCAAAGGTCAGGGGAAGTTGGGGCGGTTGAAAGGGATCATAAGCAGACGTAAGCTGCACAATTCGCTGCTGATCAGGCTGATAGCTCATAAGCATCTCGTCCTGAGGGTAAGCGTATGCCTAGTATAACAGTGGTTTGCGGCAAAGGGCAACGGGTGTTGCAATGCGCAAAACAGGGCCGTCTCCGGCTTTCCACTTAGGCTGCTTTTGGGTACATTTTTAGCATCCACAATACTCCGGGGGAAAGGGACGGCCTGATGAAGATCGGGCGAAAATTGCTGAATCGTTACGAGATCGAAGCGGTCATCGGCGAGGGATCGACGGCAACCGTCTACCGGGCGCGCGATTTGCGCCTGGGGCGTATCGTCGCCATCAAGGTGCTCTCGCCTTACGTGGGCGAGGCCGCCCGCCACCGCTTCCAGCGCGAAGCGCAGAGCGCCGCCCGGCTTAACCACCCGGCAATCATGGTCATCTACGACCAGGCAGAAGAGGACGACCTGCACTTTTTGGTTGTGGAATACATCGAGGGCAGGCCGTTGAGCGATTTCATCCCTGCGTCTGTGCAGGTCGTAACCGATCTGGGCAGTCAGTTGTGCCATGCGCTGGACTATGCCCATCGCCTGAACATCATCCATCGGGACATCAAACCGGCCAACATCAAAGTGACCGCCGAGGGCAAAGTCAAGATTATGGATTTCGGGCTGGCGATGCGTCTGGGGTCCAAGCACATCACCGCACATGGCTCGATTATCGGCACGCCAGCTTACCTCTCGCCCGAACAGGCGCGTGGCCACGACCTGGATCATCGCACCGATATTTATAGCCTGGGCGTCGTGTTGTACGAAATGGCGACCGGCAAACTGCCCTTCGACTCCAACGACATCGGCGCGATCTTGTTGCAAAAAGTGACCCAGACACCACCTCCCCCACGCCAGCTTGTGCCGAGCATTCCGTCCTGGCTCGATGCGGCGATCATGAAAGCCCTGGAGCGCGACCCTAATGCGCGTATCCAGTCAGGGGCCGAATTTGCTGCCCTACTGAGCGGACAGCCTATCGAGGTGGTCCAGTCGGCTCCGTCAGGCGTCAGCATCCCCATCCATACCGATAAGCCGACCGAGGAAGCGCCCGCCGTGCGGGAAAAGCAAGCGATCACCGTCATCGTCGCAGACGATCACACCATCCTGCGTACCAGCATTGCCCTCTTCCTGGACGACCAGGAGGACATCCGGGTGCTCGGTGAGGCCGCGACAGGCGAAGAAGTGCTGCAACTGTGCCAGCAGAACCCGCCGGACCTGCTGTTGCTGGACCTGAACATGCCGGGTAAATCTGGCCTAGACGTGCTGCCGCAAATCCGGAGGATGCACCCCAAGACGCGCGTGCTGGTACTGACCGGACGCACGGAAGATGCCTACATCATGCGCGCCTTGCAGGCCGGGGCGCACGGCTATCTGCTCAAGACCAGCTCTCAGGAAGAACTGCTCGAATGTGTGCGCAAGGTTGCGGCAGGGAATATGGCCCTGGGAACAGGGGTGGCTGAGCGCGTCGTGGCTGGGGCACTCACACCGGGAAGACGCGATCCACTAACCGATGAGGAGCGGGCCGTGCTGCTATCGATTGTCGCCGGAGACGAGTCGAACGACGCCATCGCGGCGCGGCTGGGCTGCGACCCCCAGGTCGTCGTCGAACGGCTGATGAGCGCTATTGACAAGTTAGGGGTCTCCACGCGCTCCGAGGCGGCGCTGGCGGCTCTGCGCGCCGGCTGGATCAGCTTGGAGGAGGCGCACCAGATGTCCAACATGTTGAAGTTGGGCAGCTAAGGGAGCATGCCCATGTTTGAATTGGCCTGTCATACCTGGGGATTCAGCGACCAGCCGCTGGAACAGGCAATCCAGACCATCGCCCGCCTGGGTTTCAACGCCGTCGATCTGGGCAGTGGGACACACCTGGATACCGACGCTGCTGCCAAAAACCCCAAAAAAGAGGCAGGCCGGATTCGGGCGCTATTGGATCGCTTTCACCTCAACGTCACCGACCTGTATCTGCTGTTGCCTGCGCTGGCGTCGCCAGATGAGGGACGACGGCTATATGAGGTAAAACTGTTCCAGCGCCTGGTTCCTTTCGTGGTTGCGCTAGGCGCGCCGGGAGTCACCCTGTCGCCGGGAATCGCGCCGCCAGAGTCGGAAACGCGACGGCAGAAGGCCAGGGGACGCGAAGCCGGAGATGAGGAAAATACAGCAGAGGATGACCCGCCAAGCGCCCTGCCGCCGGCTACCCCACCCCCCGCTAGCGAGCCGGAGCCGCTGCCCAAAACGCCATTCGATTGGGCCGCCGAATCGCTGCGCCGGGTTGTCGAGATCGCCGGAGAAACCGATCTGCGGGTCAGCATTGAGCCACATCTGGATTCCGTCGCGCCGACTCCAGACCGGGCGCTGGCCCTGTTGGAGGCTGCCCCCGGTCTGAGCATCACCCTGGACTGGGCGCACTTCACAGCGCAGGGCATCGTCTCCCGCGAGATCGAGCCGCTGCTGCCGCACGTGGCACATGTGCAAATTCGGCAGGCAGCGCGCGGTCGCCTGCAAACCCCCTTGCCCGAAGGCGGCATCGACATCCAGCGGATGCTTACCCTGCTATACCAAAACGGCTACCGGGGAGCCTTGACGGTCGAATACATGACCACATTCGGCTGGCATGGCATGGCAGCAGTGGACATCGTTCGTGAAATAGGCCGTACCCGCGACGCCCTGCGCGCTTACCGCCGTGCGTTGCTGGCAGGCTGATTTCCTCGCGGCTTCTATTCCCTTAATCCACCCGCTAGTTTCACCGGCAGCCCTAGCTGTGCATGGGCTGTCCGTTTTGTGTCCAAAAGTTGGCACAGTCGGCAGGACTTTCTCCCCCCGCCGGGCGGATGCTGAAGACGCCAGAGTGAGTTAAACATTTTTTGGGGGGAAATATGCCGACATTGAACAACACCTGCCACATCCTGCAAGCCTGGAAGACAGGCGATCCGAGTTGCCCGCCTTCGCCGCCCCCGCCGCAGGGGGGCGGGTAAGCAGCGAGCAGCAATACAGCGGCGGAGCGCATTCCGCCGCTGTTGTTTTCGCCGAACCCGTTAGAAGACGGAGCAGACGCCAAACGCCGCCGCCGAACCCGCCGCCGGAGCCACAGGTGCAAGCGCAATACTCAGTATCAGCGTGACCAGGACTACAAACGGGATCGGGAGCAAAAAAATCGCTGTAAACCAGCCGCTCTGGAACTTGAGGTGCATGTAGTACATCGCCACCAGCAGCACCTTCGCCGCCGATAGGCCCAGCAACAGCGGCACGCGCGCAACAGGCAGATTGGCAACCACCGTCACCTCGATCAACGTGATCAGCGCCAGCGCACCGAACACCGTCAGATAGTTCGGTTCGCGTTTTTCACTCTCCGCCTGCGAAGTCAGGTGGGGGGTATATTCGGTCATCACTACCTCCTCCTGCATCAATTCGATGGCCTCACACCATCAGGTAAATCACCGTAAACAGGATGATCCACACGATGTCTACGAAGTGCCAGTACAGCCCGAACAGTTCCAGGCCGTCCGGGTTAGGCCGATCCAGCGCCGTTGCTTCCTGGTTGGCCAAGCGCCGGAACAACCGCGCCAGCGGGGAATCTCCCCCGGCAGCGGCATCGGCCCGCAGCGTGCGGAACAGCAGAAAAGCCATCCACACCAGGCCAATGATCACATGCATCCCATGAAAACCGGTCGTCGTGAAGAAAGCCGAGCCGTACAGCGTCCCGGTGGTAATGCCATGCCCGGCCAGTTCTGCCCATTCCAGCAATTCGATCATTAGAAAAGCCGCGCCGAGGCCCATCGTCATCAGGAGACGGTTGCGCAACGCCTTGAGTTTGCCGCGTCGGATGGCCGAAAGCGCCATCACCGCCGTGAAACTGCTCGACAGCAACACGAACGTGCCCAGCGTCATCAGCGGGACATTGAGCAGCGCGTTCACGTCGACATCCGCGCGATTGCGGTAGCCGAGGAAGGTCGCAATCAGGCCGGAGAAGAACATGATCTCCGAGGCCAGGAAGACCCACATCCCCAGCAGACGGCTGTTAACCCCCATCGAAGGCCGCTCCAGGGGTATTTCCGGGGCGCGGCTGATCTTCCACAGGCCGAACAGCAGGACGATCAGACCGACCGGCAACACCGGCCACAGCAAGAAGCCGATCACCAACAACAGCGCCCCCAACGCCACCAGCACCGGCGCGATACTCGGCGGCGGCAGATGAATGGCCTCGTGGTGCGAACTCCGCGCTTCGCTACTCATAGTTCTCCCCTTCGATCAGATTCAGACGCGCATCGCGCGCCGGGCGGCGGCTGTACACCGCCGGGATTGTTTCAAAGTTATATTCTGGCGGGGGCGACGAGGTCATCCATTCAAGCGTGTCGCCTTCCCAGGGATCGTCGCCTGCCGGTTCGCGCCGCGCGGCGCTCACGACCACATTGATGAGAAACACCAGCGCCGACGCCGCAATGGTGAACGCGCCGATGGTCGAGAGCAGGTTCAGTCCATCCCAGCCGCGATCTGCCGCGTAATCGTAAATCCGACGCGGCATCCCCATGATGCCCAGGAAATGTTGCGGGAAAAACGTCACATTGAAGCCGATAAACATCAACCAGAAATGCAGTTTGCCCCACCCTTCGCGCAGCCGCCAGCCGAGCATCTTGGGCAGCCAGTAATACACCCCTGCAAAAGCGGCGAACACCACCCCGCCGAACAGTACATAGTGCAGATGTGCCACCACGAAGTAGGAGTCGTGCACCTGCGTGTCAATCGGCAGAATCGACAGGAAAACGCCCGTGATGCCGCCCAGCAGGAACGTACTCAAAAAGCCGATGGCGAACAACATCGGCGTGTCGAACTTGAGCGATCCGCCGATCATGGTAAACAGCCAGTTGAACATCTTGACGCCCGTCGGCACGGCGATGATCATCGTCGAGAGCACGAAGAACGCCTGCGTGACCGGCGTCAGGCCGGTGGTGAACATGTGATGCGCCCAGGTGGAAAACCCGATTGCGCCGATGGCAATCGTAGACCAGACCATCGCCCGATAGCCGAAGATGGGCTTGCGCGAAAAGACCGGCAGCACTTCTGAGATCACCCCCATGCCCGGCAGAACCATGATATACACCGCCGGATGCGAGTAGAACCAGAACATGTGCTGCCACAGTACCGGGTCGCCGCCGCCCGCGACGGTGAAGAACTGCGTACCAAAGTTGCGGTCGGCCAGCAGTAACATCAAGGCGCCGCTCAGCATCGGCGTGGCGATCAGCACCATGAAGGACATCACCAGCACGGTCCAGACAAAGATCGGCATCTTCCACAGGCTCATGCCCGGCGCGCGCATGTTCAGGATGGTGGTGATGAAGTTCACCGCCCCCATCAAGGAAGACGCTCCGGCAAGCTGAAGGCCGAGAATCCACATATCGACGCTGCGCTCCGGCGAGAACGCCGGGCCGCTCAAAGGCGGGTAGCCGGTCCAACCGACTGCCGCTGCGCCGAACGGCAACAAAAAGCCACTGTACATAAACAGGCCGGAAAACAGAAAAAACCAGTATCCCAGCGCATTCAAGCGCGGGAAGGCCATGTCGCGCGCGCCAATTTGCAGCGGGATGATGTAGTTACCAAAACCCACCAGGAACGGAATGACGAACAGGAAAATCATCGCCGTCCCATGCATTGAAAACATCTGGTTGTAGAGGTCCGGGTTTTGGATCACCTGCGCGCCGGGCGCGGCCAGCTCCCACCGCATCAGGAGCGCCAGGACACCGCTGAGGATGAAAAACACGAACGCCGTGACCAGGTACATCAGGCCGAGTTTCTTGTGATCGACCGTCGTAACCCAGGCCAACAGGCCGCGCCGTTCCGCCACCTGTGGGACCGTCGCTACCGATGTTGCCATTCGACTTCTCCGATCTGTTTGCGCCAGAGATTTGTCAAAATCGTCTACTGTGCCTGCAAGAAAGCGATCAGGTCGGCAATGTTCTGCGGCGTCAGGCGGTCGCCGTAGTTCTGCGGCATCACACAGAAAAAGCCTTCGACCACAAAGCTGCACGGGGCCAGGATCGACTCGCGCAGGTATTCCTCCGCCGTGTAGCCAGCGATACGCTCACCGGCACGCTGGCCTAATCCCTGGAACGAGGGGCCGACCAACACCGATCCGTCCAGCGAATGGCAGGCATTGCAGCCGATGGCCGTGTACAACTGCTCGCCGGCAGCGGCATCGCCGACCAATTCCTGATCGGCAGCCCCGGCGTTCGCCTGGGCCGCAGCGGCGACGACGGCAACCTGTCCGTCCATCCAGGCAGCATAGGCTTCGGGGGCCATCACCTCGACGTTGATGAGCATATTGTAATGCTCAAAGCCGCAGTACTCGGCGCACTGCCCTACATAAGTGCCGGGCTGATCCACTTTAAACCACATGCGCTGAACGCGGCCCGGAATGGCATCGACTTTGCCTGCCAACGCCGGCACCCAAAAACTGTGTTGCACATCCTGGGAGGTGATTTCCAACACCACCGTCTGCCCCGCCGGGACGCGCAACACCGCCGGGGGACGAAAACCCGGCTGAGGCGGCGTTGCACCGGGATCGAAAGACGCACTGACCCCGGTCGCAGGATAACGAAACTCCCAATACCAGGCGTGCCCGATCACCTCGACAACGAGCGGTTCATCGTCGGCAGGGGCCGCGCGCGAAGTCTGGTAAAAGGCCAGGGTGAAGAAAAACAACACCAGCACGATGACAAAAGAGCCGACGGTCCAGCCTATTTCCAGGGCCGTGTTCCCGTGCACCTGGCGGGGCATTTCGTCGGCGCGACGCCTGCGATAGCGGATGATGGCAAAAATAAGCAGGCCCTCAACCAACACGAAAACGCCGACGGCAATCACCAGTACCAGCGTGAACAGGCTGGAGATTTCAGTCGCGTTCAGCGAGCCTGACTGCGCGCCGCCCTGCGCCCAGGTCCGGCCCGGCAGACCCAGCAACAAGATCAGTGCCCCGACGGCGGCAATCCAGAGGTGCGTTTTCAAAAACTTGGGCTTCATGAGGCGCCTATCCCTGAAACATCAAGACTTTTTGGGCCAAAAGTGTCTGATTTCACAAGCTCATTTTAACAAGTTTTTGTAGGATTGTCAACTTCCCCCACTGTCAGTTTTTAGATGCGCCTGACCCTGTTTTGGTGGCATCGCCGCCAGGCGCTGCCAGCCGCCGGGCAGCGCATCGCGCCAGGTGGCCGGCGTCGTGATGGCATAGCCGGTCACGCGCCGGATCGTGTCGCCGCCGACCATCACGACCACCTGATCCGGCGGCAAATAGGGCAGGTTCAGCAACGCCAGGAGGCGCTCAAAGGCCACCTGCGGATTGAATCCCGGCGCGAGCAGAGTTGCAACGTATTCCATGTCGGCATCATCCCGAAGCACAGGGTGCAGCGCCGCCGCATTCCCAGCATAATGCGCCTGCAAATCGTCGGGGATGTCAGGATGCCCAGCGTCAAAGGCGGTGGCGTGCTGTTGAGCGTGGAAGCGGCGCAACACAAACCGTTCCACCGGCTCAGCCAGATCGAGGATGTTCGGATCGGGTTGCTGCTCCAGCAAATGCAGTCGGTCGTTGATGTAAAACGGCAGATGCGACTCGAAGGCGCTCACGGTGCGCCCGCCCCGGTGCAGCCGATAGGCAAACGCGAACAGGTTGATTTCCAGCTCAAACGCCACCGTGTTGAGCTGCCCACTGAGGTTGCGCAGCAGCAGATGATCCGTCACGCCGTTGCCCAACAACAGCGCCATCCAGCCCTGACGCGGTTCGGTGACAATCAGGGAGCGATAGAAAAGGCGCTGGCGGCGGCCGGCATTGATCCGTTGGATCGCCCGCCCCAGCACAACCTGATTTTCGTGGCGAACAAAGACAAAAGCGTGCGGAACGTTCATGGCGCGGATGGCGGACGGAATCGGATTCCTCTATGCAAACAGCCAGCAGATTCACCGCAAAGAACACCGAGGGCGCAAAAGTTCACCCTGCTACTGGCGTTCTTTGCGCATTTTGCGGTGAAAATCACTTCACACTATGCAGCGCGCGCCAGACACGCTCCGGTGTGTAAGGCAGTTCCCGAATCCAGACGCCCGTCGCGTCGTGAATGGCGCTGGCGATGGCCGGCGCGACGCCGTCTTTGGGAATCTCGGCGACGGCCTTCGCACCGTATGGACCACTCGGCTCATAAGTCTCCACAAAAATGACTTCGAGCCTGGGCATCTCGTTCGCCTGATAGATACGGTACGGGCCGAAGCGGGTGTTGACCACCTGGCCGGTATCGCTGTAAGCCATTTCTTCGCAGTGCGCGTAGCCAAGCCCTTGCGTCATGCCGCCCTCGACCTGCCCGGAGGCCGTCAACGGGTTAATCGCCACACCGCAGTCCACCACCATCAGCAGCCGTTCCACCGTAACCTGCCCCGTCTCGGTATCGACCAGCACTTCGGCAAACTGAGCAGCAAAAGGCGGCGGGCTTTCGTAACTCATGTGCGAGGCCGTTGCCATGATCTGGTGCTGATCGTCCTGGTGCAGGCTGTTCAGTGCCACTTCTGCCAGCGTGACCGAGCGCCCATCAGGAGCGATCACCCTGCGATCTTCCAGGTCCAATTCCTCCGGGTCGGCTTTGAGCATCCGCGCCGCGTGTTTGACGATCTGATCGCGCACGTCCAGCGCTGCCTTGAAAACCGCCCCACCGCTGATGTAGGTGGTGCTGCTGGCATAAGCACCCGTGTCAAAGGGGGTGAAGTCGGTGTCGGACGAATAAATGATGATGTCTTCCAGCGGCACGCCGAGGGTTTCCGCTGCGATCTGCGCCAGGATGGTATCCGAGCCGGTGCCCAGGTCCGTCGCGCCGACCAACAGGTTAAACGAACCGTCGTCGTTCATTTTGATGCTGGCCGCGCCCATGTCTAACCCGGCAATCCCTGTGCCGTGCATAGCGACGGCCATCCCCAGGCCACGCTTGACCGGGCCATCGCCGGGTTTGCCGCGCTTTTGATCCCACTGCATCGCCCGCGCCCCGATCTCGACACATTCGGCCAGGGCGCTCGTCCTGACCTCCTGGCGGAAGCCTTCCCTGCCCTCCCCCAACGCGCGAGACATCACCATTTCATCGCCGACCTTGATCCAGTTCTTGCGTTTGAAGGCAATGGGATCAAGACCGAGCTTTTCGGCAATCTCCTCCATGTGCACTTCCAGGGCGAAAAGCGCCTGAGGAGCGCCGTAGCCACGATACGCACCGGGGGTAGGGATGTTGGTGTAAACCACATCACAGGTGAACCTGCTGTAAGGCGCGTTGTAGGTGGTGAGGCCACGAAAGCCGGAAACCATCTGCACGGTGAGGCCGTGTGTGCCATAAGCGCCCGTGTTGCCGACGATATACAGTTCGGCGGCTACAACCTCACCGTCATCCGTAACGCCCGTCTTGAAGCGCAAAATCTGCGGATGGCGGCTGCGCGCGCTGGTGAATTCCTGCTCACGGGTGTAGGAGAAGCGCACAGGCCGCCCGGTGGCAATGGTCAGCAGAGCGCACAGGTCCTCGATCAACATTTCCTGCTTGCCGCCAAAGCCACCGCCGATGCGTGGCTTAATCACACGGATACGCTTGACCGGCAGGCCGATCAGCGGCGCAAGCATCCGGCGCACATGGAAAGGCACCTGTGTGCTGGTGCGAACTACCAGGCGGTCGTCTTCATCCCAATAGGTGACGCAGACGTGCGGCTCAATAGAAGCCTGTTGTACCTGATGGACGCGATACTCCCCCTCGAAAATATGGGTCGCTTTGGCCCACTGCGCCTCTGCATCGCCTACCTGAGCATCGATGTGATGCACGATATTGCGCTGTGCATCGTGAATGCCGACCGTATCCGGCTCATCGTGAATAGCCGGCGCGCCGGGGCGCATCGCTTCCAGCGGATCGAAGACGGCGGGCAACACCTCATAATCCACCTCGATCAACCGCAGCGCCTGGCGGGCGATCTCCGGCGTTTCGGCAGCCACAACGGCCACGCGGTCGCCCACATGGCGCACCTTGTTGTCGAGCACCACCTGATCGTGCGGCAGAGGATTGGGATAGCTCTGACCACCGGAAGCATACTTCACACGGGGCACGTCCTGATAAGTCAGCACAGCGTGGACGCCCGGCAGGGCGCGCGCGCGGCTGGCGTCGATGCGCCGAATGCGGGCATGGGCATACGGGCTGGTCAGCAGCGCGGCATGGAGCAGTCCCGGCAGGTTCAGGTCGTCCGTAAAAACAGGCCGCCCCAACGCCAGCTTAACCGCATCGACTTTTGGCTCCGGCTTGCCGACGACGCGCCGCTCCTGCAATTCCGGCGGCGAAACCACGACGACAGGCGTCGTGCGGGTCTGCGTGCGCGGGCCGTCCTCGCCGGTTGGATACTCCTCAACACCGAAAGGAAATTCAAAAAATTCCGCCGGGACAGGGATCGCCCGCTCCAGCGGCGCGAACGGCTCGACTTCCTCGCCGCGCAGCACCGCCGCCGCACGCAGCACTGCCTGCACCGGCTTGATGTAACCCGTGCAGCGGCACAGCACACCCGCCAGCGCCTCGCGCACTTCGCCTTCGGTCGGGTTGGGATTGGAATCCAGCAGCGCCTTTGCCGCCAATAACTGCGCCGGCGTACAATAACCGCACTGAATCGCGCCTGTTTCGATAAATGCTTGTTGCAGCGGATGGAGATCGCGCGCCGTGCCGAGCGCCTCAACGGTCATGACAGCCCGCCCGTCGGCCTGCGCAGCCAGCATCATGCAACTGTTGACCGGTTCACCGTCCAGCAGTACCGTGCATGCGCCACACTCGCCCGTCTCGCAACCGTGCTTGACGCTGTAATAACCCTCCCGGCGCAACACATCCAGCAGGCGGTCCGCCGGGTGGACGCCGAGCGTTTTACGCTCCCCATTGATCGTCAGGGTGATCTCCATATCAGGCCTCTCCCCGATTCATCTGTCGATGTTACTCGCGGCACTGATTCAACGCACGGCGAGCCAGCACACCCGCCATCGCACGGCGATACTCGGCACTGCCGCGATAATCCGAGACGGGCGCGATCTCCTGGTCTAGCACCGCCAACGCCCCGGCTATACGCCCCTCGTCGAGCGCCCCCCCAGCCAGATGTGCAGAGGCCGCTTCTGCCAGTCGCGCCGTACTGTCCGCCCAGACACCGCACAACGCCAGCCGCCCCTGCCTCACCACCCCGTCGGTCACGTCCAGCACGGCAGCCACACTGACTATCGCCTCGTCGGCAGGCGTGCGGGCTACATGCGCCTCCCCCCATACACGCAGCGGTGCAGGCGGGGCCAGCCAGATGCCAGTACTGAGTCCCTTACGAGGTAGCCTGGGCTGTTCCGGCGTTTGTGCAACTTGGGCAAGCGGAATGCGGCGCTCCTCTGTCGCACTGAAGATAACTTCCGCACCGAAAGCCAGCAACGCCGCCGTCCATTCGGGCAATGCATCGCAGAACTCGACCGCCTCACCCACCGTGATTCCATTGCGACGATTCCAGGACAGCGAGCGCGTCAGCACCTGACGGAGCAACGGCGGCGTCACGTGATGGACGGCAACGGTCTGAAGCGTGGCGCACGCCCCCAGAAAGATCGCACCATCTTCCGCGCGGTAGATGGCGTCTAGGCCCTCGACGGCCTGGAGGTCAATGACGGCTTCGTAATCCGGGTCAGCGGTCGTCGCCAGACGCAGCGTCCCGCCGCTCAGCAGCACCGCATCGACGTGCGGCTGCGACAGCAGGCTGATGACTTCGGCCACTGAGTGAGGTCTGTAATACACCGCGGGATTGCGCATGGCAGGATGTCCTTTTCAGAACAAAACCGCTACAGCGGCGGCGGGCAGGACGTCAGTTCGGAGACCACGTCGCGCAGCACCCAACCCTCCACTGGCACATTGTCTACCGTGTATTCAACATAGAACCAGACCCGATCATCGGTGCCGCGCGTCTGCTGAGTCACGTCCATGGCCGTCCCCTGCAAGGCGGTACGGAGCACCTGACTGTTGTTCAGGTCGGGGCGACTGCGGATGTTCACGCCGCCTTCGCGCAGCACGAACACACGGCACAGCACTGGCGGCGGGACGGTCACGCTCGGCGTATAGGTCATGGAAGGCGTCAGGGTAATGGTCGGTGTAAGCGTGATGGTGGGGGTATCGCTGGGCGTAAAGGTCGCCGTCGGCGTATAAGTCTCGGTGGGCGTATTCGTGTGTGTGGGCGTCAATGAGGCCGTCGGCGTCCAGCTCGGTGTGACCGTTGGCGACGGCGTGACGGTGAAGGTCGGTGTATTGGTCGGTGTAAAGGTCGCCGTCGGCGTGGGCGTGTCGCTCGGTGTAAACGTCATTGTTGGCGTGTGGGTGGATGTGGCGGTGGGCGGGTTGATGATCGGCTCCCAGGACGGGCGCGTGACCAGCAGCGCGATCAGGAGGACAAATACGATGCCACCGACCGCGATCCCCTGCCGGATTCCGCGTCGCTGGCGCAGGCTGCGCAGCGCCGTCTCCAACCGCAGCAGGTCTGTGCGGCGACCCAGCACCCGGAACGGCTCCTCTTTGAGCAGGTTCAGCCAGCGTTCCGCCGACTGGATGTCGCTCTGCGCGATGGCCGCATCCACGCGGTCGATATACCGCTCCATCAGATCGTTGACCACCTGGCGGTAGCGCGCGTCCTGCGAAAAGCGGCCCAGGGTGCTGAGCATGGCGCGCGCCTGCGAAAGCTCTGCGTCCACGTTCTGCGCGATCAGCGAGGCGGCCCGCTCGATAACATTGCGACCTTCCTGCATTTGCGCCTGATCCTGCCGGACCTCTTGAAGCTGAGAATTGATCGCCTGATCGCCGGGATCAAGTTGAGCCGCCATTTCCAACGCCGTGACTCCCTCGCTCGTCAGACGCAGGCGTTCTTCCAACATGGTGGTGCTTTCGGCGCGGGTAAGGGCTGCCCTGGCCTGATCAACCAGTTGTGATTTGATTCCGTGCAGGCGGCTGTTGGCGTCTTGCATCAGCGCGGCCAGGCGCGTGCTGCCCGGCAACTGCTGACGAATCAGGGTCAGGTTATTGATCACCTGCTGCAAGTTGGCAGCGCGCTCGCTCAGGCGTCCACCCATCATTGCCAGTTGAGCCTGTGCCTGCTCCGTCTGGTGCACAATTTGGCGCAGCCGTTCCAGACGATCCTGGGCCAGCGGATCGTTCGGCACAACCCGCAGTGCTCCTTCATATTTGCGGATCGCCTCCTGCCAATCATCGGCGGCCATCAGACGGTCGCCTTCTTGTAACAGTTCGCGGGACAGCGCCAGGTCTTGAATATCCAACAGGGCCTGCTCGGCATCCTTCCACGAGGGGATACCCGCCGCCTCAGCCAGGTCGCGCGCCTCACGGTACAGCCGCCCGGCCTCGTCATAGTTCCCGGCGCGGACGAGCGAGTTCGCGCGGTTATAAGCCACGCGCGCCTCAAACGGGATGCGATGATCCGGCACGATCCCGCGCACGATGTTTTCTTCTGCCTTTTGGCGGTATTCTAAAGCCGTCGGGTTGCCGGGCTGCCGTTCCAGCACGGCATTGGCGAGATCGACAGCACGCTGATACTCACCTGCGTAATACGCCTGCGTCATCTGCGAGAGCGCCGAAGGGATGTCCCGGACCGGTTCCACCGGTGCCGGGCCGGGCGGCGCAGCAGCCGTCACCACAGGCGCAGCCGGAACGGCTGGCGGCTCTACAGGGTGAATCGACGAGGAAACGGTCACGGGCGGCGGCGAAAAGGATAGCGGCGCAGCATCCACTGTTCCAGACAACTCTGGAAAAGGTGGAGCGCCGGGGATACCGTACCGCTGGAACAACTCGCGCACCCGCACTGCGGCAGAGCCGCCCCGCCCAGCGGCCTGACGCAGCAGGTCCAACGCCTCAGCGTTGTGGGAATCGTGCGACAACGCTTCGGCCAGAATGTCAATCGCCTCGTCAATGTCGTCCTCATCCCCGGCCAGATCGATTCGGATGCGCGCCCGGCGTAACAGACCACGTACCACCGTCATCTCCCCTTCCGGCGCGTCGGCAGCTGGAGCGTTACGCTGCGCCAGCAGAGCGAAGAGCGCCCGCGCGCTGTCCTCTTGCGGGGTATTCTTGGCGGCAGTCAGCAGCCGGCGCGCCTCACTTTCCAGCGCGGCAATCTGAGCCGGACCGGCCCCGACAGGCAGAGCCTCGATACGCGCACGCAGCGCCGCCAGTTGTTGGTTGAGATCGGTCATTGAAACTCCCATCCCCACCCGACCGGGAAACATTCGCCCGTCACGGAATCACACGCCGGGCCAGCATCGCGTTGATCTCGCCCAGCAGGCGGTGCAGTTCAGCCTTGACATCGTCGTTGATGCCGTCCAAAACTGCCGCCTCACGCAGCAGGTCGCGTGCCTCACGGATGGCATTTTGCCCTTCGCGCAACCGTTTAAGCCCGGCACGGGTGAACGTCCGGGATTCGCGCAAGCTATCGGCGGCAGGCCGGTGTGGAAAATCCCACCCGAAACGTCCGGCAACACCGGCCAGATCGTCCATCAATTCCTCAACACTGGAGATGGCCTGGGCCGCCGCTTTTTGCAGCACGTCTTGCAACGCCCGACTGAGCGTCGGTTCAACGCCAAAATCCAGATGCTGAATATCCACATAACGCTGACCAAGTGCCTCTGGCGAGGCCGGTTGCGGCAGCAACGCCCCCTGACGCGGCGACAGGCCAGTGAAGACCGGATACAACACACCGACCGCCAGATGATGCAGGTCAATCTGGAACATACGCGCCGTAATGGTAGACGTGTCTTCGATTTGGCGGGAACTGTTCCAGTCGATCACACGCAGGGTATGACCGTCCCAATAGACGTGCTCCAGTTTGTGATCCAGGTACACGATGCGCTGCTGGTGCGCCAGCTTGAGAACCGCCGCAAACTGGAGCGCCAGGTCCAACCCTTCCTCAGTGGGTAGCCGCCAGCGCACGTCGGACGAGGTCGTCTTCATCAGGTAGAGCAGGTTGCGGGTGCGCGGCAGATTTTCCAGTGCCAGATAGGGCCGCCAGCCCTGCTCCGACAGCGTAACCATGTCGCGGATAAAGCCGAGCACGTCTACCTGGTACGATAAAATTCTGCCGGATACCGGGCGCTCGTCCTCGGCCGAAACATAGCCGCAGTCCAGCAAGCGGATCACATGCTTGCTACCGGACATCTTCATCAGCAGATCGGCCTCGTTGCCAAAAGCGCAATATTCCCAGTTTGGCTCCTCCCCAGGGGTCAGGTGCTCCGGGCGCAGCACCTTAAAAGCGACCTTTTGCCCGGTGCGGCGATCAATAGCATCCAGAACGCGCGCATAATGCCCTAGCGCGAACGTATCGCTGAAATTTTCAAGGCGGTAAACGTCCGTGAGGTTGGCTTCTTGCATAGATCATGGCCCGTTACAGGCGTCGGCAAAACGCCGTTCCCGAAAACAGGTCCCCTCGTTTTCCTAATTATTCCAGTTGGGCATCCAACTGCGCAACGAAATTGGTCACTGACACAACGACGCCACCTCGGTGCACCAGTACAAACGGCACCGCAGGCGCGTTCGGCGCAGTCAAAAAGCGGCCCGGCCCGATAGATGCACCGTTGAACAACAAGTCTACCGTACCATCGGTATTTCGCACGAGGGACAGCACAACGCGCGGCTCTGCGACAGGCAAGGTTGAACGGGCACGGAATTCCTCGCCGACGCGCGCGCCGATGTTGACCGCATCTTCGCGCACCCACTGTGCCTGTAAAGCGACGCGGCTCTCGTCTGCCCCCTGTAGGCCCAGGCCAAAGAACACCTGTCCCTCTGGCAGCAGCGCCCGATCATAGTCGCGTAAAGTGAATGTCGCCTCGACGCGGCGTAAACGCACGGCGGCGTTGTCTCCGAACATTTGCGCCAACAGATCGGCAGGGAGCACCACCTGGATCACGTCATTGTTAAAGGCCGTCTCCGGCACGCCGAGCAACCAGCCGCCGGAAAAATCGCCGCGCCGGAACCAGGCTTCGGGCCAGGGATAGCCCTGGACGACCTGCTCCAACGCCACCAACACATTCTGTTCGCCGGAAAGCGGCCCAGCCAGCGTGGGAATCGCCGCAACAACCGTCTCGGTCGGCAGAGGGACAGTCGGCGTTTCGGTCGGCGACGGAGTCGAGGTAGGTGTGGCGGTCAAGATCGCCACCGTTGGCAGAGCGCCACCAGGTTCCAGGGTTGGGACAGGTGTCTCGGTCGGTGTAGAGGTATTTGTTGGTACATCCGTCGGAGAAGAGGTCGGCGTAGCCATCTCTGTGGCGGCGACGGCAGCAGCGGTCTCCCCCTGGATGACCGTGATCGTGGCAGCGATGGCCTGGGGGTTCAGTGTTGGGGTGAAGGTCTGCCAGGTCACGGCGATCTGCCCCTGCCCCCCTCCCCTCAACAGGGCCGACAGGCCCAGCAGACCGATCACCACGACCAGCAGAAGCACCCCGCCCCACAACAGCCGCCGACGGCTCAGACGCGGACGTACCGAGTGTACGGCCTCGTGGTCAGCAACCGCAGGCGCCTCGGCGGTATACTGAGGAATCGGCTCATCCGTCGGCGGCGCGGGAAACTCCGGGCGGGCCTCGACGCGCTCCCGCCAGAAGCGGTAAAGCGGATAAGCCGGATGGGTGTCGATCTTGGGCGTATGGAACTGCTCATCGAGATCGCGTAGTTTGCGGCTGCGACGTCTGTTCTCGTCGGCGTAAATGCCCAACATCGTCGCGTAAGTGTCGCGCCACGCGACGAAGCGGCCCGTGCGCCCTTCTCCCAGAAGGGCAGCCGTATCATCGATAAGTCGGGCGTGCCAGACCAGCAACGCCGGATCGGGCGTCTCGTGCGGCGACTGAACCGCCTCGTCGATGCGCTGGCGGGTGATGTGCAACTCGGCAGTTTTGGCCTGGAGACGGTTTATCCAGGTGCGAAAACGCGGCAGGTTGACACGCGCCAGCCGCTCCCCTTCGTCCAGCCTCAACAGTGCCGCTTCCAATGATTGCCCGGCGCCGCGAAAATCGCCTTCCTCCCATTGCGGCAAGGCATATTCGACCTGGTGCAGGCTTTCGATCAGAGGAGCGAGGATCAGTTGCAGCGGGGATGTTTCCAGACGACGACGGGCAGCGGCCAGGGCATCCGGCGTGCCGATGGCTTCGATCTGCGCCGTCAGCGTGGCGAGTTCCTGGCGGTCGCGGATCACATTCGTCAGCGCCAGGTAAGCCACATGATGAACGGCATCCGGCAAACACTGCTGCGCCGCTGCGCGCCAGAATTCGGCGTCATCAGGGCGTCCCTCATACATCTCGGTGATCCCGCGCAGCACGGTATGAAAAAACAGGATGCGCTGTGCCGCTGTGCTGGTTTCTTCAAAATGCCCCACCAGCCCCGCGCCCATCGCTTTCAGATAAGCGGCAGGCGAGGGCATCTGGTCGGTGAAAGTCTGCCAGTGCAGCGATTCGGCCTCGGTAAACAGGGACACCACTTCCGCATCGGTACGCGCCGTCAGGTCGGGGTCGCCCTCGCCGTGACCCTCTTTCCAAGCGCGCAGCAACTTACCCAACCGGATCAGCCGGTCGGCGGCGGCCTGCTCGGCGTCATTCGCCACTTCTTCCAGTGCCTGCCGCCCCAACCGCTCTGCTTCGATGCCGCTGCCTCGATCCCAGGCGGCCCAACCGTCGGCCAGAATCCGGCCAAACGGCTGATTAAGGGCATGGCGCTGGACGTAACGGGCCTTTTCCACCACGCTGCGCACATTGCTCAACCAGGTGGCCAGCGTGGGATTCAGGCGGCGCACAGCGCGGATGGCCTGTTCGAGCGCGCCGACCGCATCCCTGCGGCTGCCTGCGACTGCCGCCTGCTGGTAGGCTGCCCAGGCATGGTGCGCTTCCCGCAAACTCCCGACCAGCGTACCCAAACGCGGGTCGGGAGCATCATCTACATAAGCGCCCAGGTCGCGCAACGCCTCGCCAAACCAGGCGTCCAGATCGGAGCCATCGGCCACCGGATGATAAGCTGCCAGCCGCTCGATCAGGCGGTTGAGATCGTCCAGACGCCCGCGCAATGCCACAAACGCCGGGTTCACCGGATCGATGCTCTCGGCCCGGACAAGAGCCGCACGCGCCACGTCCGGTTCGGCGGTTGCCTGCGCCCCGGCGGTCTGAAGCTGCTCAACGATGGCGGCAGCGGCAGCGTTGGCCCGGCGTGCCGACAGGGTCAGGGCGGCAAGATCGTCCGCCGCGCGGTCCTGAAGGCGTTCTTCCAACAACATCACCACATCACGCATCGCATCGGCGACGCGCCGATAAGATTCTTCAAGCTGCACCAACCGCCCCGTCGATGCCGCTTCAAGCGCCGCCAACGAGTCTTCGACCAGTTCCAGAACGGCATCGAGCCTGTACTGTGGTGACAGGTCGAACAGGTCTAGGCGCAGACGCAGCAGATGCGGGCGCAGTACGATCACGTCAGGCACACAGTCTTGAATGCGCGTCGCAAACAATGCCTGCTGCATATGGGCATCATCGCGCGGCTCGGCTGTCACCTGAAGCAGTCGCGCCGCTGCGGGGAAATCGCCTTCAAACAACGCCCGGCTCGCCGGAATAAAGCCTGCCGGCGGCGGTCTGAGATCACTGCTTTCGAGCAGTTGGGCAACTTCCAACAAAAGCTGCGCCTGTGGACGCTCGGCCTCTGGCGCTTGCGCCACAACCTCCTTCAGCAACACCGCCGCGCGTGTCCAACTGCCGCTTTCGAGGTAAATACGCGCGGCATCCAGGTCTGATTGAAGGGCCAGACGGCGCAGGTTATCTTCGATCTGGCGGCGTAAATCGCGCGTCGGTGGATGACCGGGATCGCGCGCCTGCACCGTCTTAATCTCGTCTAACAGGCGTTCCAACTCGCGCTGGCTACGCCCCTTCTGCAAACGCCCGGCAACCCGATCCAGCACGGCGGCGCGGTCCCGTTCGAGGGGGCGGCGATAGTCTTCCAGATCATGCCGCAAGGCCGTGATTGTCTTGTAGCGACGATCAAGTGCCGGATGCACTGCCCGCTGGATAATCCCTTGAAAGCGGGTGGAGAGCCGTCCGGCGTCCTCACCAAAGTCCACCCGATCCCCCTGAAGCACCAGCCGCTGCCCGCCGGTAACGACAAAGTACAGCAGTTCACCCACCTGATAAACGTCGCTCTGGCGGCTAATTCCTTGAGGCGTGACTTCATCGCCTTCCAAAAAGACCGCATTGCCCCAGTCAATCACCTTCAGCCGGTAGGCATCTCGGTCCCAAAAAAGGTGCTTGGCGTCCACATCGTTGTAGA
>Ga0209018_1000960_pt1 | contig 25019 bp, 18 predicted proteins | sample YNPBryBLVA2012_FD_185814 | JGI IMG/M metagenome (GOLD analysis project Ga0209018, IMG submission 185814) | Anoxygenic and chlorotrophic microbial mat microbial communities from Yellowstone National Park, USA - YNP Bryant BLVA 2012 (SPAdes)... ...
TGTCCGCTCTGCAAGACGCACTTCGTCACGTACGAGCGAGAGCCCGGCCGGCACCCGTGCCCGATCCCGCGGCCGCCACGCGGTGCGAGGAGGGCGGCTTGAGGCTAGTGGGATCAGTCGTATTAGTTTGGACGCGTGGAGTGCGGTGCGACGCGGCCAGGCGTCGGCACGGTGGACGGAATCCGAAGCTCCTGGTTGGGGACGGTAGGGTCGGCCCGGGCGAGCGGCGTGCAGCCTTCCAGTGCGCGGAACACCGAGATTCGACACCTACGGCGGAGGGGGCTCGGAACTGGGATGGTGGCGACGTCGGGCGACAAAAAGCAGAACGCCCGAAGCTGGTGGGAGCTTCGGGCGTCTCGTCGGGGCGAGTGGATTTGAACCACCGACCCCTTGACCCCCAGTCAAGTGCGCTAACCAGGCTGCGCTACGCCCCGAGAAGAGAAGCATCAATTGTCAAGAAGCACCGCCGCATGGGCGGCAGGGCGCGGAGAATATCCAACTCGGCGCCCGATGCAAGGTCAAACTGCGTTGCCCCGTCAACGTGCCTTCCACGCAGCCAGCCGCACCTCGCCGCCGCCTGACCCCAGCGACCGTAGCCGGACCCGGTACGCCCCCGCATCCCGCACGCATGTCGGTCCCCCGCGCGCGACCAGCATCGGCGTGCGCCCCGCCTGGTGAACCATCACCATGCCGCGGGTGTCCTCGAGCCACACCTCGACGCCGTCGCCCGGCGCCTCGCGTGCGATGCCGAACCGTACGCACGCATGCGCATCGAGCCGCAGCTCGGCTTCCAGCCCCGCGTCGCCCGGCCGGAGCGCCACCCCTTCGATGCGATCGAATCCCCGCACACACGACTCCTCAAGTCGGTCGACCTGCATGCTCGCTGCCAGCCTCGTGTCCACCAGCCCGGCGCAACCCTGGTCGAACTCGTACGGCAATGCGGATGCCGACGGTGCTGAAGCCGGCCCGGACGACGACGCGGGCACGCTGGAGACGGGGATGGGGCCACGCGAGCAACCGTCCGCGGCAGCGTGCGGACCGGGCAAGCGGCCGGTCTGGCAGGAACCCAACCAGGCCAGGGCGAGCCAGATGCTCAGAAGAAGGGCGCGCGATTGCACGCCGACGCGGTAGCTCGCGTGCCAGGCCTGCGTCAAGGCGTGGTGGGAGCGGAACCCGCGACGCGCACGACCGCGGCTTCGGCCCGGTCCCGCGACGCCGTGACGGCCTTGTCGGCGGCATACGCCAGCTCGCCGGTGACGAGCGACCCCGGCAACGGCAGCGTGGGCACGATGAGCAGCTCAGCGCGCAGCAGTGTGTGCTGGTCGTCGATGGGGGTCAGGTACCACGTTGCGCGAAAGTCCTTCACGTTGCCCTCCAGCATCGTGCCCTCGATGACTTCAGTACCGTCGGCCAACCGTCGCGGCGCCTGGAACCGCGTCAGGCTCCAGACCGTGGCGCTGCCGTTGAGGATCGGTACCTGCAGGTACACGTCCGTGGTCTTCGCCGTGCGGCCCACGACGCGGCTTCGTTTGAAGCGCGGCATGAAGTCTTCGTAGTGCGCGTAGTCGGTCACGACGCGACGCACCGTCGCGATGGGTGCATTGACGAACACACGTCCTCCGCCTGCCTTGATCGAGGCGCCGTGGACGCTCACCTCATAGCGCTCCGTCTTGCGTGATGAGCGAAGCCGGTTGGCGTCTTCTTGGGTGTCGGCGCCTGCGATGAGCGGGATGCCGAGCAGCGACAGGCCAGTGATGACGGCGGCTACGGTTCGGGTCCAGGGGTTCATCGTCTCGTGCCTCTTGTACGCTCGCTGAGGGGCGACTTCATCCAGCCCTTGTGACGATCCTGCAAACTCTGAGGATGCGTCACCTGCTGGTCGCGTTCAACCTCTTGCAGACGACGTGCCGCTTGGGTCGGCTCGCGCATGTGCCTGCAATACCGGCGGTTGGCGGTGAGAGCGCGCGAGAGGCTGGGCACCGCCGTTCACATCGCAGCGGCCGCCGTGTCGTCATTTCGCCACAACGCGTTCAACCTTGCGCACCGCGGACCGGATGCTCGCCCCCTTGCGACGGGTCGTCCATCGCTGCCATCCGGCATGTGCCCTCGAAGTGCACCCCCTTGTCGATGAACACCGTCGGCGCATGCAGCGACGCCACGACGTGGGCCGGGACGTACAACTCGATCGACGTCCGTGCGCGTATCGACCCGCGTACCGTGCCCCCTCTGATGATCACGTTTGCCACGTCGATCTCGGCGTCGACCTGGGCCCCATCGCCGATGATGAGCGTGTCGTCGCTCCGGATAATGCCTCGGAACTCACCGTCGATGCGCACCCGTCCATCGAACAGCAGCTTTCCTTCGAACCGGGTGCCACGCCCAAGCAGCGCGGTGATCTCGTTGGCGGGTAGGGATGTCGTGCTCACCCCTTGTGCCTACCACACCTCCCCGCAGTCATGCTCGCCCCGGGCGTCGGGCCGTCAGAAGGCGGACGGCGCGGCGTCCCGGGCTGTTAGAACTGGGACGCCAGGCCCCTCCAAGCGCACAAAATAGCCGTTGTTTGGCGGCAAACGTGTTGGGCCTGAAACCTGCATGGGGTCCCTCAGGCTCCTCCTTCCCGTGGAGCCTGTCGGCGCTGCAATGCGTTGACGCTACGGCCAAGACGTGCGATTCGGCGACCAGCCGTTGCTGAGGCGAAGAGAGGCACGAGATGCGATCCATTGGAACCGGAATTGCGCTTTGCGCAGGAGCGATTGTCCTTACCCTGTCGGCGGCCGCGTTGGCGCAACCGCAGCCCGACCCCGGCCCCACGCCTCCGCCCGAACCCACTCCCGCCACGACCCAGCCCGCGTCCACCCCCGCGGCGACCGTGACGTTCGGGTCGGGCGGCGTGTCGACCACGACGGGTGACCCGACCCAAGACGAAGGCCCGAAGGCCGAGGAGGCCAAGAAGTCCAAGAAGCCCGAGAAGCTGCCCTGGCGCGGCACAGTGCTCATCTGGGACAACTCCGCGACCACCCAGACCCTCGGCATGGGCAACGACTACATCTCCGATAACCCCGTGTACGAGTCGTTTTGGTCCTTCCGCCCGCGTTACTACCTCGTCGACTCCGACCCCCACACCCTGAACGTCAACATGCGCTTCGACGTCGTCGCCGAGTACACCAACTCCGACACCACCACGAAGAAGCACGAAGCCCAGTTCGGCAACATCTGGCTGAACCTGTCGTACGGCTTCACGGCCTACAAGAACGAAGACACGGGCTGGATGACCAAGATCAGCGGCGGCCCCCGCGTCATTTTCCCCACCGACAAGTACACCTATAACGGCGGCACGCGCTTGCTGGTCGGTGGGATCGTCGGCGTGAGCCAGTCCGTGCCCTTCGCTGGTCCCAACGCAACCGTGTTCCCAGGCGCGTCCTTCGACGCCAGCACCGCCTACCAGTACAACATCGCGCGCACCACCATCGGTGAGAACCCCGACTTCAAGCGCGAGCGGCGAGACGTCAGCGGTCAGACCATCATCTCCAACCAGATCAGCCCGAGCGCGAAGGTCGAGCACCAGCTCACCACTACCGTCGGCACCACCGTCGACGTCACGGAGAAGCTGCACCTGAACGCCTCGTATATCTGGATCCAGCAGTGGACGTTCGACTTCGGCGAGACACCGCCCGTCGCAACCGACACCGGCATGGCGCAGCCGGACAGCATCGACGACCCGGTCCATTACCGCGTGTTGCCGTACGTCCTGGCAGGCGTCGACTTCGACGTCTTGCCCGAACTGACCATCGGCGGCGGCTACTACAACGTCACCAACCAGATCGGCGAGAACGGCGAGCGCCGCAATCCGCTCTGGAGCCCGGATGCCAGGGTCTACTTCGACGTCACCGCGAACCTCGACGAGATTTACAATACCTTGTCCGGCCGTCGCGCCGAGGCGGAGAAGTCGGCTGCGGCGCGCGCTCGCAGGGATGCCCGCCTGAACGTCGTGCAGAACGGGCTCTGATCCCGCCGCTCAAGTGCTCGCGACGCTCGGTCGCGCACCTCTCAAGTTTGTCGCGGACAGCCGAACGTGGTCTACTTGGACCGATGTCTATCCGGTCTTGGCATGGCTCCCTCCAGAAAGCGCTCGTGCTCGGCGCGCTCGTGCCGCTTGTCCTCGCTGCGACCACCGCCGGCGCGCAGAACACCAGCAGTGTCGCTCCCGAAACCAGCGCGGCCAAGCCCGCCCGTCATCCCAGGAGACGCCCCGCGCCACCTGCCCCGGTCTTGTCCGGCACGCCGACCGAGGTCCAGATCGCTGGGCCCGCCGCGTCGGCGTCGGTCAACCTCCCTCCTCCACCGTCCAGAGCCGCAGCAGCCAGGCGCAAGGCCACCATCGAACTGCGTCAGATGGTCTCTTCGCCAGGCTTCCGGATGCTTTCCGACGGCAGCTCCCGCGTCGAGGTCAGCGTGCTCGGCAGCCCCAAGGTCTTGCAGTATCAAGTCCCTGGCGCTGTGGTCTACGTCTTCCAGCACGCGATGGTGCCCGTCCACAACAACCAGAACCCGCTGGTGACCCGCTTTTTCAACACGCCGGTGGCCGACGCTCGCTTGCGGCAGGTCGGCCAGGATGTGCATCTGATCGTCGAGTTGCGGGCACAAGCCATGCCCCAGGCCAGGGTCGTCGAGTTGGTGCCCAACAAGGTGCTGGCGCTTCAGGTGGACTTTCCCCCCGGCAACTACTGGACCGAACCCGTTGCCGACCCTGCCCGCGGACGACGAGCCCGAAGCAGCCCTGCCTCAACCTCTCCCTATTCGGCGTCGCAGCCTGCTCCTCCCACCACGAGTGACGGCGTGATGGGGCCACCGTCTCCCTGACCTGACCGATGGCTGGCACGCAGCACGGCCATCTGGCTGCATCACGCCTTGAAGCCAACACCCCTCTCACCACGGAACCGTCTTCGGGTGATGGATGCTTCTTCCCGGTCGCGCTGCGCAGCAACCGCTTCCCTCGCCGCCTGCATCTTCTGCGCGGCCAAAGCCGGTGCCCACCCAACGCCATCCGTCGTCGAGTTCAGCGCCGATCGTGCTGCGCTCGAACCCGACGCAGGGCGCGTCTTGCTCGAAGGCAAGGTGCGCGCACGCTGCGGGCGATACCGTCTTCGGGCCGACCGTCTGCAGCTCCACCTGCGCGACGGTGGGCTCGACGTCGACGGGCCGGCGCAGGTGCTGCTTTGTCCGTGCGACGACGCCCCGGTGGCCATCGGATTCGAAGGCGCGCGCGTCGATCCGCCGTCGGACTTGCTGCTGTATCAGCCATCCGCGCGGATTGGGGGGACCACCGTGTTGGGCATGCCTGCGCTGTGGCTTCGCGCACCGGACCGTCCAGGGCTGCTGGTGCCCCGCCTCGCGTGGCGGGGCGACGATGGACTGCTCGCCGGGCCAGGCTTGCATCTTCCTTGGCGTGACGACCACGGGAACCTGTCGGTTCTGCGCCTATACGTATCGGGATACTCATCGGGCGGCATCGAGATCGAGCCGACGCTGGTGACCTCCGCGACCCACACTCGGGTCCGCTACGACAGAACCCGCAGCGACCTGCTCTCGATCGAGAGCGACGGTGCCGCAGGTGACGACCGCGCTGCCGTGTTGGCCTGGTCGGTGGACGTTGCGCGGGGACAACGCGCCCGCACCGGATTGGTCGACATCCTCGGTGCGTCGCGCCAGTACGACGACCTCCGGGCGCACGTTGCCGTGCGCAAAGGTTGGGCGATGACGGTGTCCACCGGTGTCGATGCGGCGGGAAGGCGCGCGGCGAGCGAGCCTTTGGCGTTCGGCCCGGTGGCATCGCTGCAAGCGGGCGACTCCGTAGCCAACGTCGGCGCCTGGCAGGCAGGCGCCTCGATGCGCCTCATCGATGAAGCCTCGACCACGTTCGACGTGCTTGCCGCGCAGGCGCGTGTCGACACCGGATGGCGTTGGGGACCGCTTGGGATGCGTGCGGCTGCGATCGGACGGGCTCGATCGGTGATGGGCCCGGACAGCACCGGATCCCAGATGTGGGCGTCGTCCGTGGCCCGCGCATCCGTCCCCTTGGCCAGGCGGTATGGGTCGGGCGGTGCCGCCATGGTGCACTTCGTGAATCCATACGTATCCGGGCAGATCCTGGGCATCCGCGAGCGAGGTGACGTCTACCCGGTCCTGCCCATGCCTCCTGCGCTCGGTTCCGGCGCCCGGTGGGTCGCGAAGGCGGGCACGCGCAGCGCTGTGGGACAACCGGGCACGGACCGCGGTTCATCGCTGGATTGGAGCGCCGGATACGTCGGCCCGATCGGTCAAGAACGCGCGGCGGTGCCCCTCCTGGCGTGGAAACACGAGTCCGACCTGGGGTGGCTGGCGATTGCATCCGAGGCAGCGCTGGTCCGGCGTGACGACAGGTTCGGGTTCTCCGACGTTGCGTACCTCCGCATCGGTGCCGACGATTCGTCTCATGTGCGCCTTGCCAGGGCATACCGCAGCCGCGTCGACACGCTGGACGCGACAGTGCTGTGGATCGACGAGGGCTGGGGACAGGGGGCGTGGCTCGATCGGGACGGGTCGTCCCTGGTGCCGGGGGCCAAGGTCGATCTGACGGCAGGATTCAGCTTGTCCGGTGACACCTGGCTGGCCTGGCCTGGCGACGGCTATCTTGGAGCGCGAGGGGGGGTCGGGTACCATCACCCGTGCGGATGCCTGGAAGCGTCGCTTCGCACGGCGCACCGGATCGGTCGCCGCGGGGCGGATGTCTGGTTGTCGATCGACCTGGCGCCGTGAAGGCGGTCAGGTCGCGGGCGGTGACGAGGGATCGTCGTTTGCGACCTTCGGCCCGGGGGTGTCGAAGAGCTGTTCGGCACGCGCAGTGACGTGGGCGCGCAGGGAAAGGAAGGCGGGCATGCGGGCGAGACGGCCCAGCGGCGGACAGCGCTGGAACCACAAGGCGTCGATGGTGTGCGCGGACGCTGCGCGCAACGCGCTCCACGCTTCTTCGATTTCCCCTCCGATCGCCAGCCGCTCGGCGACGAGCTGAAGCAAGTGGCCCTGGAGCAGCGGAGGAGTCTCCGTGGACGCCGCCATGGCCATCAGCGTGCCGACCTGTGCATCGGGTTCACTTTCGGAGAAGAGCCCGAGCGCAGGCGCCTGGGTTGTGCCGGGTTGGAACGCGAGCTTGGTCATGGCTTCCCGGGCCCAGGCCACCATGAGCCGGTCGCCGGTCCAGGCCCCGATGCGCATGCGCGCGAGCACCGTATTCGGGTGGTTCTCGCAGACGGTGTCGGCGCGTTCGAGGAAGTAGGTTGCGCGGCTCTTCTGGTTGACCAGCGCGAGAACGTAGGCGCTGTCCCACATGGCGCCGAGGTTCTTGGGATCGACACGCAAAGCCAGGTCGAGCAAGCGTATCCCCTGCTCGACACGCCCGGCGGCGCAACTGATGCGCCCCAGTGCGTGAAGCGCGTCGGCCAGGGCAGGATTGCACCGGACGGCTTCCTCGAAGCCGCGCAATGCAGCGAGCCACGATGCCCCGTAGTAAGCGTTCATCGCTTGGGCCAGATGCGCCTCACCCATTGCGGGATTGATCTCCAGCGCGGTGCGTGCGTTGTCCGCCGCATGGGTCGACGAGGCTGCTGGTTGGCGCGTTCCCAGGTACCATCCCCTTAGCTGGGCGAGTGCGAGCCATGCTCGCAGGAGGGCGTCTGCCGGGCTGACGGTCAGTGCCTGCTCGAGCAATTCGATGGCCGTTCGCACGCCGCGCGGGGACCATTCGGCGTATGCCTGTCTTGCACGAAGGAAGAGGTCGACGTTGTCCTGGTTGACGGGTCCGGCGTCACGCTGTTGAGCCGACATCTCGACCGTCAGCACCTTTGCGATCTGCGATGCGATCGCGGCCTGCATGTCGAACATCTCGACGGCTCGACGCACGTAGCGTTCGGACCAGAGGATGAAGCCGCGCTCGACGTCAATGGCGCGGATGAGCACCTCGAGGGACCCGGTCGGGAGCTTGATGACGGTGCCGTCGACGACGACTTCCACGCCAGCTTGCTGGCCGATGAGGCGGAGGTCGCCGCCGGTCTTGTCTTGTAGCGCGAAGCGGGAGGCGACACGGACGCCGGGGCAGACGAGGAGCTGGTCGATCAGCGATGCGGTCATCGCCTCGCAGATATAGTTGTCGCGCGCATCGCCCAGGTTGCGCAGGGGCAGCACGGCGACAGACCGGACGTGCGGGGTATTGGTGGTGGCGATGGCCGGGAACGCCCACTGGGAGGAACTCGAGGGCGAAGAGGCAGGCGCTTTGACGGAGGTTGGGGGAGACTGCGACGCGCGCAGGCGTTCGAGGATTGCTTCGAGGGAGCGCACGACCTCCGCGGCAGTCGACGGTCTGTGGTCCTGTTCGCGTTCGAGCAGGCGCAACGTCAGTGCTGCGAGATCGTCCGGGACCTGGGGGTTGAGCGTCTTGGGTGACGGCGCAGGCACGGACAACCGTGCGAAGTTGCCTCCAGCCTCCTCGGCGGCGCGGCGCCAGGGAAGCGTCCCGGTCAGCATCTCGAACAGGATGAGGCCGAGCGCATACAGGTCTGTCCGCTCGTTGACGTCACGCCCCTCGATCTGCTCGGGCGCCATGTAGAACGGCGTGCCGGCTCCCCTCGTGGGCAACGCCTCGACCTTGTCTTCACCCGGCATCACGGCCACGCCGAAGTCGGCGATGACTGCCCGGCCGTCACGCGTCACGAGGATGTTGTCCGGCTTGAGATCCCGGTGCACGACACCCACCGCATGCGCGGCCGCCACGCCCCGCCCGATCTGAGCGGCCAGGTCGACAGCACGATCGACCTCCAACGGCGCGCCGGGCACGATCACCGTCGACAGGGCATCGCCTACCACGCACTCCATCGTGTAGTAATGCTCACCTCGGCGCTCGCCGACGTCGAACATGCGCACGACATTGGGATGGGCGACGCGCCGGGTCAGCTTGACCTCGCGACGGAATCTGCGCACGGCCTGGGGTGATGACGCCAGGTCTTTTCGCAGGATCTTGAGCGCGACTTCCTCATCGAGCAGAAGGTCGCGCACACGGTAGACCGAGCCCATCCCGCCGACACCCAGCAGACCGACGAGCTCGTAGCGCCCGGCGTAGCACGAGGCGCGCGTTCGACCTGTGGATGGTTCCTCCCTGGCGTCGAACTCCGCGGGCGGCATGCTCGGCGGCGGCTGGGGGGGCACGGCCGGCGGATCGCTGCCGAGCGCTACGCTCCGCTTGGCGCGGGTGATCACTTCTTCGTCGACGCGCGTGGTGAGACCATCAGGCGTTTCCTCGCCGAGCCGAGTTCCGTCTGACAGATCGAAGGTCACGTCGATGTCTGCGATCGAATCGGCAGGATGCTGGCCCTGCCTCGCCGGATGGGCGGAAGCCTGCGGGGGCGTCGACTTGGGGGGTTGATCGGACACGTGTGCTGGACTCTCCGTCCGTCGACCGTAGCAGCGATGCCGTTCGGTGTGGAGAGACATGACGACGAGGTCACAAAGCGATAGGACTGGGTCATGCGTATCGCTGTCACGGGTGGTGCCGGGTTCATCGGCTCCCACCTCACCGAGAAGCTGTTGCAAGGCGACCACGACGTTCTGTGCGTCGATTGCCTTGATCGGTTCTATCCGGCGCCGGTCAAGCTCGCCAACCTGTCCGCCGCGCTCCAACACCCGCGTTTCGTGCTGTCGGCGCAGGACCTGTGCGATGAGCCCGCGCTCCGCGAGACATTCCGCCAATTCCAACCTGAAGTCGTCTTCCATCTCGCGGCTACCGCGGGCGTGAGACCCTCGATCCAGCGCCCCATGACCTACGTCCAGGCGAACCTCGTCGCCTCCCAAAGCGTCCTGTCGGCATCGCTCGACGCCGGCGTCGAGCGCGTGATCCTCGCCGGATCGTCGAGCGTGTACGGGCGCGACCAGCCCGCGCCCTTCCGCGAGGACTCCGCGTCCGGAGAGCCGCAGAGTCCGTACGCGGCGTCCAAGCGCGGCATGGAGCTGCTCGCTGCCGCACACTGTGCCGTCCACAAGGCGACCGTGACGGTGTGTCGCCTGTTCACCGTCTACGGCCCGCGCCAGCGCCCGGACCTGGCGATCAGCCGTTTCGTGCGGGCGATGCTGGCCGACCGGCCGATCACGGTCTATGGTGATGGTTCCTTCGCCCGGGACTTCACGTTCGTGGACGACACGGTGAGCGGGCTGTTGGCCGCGATGGGCGCTCCGAAGGGATACCGCATCTACAACCTCGGGGCCGGCAGGCCCACCACGGTCCAGGATCTCATCTCGACCATCGAGCGCGTGCTGGAGCGACGAGCCGACATCCGGCGTGACGCGGAGCAGCCGGGCGATGTGCCTCTGACGTATGCGTCGGTGGACCGCGCACGCGACGAGCTAGGCTGGACGACCAGCGTCAGCCTGGAACAAGGGATCCGCAGGTTCGTGGCCTGGGCCAGGTCCGCGCCGGAGGTGTACTTCCGTGTGGGTGAGCCGTGGGGGCTGGGCCATTCACCCCGGTAGACTCTCCTCGCATCAAGCTGTCGTCGGTGTCATCAGCCGACCCCGGTGTCTTTCGGCGGGGGCCGGTGTCCCGTCGTCGGGTGGCTCGCGAAGTTTCACATGCGAAACGAACCCTGCCGATACGCTTTCACATCTGCAAGCTGGCCCGCGTCACGGTGTCGCCGCCGGGCGACCAGAACGCCCGCCGCGCATGACGCGCGATACGAACCGTCGGGGAATTGAGGGCGACGCGCGGTCGCGCGACCTGACGCGTTGCACTGGTCTCCTCGTGGCACGGAGCTAGCTATGCCTCCGCCGCTGGAGGCCAGCTCGACGATGGCTCACGGACATGGACAGACCGACCTGGGACGACGAGACAACAACGAAGACAGCTTCCAGGTGCGTGACGACCTCGGGCTGTTCGTTGTTGCCGACGGCGTGGGGGGACAAGACGGCGGAGAGGTCGCGAGTCGCATCGCTGTGGACACGATGGTGGGCTTTTTCGAACGCGTACGCGACAACGCCGGCTTCGGCCTGATGGACGCGGACGAGCGGAGCGTGGCGGAGCACCGGATGGAGCTGGCGGTTCGGATGTGCCACCGGGAGGTTGCCCGTCTGTCGCAAGGCGGGCTCTCGAAGATGGCGACCACGCTCGCGGTGCTGCTCGTGGCCGAAGGCCACGCGCTCATCGCCCATGTGGGAGACAGCCGGGTGTACCGGATGCGCGACGGTGTGCTGGAGCAGATGACGCGGGACCACTCGCTGTCGGCGGACCTGGAGGCCGCGGGTGCCGGACACATCGCGCGTCGTCTGACCGGGCCGCTGAGCGCGATGATCACGCGGTCTCTGGCGCGCAACGCGAACGCGACGCCCGATATCAGGGTGGAAGACGCGATGCTCGGAGACAAGTTCCTGCTGTGCTCCGACGGTGTGCATGACGTGGTCGATCACGAAGAGATTGAGGCGATCATGCGCGAGTGCGGACCCGAGGCGGCGAGCGGGCTGATTGTCGATCGCGCGAAGAACCTGGGTGGGCAGGACAACATCACCGCGGTGGTGGTCGAGGTCTGAGCCGAGTCGACGGCGTAGGCAAGACAACCGCTGCGAACAAGGACAACATCACCACGGTGGTGGTCGAGGTCTGAGCTGGCCGGTGTGGCTGCATTCGGTCGGGCCGGGGGGTCGACGAGCCGAGCCTGGCAGTGTCGGTTGGCGACCCATCCTCACGGTCCAACGCTCTGCCGTAATCGCCGCGAAGCCCTGCCGTGGACGTGTGCGCGGGGGGCGTGGTGGGGCGTGGCACGTGGTGCGGCCGAAACGAAACCCAGGCCGATCGAACGCGCCCAGCCGGTGTGACGGTGCTGGCGCATGGGCGGTTCGCGGGCTATGAACCCCGCGTTTCCGATGACGGTGCTCCAGGTCTCCGAGGTCGGGTTCGGCTACGCCGCCGAGCCGCTGTTCCAAGGCGTCTCGTTCAGTTTGGCTACGGGCGAGCGAGCTGCGCTCGTGGCCCCCAACGGAGCTGGCAAGAGCACGCTTCTGCGCATCCTGGCCGGCGAATTGGCACCCGACACCGGGAGCGTCGTGCTGCCCAAAGACACGCGGCTGGGGTTCTACCGTCAGTCCCACGAGCTGTCGCTCGACGGAACGGTGCGCGACGCGCTGATGTCGGGATTCGCCGACGTCCTGGCCCTGCGCTGGAGCCTGGTCGAGGCGCGTCACGCGGCCGCGTCGGGCAGCCGTGCCGACCTGGACCGGCTGGCGCGCGTCGAGGAGCAGTATCACCTGGTGCAGGGCGACGCGCTCGAACGTCGCGTGGAGACTATCGCGCATCGGCTCGGCTTCCCCGCGGACCAGCTCGACCGGTCCGTCTCCACCCTTTCCGGCGGCGAGCGAGGCCGTTTGCACCTGGGGGTGGTGCTGGCGACCAGGCCCGAGTTTCTGTTCCTCGATGAGCCGACGAACCACCTGGACCTGGGCACGATCGCATGGCTCGAGGGGTACCTGAGCGACTACCCGGGCGCGGTGCTGGTCGTCTCCCACGACCGTGCGTTCCTCGACAACGTATGCTCGCGCACGTTCGAACTCGGCCAGCGCTCGTTCCGCGTCTATCCCGTTCGGTATAGCGACTACGTGGTTCAACGCGAGGCCGACCTGGAGCGCGAGCGTGCGGTTGCCGACCGCCAGAAGGAGATGATCGAGAAGACGGAGGACTTCATCCGGCGCAACATCGCGGGCCAGAAGACCAAGCAGGCGCAGAGTCGCCGGCGGATGCTCGAGAAGCTCGACCGCATCGACCGCCCCGACGACGTGTGGGACAAGGCCCAGCGGATGAGCTTCCGGTTCGCGCCTGCTCCGCGTTCGGGCGACATCGTGCTGGATGCGCGCGGGCTCGGGGCAGAACGGGCCGGGCGCCGGCTGTTCGAAAACGTGGACCTGCTGGTCCGCCGCGGGGAGCGGATCGCGATCGTCGGCCCGAATGGTTGCGGCAAGACGACCCTGCTGAAACTGCTCGCGTCGCGTGGTGACGGCGCAGACCGAGGCCAGGTCCTCCTGGGCTCGAACGTGTGTGCGGGCTTTTTCGACCAGGACCTGGGGGTGCTCGACATGGAGCATTCCGCGATCGACGAGATCCGGTCCGTTCGCGGCGACATGAACGTGGATGCGACCAGGGCCTATCTGGCGCGATTCCGTTTCTGGGGCGACCAGTGCTTCCAGCGGGTGGCGAGCCTGTCCGGAGGCGAGCGCACGCGGCTGGCGCTGGCTCGTCTGCTGCTCGAGCCTCGCAACCTCCTGTTCCTCGACGAGCCGACCAATCATCTCGACATCCCGGCAGCCGAGATCCTCGAGGAGGCCTTGTTGTCTTTCGAGGGCACGACCCTCTTCGTGTCGCACGACCGCAGGTTCCTCGAGAATGTCAGCACCCGGGTCGTGGTGTTCCAGGATGGGCGTGTCGACATCTACCCCGGCGGCTACCGCGAGATGACGGCACCGAAGGTCGCGGAGCCGGAGGACGAACCGGCCGAGGACTCCACCGCAGAGGCATCGCCGCCGAAGGATGCCGAACCACCCGACGACAAGGCTGCACGGCGCGCTCAGTTCGAGGCTGCCAAGGCGGCAGCACGTGCCCAGCAGCGCAAGGAGCGCCGGTTCCGCGAGCTCGAGGACGCGATTGCCAAGGGCGAGCGCGACCTCGCGGCGATGCGTGAGCAGCTTCGCCAGGCGCCTGGCGACCGTTGGGAGGACCTCTCCCGGCTCGCCCAGAAGGAGCAAGAGCTGGCCGCGCGAATCGATGCCATGATGGAGGAATGGACCGCGCTCGGCGAGGAACTGTCCCGCGCTGCTTCCGTCCTGGACCAGGAGTCCGCATGACGCGCGCCGCTCGCGTTCTCTGGATCGCCTTGCTCCTCGTGCTGGCATGGTCTGCCGGATGCTCGGGGTGCGGTCGGTCGGGCAGCGACGGTACGTCGCCGGAGTCCAGGGAGCTGCCCGCGATCGAACTGCGAGACGATACGGCCAACCTGCTGCTCACGTGGATCGACGAACGCGGCGAGCACCATGTGGTGCAGCATCCCGCGGATGTGCCGGAGAAGGGGCGCGACGCTGTGCGCGTGGTGATTGCGCAGGAGGGGTTCGCAGGCGACGGTGACCTGGTGTACGTGGCGGACCTTCGCAAGAAGCTGGCTGACGGCGGGTACGCCGTCCGGAGCATGCCCAGGTCCGAGTGGGATCTGATCGCGCAGCAGCGCCGGGACAAGACGATGGCGAACGTGGCGCCGCCGCCGGTGACGTCCGGGTCTGCCGCGGGCACGGCGACGGTGAGTCCGACGAGCCGCCTCACCGTGATTCTGTACGGTGCACCTTGGTGCGATGCCTGCCGCGGGGCGACTCGCTACTTGCGCCGCAAGGGCATCGACGTGATCGAAAAGGACATCGAGTCCGACCAGGGCGCCAGGGCAGAGATGCAGCGCAAGCTCGCGGACGCACGCATCCGGGACCGAGGCACGATCCCGGTGATCGACGTCCGGGGTCGGATCCTGGTCGGCTTCGACGAGAGGGAGCTGGAGCGGGCGATCAAGGCGGTGACGAAGGGCGAGGAGATGTAGAGCTGGCGGCGAGGGGGATGCCGCCGATGCAGCGCGGTCTGTTCGACGCTAACGGGCGGCCGGCCGCCGCGCGCGAGCGCTTCGCTGGGGCTTGGTCGTTGACTGCGCGAAGAACGACGACAGCACCGCGATCATCTGCGCGTGGTCGTCCACGCCGGCCATCTCGCGGATCGAGTGCATGCTGAGCATCGGGCTTCCGACGTCGACGGTCCTGATGCCCATCAACGCGGCCGTGACAGGGCCGATGGTGGACCCGCAGGGCAGGTCGGACCGCACGACGAAGCGCTGGGGCTCGAAGCCGCAGCTCCGGCACAGGCTGATGAACAGCCCTGCAGACTCGGCGTCCGATGCATAGGACTGATTGGCGTTGCTCTTGATGACGGGCCCCTTGCCGACAAGGGGCGCATGCGCCGGATCGTGCTTGTCGGCGTAGTTGGGGTGGACGGCGTGTGCCATGTCGGCAGAGACGAGGAACGAGGCTGCCATGGACCGAGCGAAGGACTGGCCTGCGCCGTGGGATCGTGTGTCCACGATGCGTTCGAGCACTTGACGGAGGAAGGGGCCGGCTGCCCCGTGCATGCTGCGGCTGCCGCACTCCTCGTTGTCCCAGAAAGCGATCACACGCGTAGCGGGCGTGCGGGGCGCCGACGCGACGGATTGCAAAAGCGCGGTGAGTGCGGCGTGGCAGCTCGCGAGGTTGTCGAGCCGCGCGGAGAACAGGAAGCACTCATCTTCCCCGCCGAGCGCCCCCTTCTGCGTGTCCACGACGAACAGGTCGAACTCCGTAATGTCCCGCGCCTGGACCTCGACACCGAGGCTTCTGCGGATCTCAGCGGCAATCATGGACGCGAGCGCAGCGCGGTCGCGCGAGCCGCCACGCGCGATCCCGAGCACTGGTACCAGGTGCTGCTGGGCATTGAGCACGAGGCCGTTGGTATTCACTTCCCGGTCCAGGTGGATCGCAAGGCTGGGGATGCGCACGATGGGAACCTGGAAATCCACCAGGTGCGAGTGCAGCGTGCCGGTCACGGGGTCCGCGACCATCACCCGCCCAGCCAGCGTCAGATCCCGGTCCAGCCAGGTGTGCATCAGCAGCGCGCCGTAGGGCTCGGCCGCGAGCAGCGTCGACCCATGGCGGTCGACCCGGGCGTTCGGTTTGAGCTTGAGACCGGGTGAATCGGTGTGCGCCCCTACGATGCGGAATCCGCTTCGGAACGGCGCGTCGTCGCCCACGATGAACGCGATGATGGACGCATCGTTGCGCACGACGAACCGCTTGTCACCAGGGGCCAGCGCCCACTCCTCGCGCTCGTCGAGGGCATGGAAGCCGGCTTCTTCGAGGGCGGCGGCGGTGCTCCTGGCCGCGTGGAAGGCCGTCGGTGACCGATCGATGAAGTGAAGCAGGTCGAGGGCTTGGTCGCGCACGCTCAGCATGAGCGCAAGGTATAGCGTCGAGGGTGCGGCTTGCCCAGGGCATGTCACGACCCGGCAGGGGAACCGAAATCGCCGGCGCCCGGACGGACTCGCCCGGATCGTAGCGCCCGGTCGAACGCGTCGACCGCTTCGCGGACGTCCCCCGGGGTCTTCATGCGTTGCAACGCAGCGCGGACCATGGCGCTGCCGGGAAGACCTCGCAGGTACCAGCCCAGATGCTTGCGCATCTCCCGCGCAGCGGCAGCATCACCCGCGAAACGTACGTGCAAGTCGAGGTGGCGGCGGATCACGCGCAGCCGTTCGTCCCATCCAGGGGTGACCTCCTGGCCTTGCGCTATCCCTGCGAAGATCCAGGGATTACCCAGGGCCCCGCGCCCCACCATCACCGCATCACAGCCCGTTCGCTCCATCATCGCCTGGGCATCCCGCACGGACCGCACACCCCCATTGCCGAGGACCGGAATGCACACCGCGGCTTTCACCGCCGCGATCACGTCCCAGCGCGATGCCCCTGCGTGGACCTGCTCCTTGGTTCGCGCATGAATCGCGATCGCCGCAGCCCCGGCGTCCTCGACACGACGCGCCAGCTCCCCGGCGGTGACAGACTGGTCGTCCCAGCCGGCACGCATCTTCACGGTGACAGGAACCCGCGGTGCGCAGACGCGGACGACTTCCCGCACGATCGCTGTGGCCCGGTCCGGGTCGCGCATGAGGGCGACGCCGGCGCCGACCCCCAGGATCTTGCGCACCGGACAGCCCATGTTGATGTCGATGACGTTGGCACCGCTTCGCTCGACCGCGATCGCCGCGGCCCGGGCCATGGTGCCTGGATCGGCGCCGAAGAGCTGGACGACGAGCGTCTTCTCGCCCTCAGCGCGCACCATGCGATCCATGATCTTGCCGACGCCGCGCACGAGCGCCTCGGAGGCGACCATTTCGGTGACGGCCAGGGCACAACCCTGCTCCAGGCAGATCTGGCGAAAGGGGGCGTCGGACACGGAAGCGAGCGGCGCGAGCACCCCGACCCCTTGGACCTGGACCGGGCCGATGGAGAACGTCATCGACGTCATCGGTGCGCTACCTATCCTGCCCACAGCTCGGATGGCAACCGTGGTCGACGCGGCGTGTGCCCTCGGCCAGCGCCGGACGTGGCGGCCTGACCAGGCAGTCGTGGGAGGTACCGTTTTTCGAGCCGTTACGCTCGGGCAAGACACCACAACCTCTGCGGCACTTCGCGCAGTCCGCGGTCCAACGGAAGTCCGCGCTGAGCCTCGCAGGGGTTCGGCGCCCGACACAGGCATGCGGGGCGCCCCACATGGTCGTGCGGGGCGCCCCACATGGTCGTGCGGGGCGCCCCACATGGTCGTGCGGGGCGCCCCACATCGGCCCTGTCCGTGACGGGACCCTGGCATCCGCAGCTCGAGGCTTGACCGCAAAACATTCAGCCGGATAGGCTCACGATCGCGGTGAAAACCGCCGAACACTTACCCAGCGGAGGTTGCGTTCCGTGGTCATGTTCCGGATTTTCTCCGCCTCCCCCGGCGCCGCAACACGGATTGTCGTGGGCCTGTTCGCCGCATCCGGCTGTTCCTCGAACACCGAAACCGGCAGCCCAGGGCTCACCTGCGGTCCAGGCACGTTCGAGCAAGACGGCCAGTGCCATCCCGTGGAGGGCGGAGCCGGCGGAACAGCGGGGGCTGGCGGTGCCGAGCCCAACGGCAGCGGGGGTGGTGTCGGGGGTACTGGCGGCACAGCCGGCGGGGCCGGCGGCACCGTGGACCCCTCGGGCGGTTGCCCCAAGGGCCTGCCTGGGCCCTTGCTCGTGGAGGTGTCGACGCCTGGCGGCAAGAAGTACTGCATCGACTCGACGGAGGTGACGGGGGAGCAGTATCGAGCGTTCTTCGAGGCCAAAGTGCTCCCAGTAAACGGCTTGCCCGACATGTCGGGGCAGCCCGTTGGCTGCGAAGACAACACGAGCTACACCGATGGTTGGGTACACAATTCGCCGCAGGGCGCGATGCCAGCCTACGACGTGGATTGGTGCGACGCATACATGTTCTGCGCGTGGGCGGGCAAGCACCTGTGCGGCGCGGTCGGGGGCGGGGCGATCACGAGCCTGGCCGAGATGAACGACCCGGAGAAGAGCGAGTGGTACAACGCGTGCTCGTCAGGTGGCAGGTACGAGTATCCGTACGGGGATACGTACGAGCCGACCGCATGCAACACCGAGGACTACGCGGGGATGAAGCCTCTTCCGCGCGAAGTCCCGGCCGTCGAGACCTGTCGTGGTGCGGAGCCACCGTTCGATGCGGTCTTCGACATGTTGGGAAACGTCTCGGAATGGGTGAACTGGACAGAGGCCGACCGCAAGGGAGCGGTTGGCGGCAGCTACAACGGCGAGCCATTCACGTGTGCGTCGGGAGCCGCTCTCGGCGCTTGGAACAGTCGTTCGCCCTCGCTCGGGTTCCGCTGCTGCGCCGAGCTGGAAAAGTGAGGATGCCTTGGCATCTAGCGCCACGACGCTGCAAGCACCTCCTAGCGCGATGCCGCCATCGGTACTCGTCCCTGGAGGCAACGTCGTACTCGGGACGCGAATCGGGTCGGAGCGCAAGTCGGTGCAGGTGCAAACCATGCGCATCTCGCCGCCCATCTCCGTCGGGCAATGGAAGTCATGCACGGGCCTGGGCGCGTGCAGCCGTCAGAGTTGATGCCCATGCTCCGCGTGGCGGCTTGGCGGGCCATATCAACGTTTGCGGTGCCCCTCTGCATCTCGCTGTGGGGGGCGTGCGCGCCAACGCAGCCACCCTTGTCCCAGGTACGAGCAGATGCGTGCGCGGCAATCACCGAGACGTGCCTTCCCACCGGGGATTGGACTAGCGAGTGCGCCGCGCTCGCCGAGATCCTCTGGCAGACGGTCGGAGCCTCCTGTCGCGACGAGTATCTCGCAGCCGCGACTCACCAGGACGCAGCGTTGACCCGGCAGCTCATCCGGTTGTGCGCACGGGGCAACGGCCTCGCATGCGATGCGCTGGACGCGCAAGGAGAGCGTGCGGCACTGGCGCTGCAAGACGTGAAGTCCCTGTCGAACTGGGAGGCGCTTGTGCGCCTGTCCACCAGACCCAACTGGGCGGCCCGAGCTGCGCCAGCGATCGGGACCTTCTGGCGGGGAGACGTAGCCGCCATCCGAATCCTGGAGAGCATCGACAGGTGCGTGAGCCCAGACCGTGGCATGCTGCGAGGGGTGTTGGCCAACCGAGCCAATTCGACGCTTCTCGTGGACGGGCTGATCGAGCGGGCGAAAATCGAGTCGAACTCGGACTGGCAAGCGAAGGCGACGGCGATAGACGTACTCGGACTGATAGGCGACGTCGCCGCGATCGAGACACTCCTTGCTGCTGCCCGCCAGAAGCGAAACGCTACCTTGACTCATCGGGCGCTCGTGGCGTTGAGCCGTTTCTCGCCGCTTCCGGAGCTTGCGCCGGAGGCGATGGCGGACGTAGCTCGATGCCACTGGTCCATGGTTACACGTTCGATCGCACAGGAGGCCGTGCAGAGGGCGGATGGCAAGTGGAGCGAATCAGCCCGTCCCGGGACCCGTGTTGGGCATCCATCGTACTGGGGTCGAACCCCGGGGGCCTACGTGCTGGACGATAGCGATGAGGAGCGTGCCGCACAGCGTACGCGATTCGGACGGAAGCGGGCGGACTGGCCCGTGATGTGGCGGGGTGCCGAATTTCGGCTTGCTACGCGAATGTCGTACCGCCCGACCATCCGCGGAAGGTGGGCCGAGGCCATCCAGCGCACCGCAGGGTGCGATCCGACTCTCGGCGGGGTTGTCGTTCGAGGGGGAGGCAAGTCATATTGGCCGGTCGCTTGGGCGGGCGTCGACACGTCGGTGTACTTCATTGAAGACCACGAGCAGCGACTCGTCGCCGCGCATGTGGTTGTCATTCCCGGTGTGGTGGCGCTGGTGATGCCCGTCCCGCCTGACTGGCTGTTGGTCAGCTCCGGGACAGACGACCTCGCCGTCTCGTCGACCAGGGCCGTGGAGATAGCTACTGCAAGACTTCCCGGCGCGGCCCCGCTGCCGCCCGGCGGGGCGTCCTGCTCGAACGAAGCGACTGGAGCGGATGCGAGGTGACTCCGTCCGCCGACGCCGTACGCGGGCGACCCGAGGCCGAGGTGCTCGAGCGTAAGCCCCAAGGCAACCCCAGGGGTGCGGCGGCCTCGGCGGGCGCTTGGATTCGGCGCCGACGCGTGCGAATCAACGCCACATAGGCTCTGTCCGTGACGCAATCTTGACAGCCGCAGCTCGAGGCTTGACAGCAGAATATGTAGCCGGATAGGCTCACGCTGAGCGGTTACCCAGCCGAGGTTGTGCTTCATGGTCAACGAGTACGCGCGGCTTCCGTCGTCGGAGACGGTGTATGACGGAATGACCGGCCTCGGGATGCCTATCGGCCATGGCGTGGTCACCTGCGGGCTGCTTCCCAGGACCACCCGCGCCGAGTACGACCGCGCCAAAGGCGCGGTGGAGGAAGGAACCGGCCCAAACGGAGAAGTCTCCCACGTGGAATACGACGACCACGGTCGAGCGTACGACACGGTCCGGCGGATGGTGGTTTTCGCGACGGGACATGCTCGGGCGGGTCACCGATGTCAAGAGCGACGACAGCACTCGAACGAGCCGGGCGCGATGGACCCATCGACCCGGGTGTACCTGGAGCTGGGCCGTCGGCTCGACGTCCATCGTGCTCGATCTTGCGACAGGCGAGCTGGTGGAGCGGAGCACGGCGTTGGCGTACGGGGGAATCGACAGCGATTACCGTGCGGCGCGCTGGCAGAAGTTCCGGGAGGAGTACCGATTCACGGGCAAGGAAGACGACGTCGAGCTGGGGCTGGTGTACTTCGGGAAGAGGTACTACGCGCCGGCGCTTGGGAGGTGGATCAGCGCGGACCCGCTGAGCGTGCATGTACCGGGGCGGGGCGGGTTGAATGCCTATGCTTATGTGGATGGGAAAGCGCTTAATGCAGTCGATCCGCATGGGCTCGTCGCTGCATGGGTCGTTGGGGCCGCTATCGGCGCGGCCATTGGCGCTGGGGCCGACATCGCGAACCGTGGCTTCCATCCCAACGAAGGCAACTGGTGGAAAGGGCTGGGAGTTGCTGCTGGTGTCGGCGCGGTTTCGGGGGCCACGGGCGCGGCGGTTGGGAATGCGGCTGGTTCTTATGCGACGACTTGGCTTTCCTCTCCCTGCTGGGGGGCGACCTTTGGCGGCGCCGCTGGCGGCGCGGTTGGAGGCGGTGCGGGATACGCGACAGGCGCCCTTCTCACAGGTTCAAGGTTCGATTCGGATGAGTTGGGCAGGGCAATGGGATCCGGCGCGGCTTGGGGCGCCGCTGGCGGCTTCGTCGGCCATCAGTCGGAGGACCTATGGGCTCCCACGCCGAAGGAAGGAGACCGGATCGGGCTTTCCGGGGGTCAGTACTCGTCAGAAGAGGATGCTGTCAAGGCAGGTTACGAGGATATTGCAGACATTTCTCGACGCACCGGAGCAGAAGTTGGCTTTGGCGTTCGCCGCGTCGATAGAAGCTATGTCCCTACGCAAGATGCCACTGTCGGCCACGGCGTCGAATTCGACGGATACGAAGGAAGCAATCCGGCTGTTGCGCCGCACAAGGCGCTATCACCGGGAGACGCGGGCCAGGATATCACTGCTTGGGCGCATACTCACCCGGGTGAAGGTGACACGGGGTTCTCTCGCTTCGACGCCGGTTACCTCATGGAAGGGGACGGCAGCCAGAAGTACTATCCCAAGGTTCGGGGCCTATATCGCCTGGACGTGGAGAACAACGAAGTGTACAGGCTCGACTGGCAGGACACCCCGAGGATGTCGCCGGAAGCTATCAAGCGGCTGAACGCGGGCGACATTCCCGGCGTCTCGATTGGCAAGATCTATCCAGTGCGGCCAGCGGCGCAGTGGGGTGGGTCGATTGGAGCAGTGCTGCCGCTGCTGAGGACACGATGAGGCTGGGGAGTTGGAAGGCAATAGCGTCAGTCGCGCTCTTGATCGGAGCACCCTCGTGCCGTCCAGCGGAAACGCGGGTCGATTGCGTGCAGAGGAACTGCGAGACCCTGCAACGGCTGTGCTCGCAGCCGAACAAGTACACGAAGTGTCTCAACCAGACGTTGTCGTGGGATCCGGGACTGCTGACGGACGAGTGCCCGCACGTCGTGGATACGCTGGTCGCTGCGGGTGCTCCTGTAACTCTTCGTCTGGCGGCTGCGTGCCTGGATAGGAACGCCATCCCGTCAAAGAGCGATGTTGCCTGCGCAGTTGTGGTTGGACAGGGCGACACGGCCGTGCGGGTCTTGTCAGCGACGAATTCCAGGGAGTTTTGGCCGGTGTTGGCGACGTTGTCTGTCGTTTCGCCGAGTGCCAGCGAGGCCGAGCGCGCGACAAACGCGTGGTGGGAAGAAGACCGCGTGGCGACTTGGATTCGGACCGCGTTCGTGAGCCCCGTGGCCTGGTTCGGCGTGCCAGACGCTATCGTCCTCAAGTATCGCGAGAAGTCCGATAGCTTTCTGGTTCCACTCGAGCGGACGTTAGAACAGGCTGCTAGACGCGATTGGATGATCGCCGCGAACGCGGCCTACGCCCTGGGACTGCTGGGGGACAATCGCGCAGAGCGTATCTTGTTGGCTGCTTTGGCGCAGAACAGGAGTGAATCCCTGGCGCTGTCCGCCGCCACGGCGTTGGGGTGGCTGCGCGCACTCAGCCCGGCAGCACGGGCTGAACTCGAGCACGCCGCGACGTGCCACTGGTCACGGAGCGTGCGAAACGCAGCACGGCTCGCCGTCAGCAGCCCCGGAACCGAGTACTTACGTATCGAACGCGATCTCGAGGCTGCGGTGGCTGCGGGCCGGCCGGTACTCGACGTAGTGGACAGCCTGGAGGCGCGAGTTCGTATTGCGCAGATGCGAAGCGGGGCTTGCGAGCAGGACAAGATCGAGGAATGCTCCCACGTACGTCCCAACTCGGGAAGCCCGTTGACGGCCAAGGTGGAGGCCGTTGCCTCTGCGAACCCAGTCGAACCCATCCCCACGTGGGACCATATCAAGCTTTGGGGAAAATTGTTGGGAACGGTGACCGCAAGCGGCAATCGCAGGTATGGATTGTATGCTACGACCGGCGCAGGACGTGTATGGCTGGCGTCGTTGGTCGAAGTTGAGCGTTTGTGGCTGGCGCGAGATCCAATTGAACTTCCGGGCCTGCCGTCGCGGTTCATTCGGCGCGAGGACGGCACGCTGGTTGTCGAGACCCCAAGAGGTGATATGGAAATTCGTGACGGTGAAGTCCAAGCGGTGAGGTGCTGCGGGAACGGAGCGCAGGCGGCGAGGAGACGAGGGCGTTGCCCCCGACCGCGCGGCGGCGTAGCGTCCTTGTTCGGCGCAGGTTGGCCCACCGCGACGGGTTACTTCTACTCCGACACGATTCGTGGGCCTGCGGACAGCGTGCAACCGCTCGCGGGATACAGCTCAAACGACGAGCTTGTCGCTATCTGGCACACGCATGGGTCCGGGGCGGATCTGCCGAGTACGGACATCTCGAACCCCCGTGGCCCCAATGACTTTGCTGCACATTGCACCACAACCGAAAGTAATGAAATGAATGGGGGTAGCCGGAAGCCGCAGGAGCTTGTCACGTTCACGGTCGGTAGGAGCGGGGTGCTGCTGGGCGCGACACGCGGAGAGCGGTCGAGCTGGGAGAACGTGGAGAAAGCGCTGCATGGTGGAAGGGTACGCCCGGTGTTTGTGCCATGACAGGCGGGAGGGAGGGAGACCTATGACAGGCAGGAGGGAGACCTGGCGCCCTCCGAGGCTTCGCGAGACGATCTGCGGAAGCATCGTCGCACTAGCAGCAACGATCGGATTTCTCGGGGCATGCGGGCAAGAGCCGCGGATGCCGGCACGGGCATGTATGGCCACCAGCGACCCGGTGCCCTCTCGCGTCCCACGAGCGCAGTCACGCTCTTGCCCTCCCTGGCTAACCTGTGTGCGAGAGCCCAACCCGTGGGTTGACCTTCCCTGCGATGTGCCTGTCGACGACGCAGAGCGATGGGCGGCGGAGCGGTGGAAATTCGCGGCCAAGCCGGAGAGAAGTCTTGCGCAGCTCCTGGAGGTCCAGGACCTGGAGGCTGACTCGCAAGCGCGCCAAGTTCTGGTGGGGTTGGGTCCGGCGGCGCTTCAGCAGATCAACGACTCCCAGCAGCCGCGCGCCTTCCAGGCAGCAGTTGCCTTCGCGATGTATTCGCCGCATGTGTTGGAGGCCCTTCCGGTGATGCGACGACATCAACGCGATCCGATCGCGAGGGCGTGGATGCTGAGGCAGCTCGGGCGGTGCTCCGGACTGTATTGCCCAGGGATGAAGGCGCTGATGGCGCTTGGCCCTGACGCAGGCGGTTTCGCCGCGGACATTGAAAGACTCCTTGGGTGGTTAGATGATCGCACCTGGCCCGTTGCAGGGCCCGCTTGCAAGCCATGGTTTGACATGTTTCTCGGGGCCAACGCGGTGCAGGCCTTGGGAATGATCGGACTGCCATCGTCTGTGCCCATCTTGGTGCGGGCAACGTCCGTGAACAACTGGCGCATGCAGGTCGAAGCCATTCGCGCACTGGCGCGAATGGGCGGAGCAGCCCAAGATGCGATCGCGCCGCTGGCCGCCGTGGCAGACCACCATTGGTCTGCGGTTGTACGCAATGAAGCCGTGAAGGCGCTGTTCCAGATTCGACAGCTCCCCGCGTGGAACCCTCGAGATGATCTGTTGGCGGAGCTTGGCCGTGGGGGCTTCTCAGCGGCCGAGTCCAGACTCGATCTCGGTGCACTCCCTGCTGATGCGGTGTTCCGGAAGCCAGGTCACCATACGAAGGGAGGCTGCGCGCTGAGCT
>Ga0209018_1000961_pt1 | contig 25012 bp, 23 predicted proteins | sample YNPBryBLVA2012_FD_185814 | JGI IMG/M metagenome (GOLD analysis project Ga0209018, IMG submission 185814) | Anoxygenic and chlorotrophic microbial mat microbial communities from Yellowstone National Park, USA - YNP Bryant BLVA 2012 (SPAdes)... ...
GGTTTGACCTCCACGAAAGCGGGCTCTTGCTCGAAGCAGATGTCCATTGCCCGCCAGCAGCGCGTGCAGAAATTGCAGCCCTTGGGCGGGTTTGCCGGGCTTGGAATGTCGCCCTCCAGAATGATGCGCTGGCGCTTTTCTTCGACCTCGGGGTCCGGCACCGGCACCGCCGACATCAACGCCTGCGTGTAGGGATGCAACGGGTTGAGATAGATCTCGTCGCGGTCGGTCAGCTCAACGATCTTGCCCAGGTACATCACCGCCATGCGGTCGCTGATGTGGCGCACCATGCTCAGGTCGTGGGCGATGAAGAGATAGGTCAGGCCCAGACGCTCCTGCAGCTCCTCCAACAGGTTGACCACCTGCGCCTGGATGGAGACGTCCAGCGAAGAGATGGGCTCATCGCAGACGATCAGGTCCGGGTTCAGCGCCAGGGCGCGGGCGATGCCAATGCGCTGCCGCTGCCCGCCGGAGAACTCGTGCGGATAGCGGTTGACGAAATAGGGGTTGAGGCCCACCAGGCGCAACAGCTCCTGCACGCGCTCCCGCTTCTCGCGGCCGTACAGATAGCCGTGCACCTCCAGCGGCTCGGCGATGATCGAACCGACGGTCATGCGCGGGTTGAGCGAAGCGTAAGGGTCCTGAAAGATCATCTGCATGCGGCGGCGGATGTGGCGCAGGTCAGCGCCCTTCATCTTGACCAGGTCGACGCCGTCAAAGATAATGTCGCCCGCCGTTGGCTCGTACAGGCGCAACATCGTGCGGCCCACCGTCGTCTTGCCGCTGCCGGTCTCGCCCACCAGCCCCAGCGTCTCGCCCTTGTAAATATCAAAGCTGACGTCGTCCACCGCCTTGATGTCGCCAACGTGGCGCTGAATGATCGCCCCACGGGTGATGGGGAAATACTTTTTGAGGTGTCGAACCTGGACCAGAGCCTCTCTTTCAGCAGCCATTTACGCTCCCTCCCCTTGCAAATCTCGGACGTACTTCCAGCGCCAGCAGCGAATGGTGCGTCCTTCGCCATCCGCCTCTTCGATCGGTGGCATCTCGTGCAGACATTGGTCGACCGCATAGGTACATCGTGCGGCAAAAGGACACCCTGGCGGCAGGTCGATCAGGTCAGGCGGCAGGCCGGGGATCGAGATCAGTTTGGTGCCGGGGTCCTCGTCCAGGCGGGGCAGCGAGCCCAACAGGCCCATCGTGTAGGGATGGCGGGGGCGCTTGTAGATGTCCTTCACGTTGCCGCGCTCGATGATATAACCGGCATACATCACGTTGACGATTTGAGCCATGCCCGCGATGACACCCAGGTCATGGGTAATCCACATCACCGCCATTCCCAACTGCTTTTGCAGCTCTTTGACCAGGTCGATGATCTGCGCCTGGATGGTCACGTCCAACGCCGTCGTCGGCTCGTCGGCGATGAGCAGCTTGGGGTTGCAGGAGAGCGCCATCGCGATCATCGCCCGCTGGCGCATGCCGCCGGAGAACTGGTGCGGGTAATCGTCCAGCCGCTGGCGCGCCTCGGGGATGCCCACCATCGTCAGCAACTCGCCGGCGCGATCCCGCGCCTCGGCGTCGTTCATCCCCTGGTGCAGCTTGAGCGCCTCCATGATCTGAAAGCCCACCGTATAGACCGGATTGAGGGAGGTCATGGGGTCCTGAAAGACCATGGCGATCTCGGCGCCGCGGACGTGATGCATATCGCTTTCGCTCAGCTTGAGCAGGTCGCGGCCATTGAACCAGACCTCACCCTCTTCCACGCGACCGGGGGGGCTGGGTATCAGGCGCATCATCGACAGGGCGTGGACGCTCTTGCCGCAGCCGCTTTCGCCGACCACTCCCAGGATCTCGCCCTCCTTCATCGTGTAGGAAATGCCATTGACGGCATTCACAACCCCATCTTCTGTGTAAAAGCGGGTTGTGAGACCCTTGACCTCCAGCAAAGTTCCCATAGCTCTCCTCGGTTCCTGAGACCTCGACTGGCGAGGCCCGAATTACCAGCCAAAACGAAGGAGCATGCCGGCGTACTCCCAGAAACGGAGCACCGACAGCTCGCCGTGCAGGGCGATCACCCCACCCCGCCCCAGTGCCAGCGGCATCGGCGAAAAAGCGACGTTTCCATTCCATACCGCCTCTGGCCTGGTGCGGGCCAGCCAGCTCAGCGCCCGGCGACGGGTGCGCTTCCACACTGCGGGCGATGGTTCCGCATCCGCAACTTGATCGTGCAACGCTGTAGCGATCAGATGGTCGAGAGGATGTTGAGGCAGTGGGTTACGTGAACTCATAAGCCACCCCCGACAAAACCCGCTGCTCACCCAGCGTCTGCCGCAGCGATTCGCGAGCATAGTGCAGGCGCGACTTGACCGTGCCTTCGGGAACCTCGAGCACCTGGGCAATCTCTTTCAAGCTCAGTCCTTCGAGATAGAACAACACCACGACAACACGGTGCGGCAAGGGAAGACCAGCAACGGCCTGACGTACCCTTTCCTGGACCTCGCCGCGTTCCAGCATCTTTTCCGGCAACAGATGCAGCGGCGCTGTCAGATGGTCCAACACGGCCTCCAGCGGGCCAATGCGATACCACCGCTTCTGCACCCAGGAATAGCTCAAGTTCACCGCCACCCGATACAACCACGGCCCTACCGGGACGTCCGTCTGGATGCGCCCGGCACAGCGAAAAAGGCGCAGGAAGGTCTCCTGCAGAATATCCTCTGCTGCCCCTGGATCGCGTGTAATCGCCAGCGCCGTCCGAAAAATGCGACCCTTGTACATCTCATACAACTCGCCCAGCGCATCCACATCCCCATTTTGCATGCGAACGATGAGGCGACCGTCGGGATGGCTTGTTGACATAGCTCCCCCTGCCACGCGATCACGCCCTTTTATTATACTCCAATTCCCCGAAAAAAGTTCAGGCGTTTTGCGCTTCGAGGCGCAGGCGATTCAAGAACTCGCAATCGTCCGCTGAAAGACGCGCCCGTTCCAACAGGTCGGGCCGCCGCTCCCAGGTACGCCGCAGCGCCTGCTCCCGCCGCCAGCGCACCACCGCGGCGTGATCGCCTGAGCGCAAAACCTCGGGCACCTCCCAGCCGCGAAAGACCGCCGGCCGGGTGTAGTGCGGATACTCTAACAGTCCATCGACGTGGGAATCCTCAAAGGTCGCGCCAGGATCGCCCAGGACGCCCGGCAGGAGCCGCGTCACGGCCTCGATGAGCACCAGCGCCGGCAGCTCGCCGCCGCTCAAGACGTAATCGCCGATCGAAATCTCGTCGGTCACCAGATGCTGGCACACCCGTTCGTCGACGCCCTCGTAGCGGCCACAGATCAGGAGCAGGCGCGGCTGCCGCGCCAGTTCCCTCGCCATGGCCTGGGTGAACAACCGCCCCTGGGGACTCATCAAGATCACGGGAACCCCCACTGCCCCATCCAGCACCGCTTCGACCGCGGCAAAGAGCGGCTCCGGCTTCATCACCATCCCCCCGCCGCCGCCGTAAGGCGCGTCATCGGTGGTGTGATGGCGATCGGTCGCATAATCGCGGATGTTGGTCAGGTGAATCGAAACGAGGCCTCGCTCCTGCGCGCGCTTCAAGATGCTCTCCTCCAGAGGCGAGGCGAAAATCTCCGGAAACAGGGTCAGCACGTCGAATCGCATGGCCGGACGAAGGGCCATTTTAGCACGATCCCATCAATCGGGCAAGGCCGCCCGAAACAGGCGCAACCAGTTCTCGCCCATGACCGCCGTGACTTCCGCCTCCCCATAGCCCCCTTCGGCCAACGGCCCGGCCAGCCGGCGCAGGTCGGCCACGGTCTCGATGCCGTCCGGCGTCGACTCGGCGCCAAAGCCGCCGTCAAAGTCCGAACCCAGCCCCACATGCGCCGCATCCCCCACCACCTGGCAGACGTGGTCGATCGCCGCCGCCACGTCATGCAGCGAAACCGCCGCTTTGCCATCGCTGGGGGTCCAGGCGGAACGAAGGAAGCGGTTGAAGGGCACGATGCCGATCACGCCGTCACGCGCAGCCACGGCGCGGATCATGGGGTCCGAAAGCTGACGCTCGCCCGGAACGAGCGCTCGCGGGTTGGCGTGCGTCACCGCCAGCCGGCCCTCGTAGCGCTCCACCGCCTCCCAGAAAGCCGCTTCGGCCAGATGGCTGAAGTCGAGGATCATGCCCACATTGGCCATGGCCGCCAGCAGATCGCGCCCCGCGTCGGTCAGCGGGCCCGGCTCGCCGTTGCCGCCGGCGTAGCGCGAGCGCGCCGCCCACGAGAGCGAGACCAGGCGCACGCCGCGGCGATACCAGTCTTCCACCTCGGCCGGCCGGCGAATGGCGTCGGCGCCCTCCATCAGCGGCAGCAGGCCCACGCGCGGCACCTCCCCCTCCCACGAGGCCAGCACGCCCTCCAGGTCCGCCCGGCTGCCCACCAACTCGATACGCTCCGAGCGCTCGGCCAGGCAGCGAATGTGGTCGAGCTGGGCCAGGATACGCTGGTGGGCCTCTTCGGCATCGGCATAGACCTGGCGATCCCACTCCCCCAGGGCACGGTGGGCAGGCGCGGCAAAGAGCGATGCCACAACCAGCACCACGCCGCCCTCCAGCCATTCCGGCAGGCCCACCATGCACTGGCCGTTGACGCGCGGCGCCTGGCTGCCCTCCTCCAGCCGTCGGGTCTCCCAGGCGCTGCACAGCGCGTCCCGCCCAAAGGTAAGCCCGTTCCAGGCGATGTCCTCGTGCGCGTCGACGATTCGCATCATCCCTGCCCAGTTTACACCTGTTTTCCCAGTTGACAAGCCCAACGAACAGAATATACTTGAATCGACGGGGCAAGAATTCCCCGCAATTCACCTGAGGTAAGGAGGAAAACGATGGCCAGTGGCTTTCGCCTGGTTGTCATCCAGGGACCCCAGCCCGGCGAGACGTTTACGCTGGACAAGGAAGTTATGAACGTCGGGCGGGATCCAGGGAATGACATTGTCATTAATCACCCGCAGATCTCGCGCCAGCACGCACGGCTGATGCGCCAGGGCGGGCTGATGGTGCTGGAGGACCTGAACAGCCGCAACGGCACGTTCGTCAACGGCATCCGCCTGGTCACTCCCCACACGCTGGCTAACGGCGACGTCATCGGCATGGGCGATTCGGTGACCATGACGTTTTATGGCGAGACCGCCCAATCGCCCGAAACGATGGTGATGACCACGCAGCCTGGCATAGCGGCGACGCCCTTCCCGCCGCCGGCTGCCAGGGCTGCTTATCCGCCGCCTCCACCGGCCGCAGCAGCCCCTGCACCTCGACCAGCCGCGCCGCCCCCGCCACCTGTGGGGCCTGCCTATGCCGCCCCTCCGCCCCAGGCGCCCGCCAAAAAATCGCGCAAGGGGCTGTGGATCGTCCTGGCCTGCCTGGGGCTGTTGGTGGTGTGCTGCGTCATCGTGTTGCTGGTGCTGTGGTTTGCGCCCCAGTCGTTCTGGCAAACGCTGATCGACCTGGGCATTCCTATCCCGACGTGGCCTTTCTGAGCGTATCGCGTATCGCGTATCGCGTATCGCGTGTCGCTTATCGCTTATCGCTTATCGCGGATCGCGTAGCAGGGTCTTGCTTACAGGGAAGGGGATTTACCCTTCACGCCGTTCAGGATGAGGGCGACGAAGGAATGGGGGTCGCAACGATACCCTTCCCCTTCCCTTTTCCCATCCGTGCCCTTTCCGTGGCCCATTTGTGTCCCATCCGTGCCCTACCCGTACACTTTGCGTCATTGACCACCGCTCTGAACCGTGGTAGAATGCCCCCAACGGACAGGGTAGAGAGATCGATGCGTACCGCGAATGGGTCCATCCGCCTGTGTTTCTTGCTGGCCGCTGCGCTGTGGCTGACGGGCTTCTGTGTCCAGCCGGCGCAGGCGGCGCCGCCCGGCTTTGAGCCAGAGCGCTCCTGTGCAAGGAGCGGGGTCTGGCGTGACCCGCGCTGCGCCCGCCTCGTCGAGGGAGTCGAAGCCCCCACCGCCAGCCCGCCAGCTTCTCCGCCCGCCCCCATCGTCCCCACCAACCAAAGCATTGTCTGCACCCCCGGCCGGGTCTGGCGCCAGCGCGAAAGCTGCCCGGCGCAGGGACCGGCAACCACCGCCTACCGCATCGCCCACATCCGCCTGCCCGACCCCCTGCCCGAACTGTCGCTGGTCGAACTGACGCCCCCGCCCGATGAAGAAGTCGTGCCCTTCACCTTCGGCTATGTCCGCACGCTGCCGTTGGAGATCTACCGCCATCCGCTGGAGGCCAGCATGGGCCTGCCACCCGTGCGCATCCTCTACTCCGGCGACCAATGGGTCAGCATCGACGGCGAGGTAGAGTACGAGGGCACACGCTGGTATCAGATCAACGAGGGCGAGTTTGCCCGCGCCGACGCCATCATCCTCGCCCGGCCATCGCGCTTTCAGGGGGTCTATCTCAACGAGCAACCCGCCTACCCCTTCGCCTGGATCAACCGGCCGACGCGCCCCTCCCTGACACCGCAGGGCGCGGAGAATCCCAACGCCCCCACCTATCAGCGCTATGAGATCGTCACCATCTTTGCCCAGGAATACCTGGGAGGAGAGGAGATGTGGTACCTGATCGCCCCCGACCAGTGGGTGCCACAGAGCAACGTCTCCAAAGTCACCGTCGACCCGCCCCCAGCCGGCGTCGGAGCGGGCGAACGCTGGATCGAGGTCGACCTGTTCGAGCAGACCCTGGCCGCCTACGAGGGCGAGCGCATGGTCTATGCCACGCTCATCTCCAGCGGACGGCCCGGCTCGACCTGGACCGATTCGGGCCTCTTCCGCATCTGGTACAAGCTGCGCGCCGGCAAGATGAGCAACCCGGACGCGCAGGACGGCAGCCCGGCCTGGTACTATCTGGAAGACGTGCCGTGGACGATGTATTTCAACGGCGCCACGGCCCTCCACTCGGCCTACTGGCACGATTCCTTCGGCTTTACCCGCAGCCACGGCTGCGTCAACCTGGCCCCGCGAGACGCCGAGTGGCTGTTCAACTGGACCAGCCCCTATCTCCCCGAAGGGGTCAAGGCCATGGCCGCCAACGGGAACGGCACCTGGGTCTGGGTACACAACACGCCGCCCTGGTAAGCTTATGCCCATCCCTCATCGCCGCGCTCTCTGGCTGTTGGGCGTAACCTGCGCTGCCCTGACCATGGCCGCGCTGGTCGCCTGCGCCAGCCCTTATTACACGGACGCCACCCCCACGCCGACGCGCACGCCGCGCCCCACGGCCACACCTACGATCACGCCCAGTCCCACCCCCAGCCCCACGCCGACGCCAGCCTGGCCGCTCACGGTCGGCTGCGACACATCAGCCCCGGCCGGCGCCTGCGCCCGCCTGCGCGCCAGCGTCGAAGCGGACGTGGAGCACTTTGCCTGGAGCGACGACGCGGCCACAGCAAACGTGCGCCTGGCGGCCGGCGCGAGCGCTATGGGCGGACAGCCGGTCGGCCTGGAGGTCTATGCCGTCGCTGTGCCCTTTTTCACCCTGCAAGACGAGGTCGCCGCCGCCGACGTCCAGGCGACCTGGCTGGGCCAGTCGACGGGCGCGTTGGGGGGACGACCGCTCCTGGTCAGCGAGGCGACTCGCCGCGCCCTGGCCTCGGTCTGGGGCGAGCCATCCGCCCAGACGATGAGCGTGGTGGCCGCCGAGCTGCTACTGGGTGAGGCGGAACGCCTGGGCGGCTGGACGATCATGCCCTTCGACGAGCTGACGCCGCGCTGGAAGGTGCTCTGGGTCGACGGCGTTACCCTGCTGGACAAGTCGTTCGACCCGGCCAGCTACCCCCTCGCCGTGCCGCTCTACCTGTCGACCGGGCGGAGCGAGGCGCTCTCCTACCTGCCCACTGACCTCTCCAACTGGAGCGCGGAGCGGATGACCGTCGTCGCCATGACCGGCGTGACGGCAATGACCCGTAACTTTGGCTGCTGGATGGACGCGCACGGCAACACCTACGCCGCTCAGGACATCGGCGAACTGCTGGCCAGCGCCGATTTCACCCACATCAGCAACGAGGTCTCGTTCCAGCCCGACTGCGTCAACCAGTGCGGCGGAATTATGTCGTTTTGCTCTAACGACAGCTACATCGAGCTGCTGGAATATGTCGGCACCGACATCGTCGAGCTGACCGGCAACCACCTGGTCGACCGGGGCATCGAGCCGCTGCGCCACACCCTGGACCTCTACCGCGAGCGCGGCTGGCGGTGGTACGGCGGCGGCGAGAATCTGCTCGACGCCAGCCAGCCGGTGACCGTCACCCAGGGGCCGAACCGCATCGCCTTCTTCGGCTGCAACACGGTCGACAACCCCTACGACTGGGCCACCGACACGCTGCCCGGCGTCTATACCTGCCGCAGCGCCGACTCGCGCTACCTGGATCCCGAAAAGCTGGCCCAGATGGAAGCGCAGATCCGCCCGTTGCGCGAGCAGGGGTATGCCATCATCATCACCTTGCAGTATTACGAGACCGAGGAATACGCCCCCTACCCCCAGCAGGTGCAGGACTTTCGCACCTTTGCCGCACTGGGCGCCGATGTGGTGCAGGGGAGCCAGGCCCACCAGCCGCAGACGCTCGAGTTCTACGGCGACACGTTTATCCACTATGGGCTGGGCAATCTCTTTTTCGACCAGAACTGGGAAGAGGTGCGCCCCAGCTTTATCGACCGCCTGGTCTTTTACAACGGGCGGCTGCTGAGCGTCGACCTGCGCCCGACGATGATGGAGGAATACGGCCGCCGCCGGCCGATGACGGCCCAGGAGCGCGCCGACTTTTTGGGCATGCTGTTTGCGCTACGTCCGGAGGGAGAATGAACGAGCCAGAGCGCCGTCCGCCCTCGCCGAGCGAGTTCGGCTCCATGCCGCTCGATCCGGTCTATGGCTGGGGGGTGGTTTTCGAGCCGGTAGAGACGCTGATCGAAGAGACGGCAGCCTATATCGAGCAACTGGCCCAGGAGGTCTATCAGCGCGGGGAGCCGTTCAGCGACGACGAGCTCGAAGCGCGCTTTTTCGCCTTCTGGGAGCAGTTGGTGGCGGAGGGCAGGCTTGAACGGCTGCCGGACCGCCCGCCCGAGTTCGGCCGGGCGATCCTGGGCCCGCGCCGCTGGCTGCGCGCTCAGCAGATCCGCATCCAGCGCCTGGTTGAATCGCTGCGCAACAGGGCAGCTCAGAGCTGACCGGGCCGGCCTACCTGGCGTACTCCACAGCTCGCGTCTCGCGGATCACCGTCACCCTGATCTGGCCTGGGTACTGCATCCCCTCCTCGATCTTGCGAGCGATGTTGCGCGACAGTTCGATCGCCGCCAGATCGTCGATCTCGTTGGGTTTGACAATAATGCGCACCTCGCGACCAGCCTGAATGGCGTAGGATTCGGCGACCCCTTCGAAGGAAGAGGCCAGCTCTTCCAGCGTGCGGATGCGCTTGATGTACTGGTCGAGGCTCTCACGGCGGGCACCGGGGCGCGCGCCGGAGATGGCATCAGCCGCCTCGACGATGATCGCCTCCAGCGATAGCTGATCCGTCTCGTGGTGGTGCGAGGCGATGCAGTTGATCACCGCCTCTGGCACGCCATAGCGGCGGCACAGGTCCGCGCCAATGGTGGCGTGCGTGCCCTCCACCTCGAAATCGACCGCCTTGCCGATGTCGTGCAACAGGCCACCCAACCGCGCCACCTCGACATCGGCCCCCAGTTCGGCCGCCAGCAAGGCAGAGAGCTTGGCCACTTCGATGGCGTGGGCGTGCTGGTTCTGGCCGTAGCTGGTGCGAAAGACCAGCCGGCCCAGCAGCTTGACCAGCTCGGGGTGCAACGCTGGCACGCCGGCCTCATAGACCGCCCGCTCGCCCTCCTCGCGGATGAACTGCTCCACCTCTTTGCGCGCGTCGGCGACGATCTTTTCGATGTGCCCCGGGTGGATACGCCCGTCGACCACCAGCCGCTCCATCGCCCGGCGGGCGACTTCGCGGCGCACGGGGTCGAAGCAGGAGATGGTGATGGCCTCCGGGGTGTCGTCGACCACCACATCCACGCCGGCGGCCTGCTCGAAAGCGCGAATATTGCGCCCGCCGCGGCCGATGATGCGGCCCTTCATCTCGTCGGAGGGCAGGGGCACCGAGGAGACGGTCAGCTCGGCAACCTGCTCGCTGGCCATGCGCTGAATGACGGTGGTGAGGATCTCACGCGCGCGGCGCTCCCCCTCTTCGCGGGTCTCCTGTTCGACCTCGCGGATCACGCGGGCCATCTCCTGGCGGGTCTTGGCTGCCACCTCCTCCAGCAAGCGCTGCCTGGCCTCGTCCTGGCTCATCTGAGCCACTCTCTCCAGAACCTCCAACTGCTGTTCCTGGAGTTTTTGCAGCTCATTGCGCTGGCGGTCGAGGCTGCTCTGGCGCTTGTTCAGGTTCTGTTCCCGCTTGTCCAGCGCCTCCTGTCGCTCGTCCTGTTTCTCGCGCCGTCTCTGCAGGTGCTCTTCTTCGCGGCGCAGGTTCTCGCGCCAGCGGGCGACTTCTGCCTGAGCCTCGTCACGGATCTGGACGGCTTCGTCGCGCGCGGCCAGGACCGCGGCGCGGGCCTCAGCCTCAGCCTCCTCGCGGATGCGCTGGGCTTCCTCGGCCGCCTGGCGCAGCTTTGAGCGCGCCCCCAACAGCGCAAGAAAATAACCAACCGCTACACCCAGCAGCAACCCAACTATTGCTCCCAGAACAATCAAAATCTGATTCATTGTTCTTGCCTCCGCTCATTTTCCAACGTCATATGCTTCCAGCATACGAATGACCAACGGTTCGATCACGTCATAGGCAAAGCCGCGCCGCCTGAGGGCATCGACCAGGCGGCGACGAAAAGTTGCCCGGTCGAGCCCCTGCAGGCGGCGGGCGATCCTGGCTGCCACCTGTTCCGCAGCAGCCTCTTCGTCATAGTCAGCCAGAGCCTGGTCGATGAGTTGCCTATCGACCCCCTTGCGGGCCAGTTCACCCTGGAGGACGGGCTGACCGCGCGGGCTGCCCTGAGCGCGGTTCTCGACCCAGTAGCGGGCAAAGGCGCAATCGTCGACCAGGCCGCTGCGCTCCAGCCGACCCAGGGCCTCTTCGATCGTCTGATCAGCATAGCCCTTTTGCGCCAGCCGCTGCTGGAGCTCGGCGCGGCTGCGCGGGCGGTAGGAGAGCAGGTTCATCGCTGCCTGCAGCGCCCGCTCGACGGCGTCCCGCTCCTGCAGGCGGGCGATCTCCTCCGCGGCGAGGTACTGTCCGGCCCGGAGGTGCGCCGCCTCGACGGCGGCCAGCCCAAAGGCAAACTGCCCGTCGAGGTAGACGTTCACCCGCTCCTGATTCCGCTTCTGCGGTTCGATCGCCGTAATGATGCCCGCCATAACAAAACACGCCGTGGCTCGACACGCCACGGCGTAACCATCACTTCCGGCCCCCGCCGGAATCATCGACCCCCCGCGGCCGCTTTCAGCGCGGGCGGGGTGACAGGCCCATTTTCATCCAGCCAGGGCCTGTCCTGGCCTGCTCACTTTCCGCTGCCTGGCAAAAGGCAGAGAAACCCTGTGACGTTCGTCGTGGCTGCCTGTTCGGATCTCTTACAGCCGCGACGCAGAAAGGAACTTATTCCAGATCGGTGACCTCAGGGATCTCTGAATCATCGGTCGGCAAAGGGACCCCTTGTTCGAAGGCTTTTTCTCGCACGGCCTGCTCGATGGCATCGGCCATGCTGGGATGCTCGACAAGGTACTGCTTGACATTCTCGCGTCCCTGGGCCATCATTTCACCCTGGTAGCTGTAGTACGACCCTCGCTTCTCGATGATCCCATACTCGACACCCAGGTCGAGAAGGTCGCCCTCACGGCTGATCCCCCGACCGTAGACGATGTCGAACTCGGCCACGCGGAAGGGGGGGGCCACTTTGTTCTTGGTCACGCGGACCCGCGTGCGCACGCCGATGACCTCTCCCTTTTCCTTGATGCCGGTCACCCGTCGCACGTCGAGGCGGACGCTGGCGTAGAACTTGAGCGCGCGCCCGCCGCTGGTCGTCTCTGGATTGCCAAACATGACGCCGATCTTTTCCCGCAACTGGTTGGTAAAGACCATGGCCGTGTTTGACTGTTTGATTGCCCCCGACAACTTGCGCAACGCCTGACTCATCAGGCGGGCCTGCAGGCCCGGGTGAGAATCGCCCATCTCGCCCTCGATCTCGGCGCGCGGCACCAGCGCGGCCACCGAATCCACCACCACCACGTCCACAGCACCGCTGCGTACCAGCGACTCGGCGATCTCCAACGCCTGCTCTCCTGTATCTGGTTGGGAGATATAGAGGTCCTCCACGTTGACGCCACACGCCACGGCATAGGCGGGATCGAGCGCGTGCTCCATGTCGATATAGGCTGCGATGCCGCCCAGCCGTTGCGCCGAAGCAACAATATGCTGAGCCAACGTGGTCTTGCCGGCCCCATCCGGCCCATAGATTTCGGTCACGCGACCGCGGGGGATGCCCCCGACGCCGAGCGCAATATCCAGCGACAGCGAACCGGTCGGGATAACGTCCACCGTCAGATGGGTCGCCTCCCCCAACCGCATCACCGTTCCCTCGCCGAAACGCTTGGTCAGCGTCGCCAGGGCTGCTTCCAGTGCCTTTCTGCGTCCTTCGTCTGCCATGGCTGCGATGTCCTCCTCAATGTAGTAAAACGAGTCTACTACAAAATAAGAAAAAGGGCAAATCGATTTCTGGGCATCATGATAGCACAAATGTTCTATCCTGTCAAGAAAACTAGAGGGGTGTTCGAAGCAAAACGCCGACGTGGAGCATCCCCTGCTCGGCGAGGGTCTGTGACCCCTGCCAGTGGGGGCCACCGGCTCACAGACCCGGCGGGAGCAGGGCGGGCGGGGCGCTCTATCCTTTTGCTTCGAACCCCCAAGGCCGTCCTTGCTTGGCATTCCCACCAACATCCGCTATAATGGCACACGATCCGGAGGTGTCCAATGTCCGACCACCAACACACCGTTCGCTCCAGTCTGCACTCACTGCCGCGCAACATCTGGGCCGTCAGCCTGACCAGCTTTTTCACCGATATCTCGACCGAGATGGTCATCAATATCCTGCCCCTCTTCCTGGCCAACGTCCTGCAAGTACGCACCTCCATCATCGGCCTGATCGAAGGGGTTGCCGAAGCCACTGCCAGCCTGCTCAAGGTCTTTTCCGGCTGGCTCTCTGACCGGCTGCGCGCCCGCAAGTGGCTCGCCGTTGCCGGCTATGCCCTCTCCGCTTTCTCCAAGCCCTTCTTCTACGTTGCCAACTCGTGGGGCGCCGTGGCTGGCGTGCGCTGGGCTGACCGCGTGGGCAAGGGCATCCGCACCGCCCCCCGCGACGCCCTCGTCGCCGATGCCGCGTCGGAAGAGCAGCGCGGGCTGGCCTTTGGCTTCCACCGCGCCGCCGACACCGCCGGCGCCATGGTCGGGCTGTCGATCGCCCTGGCCGTGGTCTGGCTGGCCCAGCGCGGCGCCGCCGCGCTGAGCCGTTCCACCTTCCAGACCATCGTCCTGATCAGCATGATCCCGGCCTTTCTCGGCGTCCTCTCGCTGGCTCTCGGCGCGCGGGATGTGCCGGTCAAGGAAGGCAGCAAAGGCCAACGGATCTCCTTCCGCCAACTGGGGCCGCGCTTTGCCCTCTTTATGCTCATCGTCGGCCTGTTCGACGTGGGCAACTCGTCCGACGCCTTCCTCGTCCTGCGCGCCCAGGAACGCGGCCTGAGCGTGACCGGCGTGCTGGCCATGCTGGTCACGTTCAACCTCGTCTATACGCTCCTCTCCGCTCCCGCCGGCTCCTTCTCCGACCGCGTCGGACGGCGCAGGCTCATCATTGGCGGCTGGCTGGTCTATGCCGCCATCTATCTGGGCATGGCCCTGGCCCGCAGCGGCTGGCAGATCTGGCTGCTCTATGCCCTTTACGGCGTCTACTACGGTCTGGCCTTTGGCGCGACCAAAGCCATGGTCGCCGACATCGTCCCCCAGCACCTGCGCGGCACGGCCTATGGTGTCTACAACGCCGTGCTCGGCCTGCTCGACCTGCCCGCCTCGCTCATCGCCGGCGTGCTCTGGGGCGGCGTGGGCGCATGGCATGGCTTTGGCCCCGCCGCCCCCTTCTACTTCGGCGCGGCCATGGCCCTCCTGGCCGCCGTCCTCCTGGCAGTTTCTACCCCGCTGCTGACGGGAGGGGAACTCCAGACCAAAGGGTAACTGTCTACCCTCCCGCAGGCTTCGCCGTGAGCTCAGCCGAACGGTTTGGACGCAATCTCCGCATGGGAGTGCGCCGCAATGAGTCGCTTGCCCTCTCAACAGCACGTTCTAACCTGCGGGAGGGTAGGAGATAAGGTTTGAACTGATGACAACAACCCTGTTGACCCGCGGCTCGATCCATACCATGGACCCCACCTGTCCCCGCGCCTCCGCCGTGGCCATCGACAACGGACGCATTCTGGCTGTTGGAGACGATCTCGACCTGCCCGGCGCCGCCCGCATCGACCTGGGCGGTCGCTGCGTCCTCCCCGGCCTGACCGACAGCCACATCCACCTGCGCTGGTCGGCCATCACCCTGCAGATGATCGACCTGGGCGGCTGTCGTTCGCTGGAAGAGATGCTGGCGCGGGTCGCCGCGCGCGCCGCCCAGACCCCGCCCGGCGAGTGGCTCAGCGGCCACAGTTGGAACCAGGAGGAGTGGCACGAACGCCGCTTCCCCACCGCTGCCGACCTCGACCGTGTCGCCCCACACTGCCCGACGGTGCTGACCGCCAAAAGCGGCCACGCGCTGGTAGCCAACAGCGCAGCGATGGCCGCCGCAGGCATCACCGCAGAGACCCCCAACCCGGCCGGCGGGCGCATCGGGCGGGACGCCAGCGGACAGCCGGACGGCCTCTTTTTCGAGGAAGCGATGGACCTGGTCCTGGACTCCATCCCCCAGCCTGACGCCGCCACCGCCGCCGCGCTGACAGCCATCTTTGCCCGCGCCTGGCAGCTTGGCCTCACCGCTGTCCACGACGTCGATAACCTGGCCGCCTTCGACGCCTTCCAACGGCTGCGCGCCGAGGACAAACTGGGACTGCGCGTGGTCAAGTACCTGCCCGCCGAGGCGCTCGATCACGCGCTGGCGCTGTGCCTGCGCGCCGGCCTGGGGGACGACTGGCTGCGCATCGGCGGGATCAAGCTCTTTGCCGACGGCGCGCTGGGCTCTCACACGGCGGCCATGCTGGCCCCCTACGAGGGCGAGCCGGACAACCTGGGCATCCTGACAGTGGAGCGAGAGGCACTGGAGGAGACCGTGCGCCGCGCCGCCGCTGGCGGGCTGCCCGTGGCCGTCCACGCCATCGGCGACGCCGCCAATCGCATGGTTCTCGACGTCTTTGCTGCCGTCAGGCCGGCACACCCCACCCTGCGCCAGCGCATCGAGCATGTCCAACTGCTCCACCCCAACGACATCAGCCGTCTGGCCGAACTGGGTGTGGTCGCCTCGATGCAGCCGCTTCACGCCACGCAGGACGCCGTCATGGCCGACCGCTACTGGGGCGCGCGTGCCGCCACGGCCTACGCCTGGCGCAGCCTGCTCGACGCCGGGGCGGTGCTGGCCTTTGGCTCGGACTGTCCGGTGGAAAGCCCCAATCCCTTCCTGGGCATCCACGCCGCGGTGACACGGACGCGCGCCGACGGCTATGGCGGCCCCGACGGCTGGCAGCCGCAGCAGCGCATCACCGTCGCAGAGGCCATACGCGCCTACACGTGGGGCGCGGCCTACGCGGTGGGCCTGGAAAAACGGCTGGGTTCTCTCTCGCCGGGGAAATGGGCCGACCTGGTGGTGGTCGACCGCGACCCCTTCACCTGCGACCCGGCCGCCATCGCCGGGGCGCAGGTAGAGGGCACAATGATCGGCGGCGAGTGGGTCTACCGGCGCTTTTAGGCCAGCACCCGCTCGTCCCCCACGCGGCGCGTCACCCCGCGCTCGTCCAGGTGCTCCAACAGCCCCTGGGCATACTTGCGGCTGGTCTGCAAGAGATCGCGCGCCTGGGCCAGGGTGATGCTCCCTTCCTTCTGGATGTGCTCGCGGACGCGGCGCACCATCTCCTCGTAGGTAGACGCCAGAAATAGCACTTCGGGCGAGACCTGCACCAGGTCGCCGCGGGCCAGCAGGACAGAGAGCACCTCCTCGCCGACGGCAGCGATGCTCTCTTTCGTCGAGGGGGGTGTCTGCGGGTCACGGCGAAAGCGGGCCAGCAGTTCGTCCACTGCCCGCTGTTGTTCGGCGTTCAGGCGCACCTGGTGCTCCGGCAGGCGCACCGTCGCGCTCTGTTCGACGAGCAGGCCCTCCCGCGCGGCGCGGGCCAGCAGGCCGTTGAAAACGCGCGCGTCGAGGCGCAAGAAACTGCGCAGCTCTTCCCGTCCCATGCCCGGCCGCAGGGGATGGCGGCGGTGGTAGGCATCGAGCTGCACTGCGATGCGCTCGGTCATCGCCGACCACCAACTGCGCGAGGCCACCAGCCGGGCGCTGGAGAGGCCCTCGTCCCTGTCCAGCACCACAGCGGCGCCCTCCGCCAGCAGCGCGTCCAGCGCCGCCGCTGCCTCTTCGCCCAGGCCGGAAGCCTCCAGCGCCTCGCGCGCTGGCAGCGGCCCGCGGCGCTCCAGTGCCTGCAGCAGCACCTCCGCCGGCGTCCCCCGCGACAGCGTCTCCAGCCGCGCCAGCACCTGCGGCTGGAAACGGCGATGCTTGCGCCCAGGGTTGGGATCGACCACCCGCCCTCCGCCGACCGTCGCCGGCGGAGAGGGCATGCGCACGATGAAGCGGTCGCCGCGCGTCAGCGGCAGCGGCTGGTCCAGCTCCAACTGCACCCAGCCCGACTCGCCGGGCTCCAGCACTTCCTGGCCCAGCAGCCGCACCCGGCCGACCGCCTCCGCCGAACCGCAGAAGAACTTGAGGCGCGTGTTGTGTTTCAAGGGCAACGCAGCATCCGGCAGATAATCGAGCCACACGTCGGCCAGGATCGTCGGGCGCAGACGGCCGGGGAGGGCGATCAGATTGCCGCGCGCCAGGTCGGTCTTGGCCACGCCGGAGAGGTTGACCGCCACGCGGCTGCCAGGGACGGCGCGGCTGATCTTTTGCTTGTGCGTCTGCAGGCCACGGATGCGGGCGCGCAGGCCCTGGGGCAGCACTTCGACCTCCTGCCCCACTTCCAGGCTGCCGTCGAGCAGCGTGCCGGTGACAACCGTGCCAAAGCCGCTGATGGTAAAGACGCGGTCGATCCACAGACGCGGCTGACCACGGTCGGGGCGGGGGGCGGTGCGCTGCAACACCTCTTCCAGCGCTGCCAGCAGTTCCTGCAGCCCACGGCCAGAGCGCGCCGAGACAGGGACGATGGGCGCACCTTCCAGCGCCGTCCCTTCCAGCACTCCGGCGACGTCGGTCTCTACCAGCTCCAGCCATTCGGGGTCATCGATCAGATCGGCCTTGGTCAGCGCGACGACGCCGTTGGAGATCTCCAGCAGGTCGAGGATGGCCAGGTGCTCGCGGGTCTGGGGCATCACGCCCTCGTCGGCGGCGACGACAAAGAGGGCGGCGTCGATGCCGCCGACGCCGGCGAGCATGTTTTCGATAAAGTCGCGGTGGCCCGGCACGTCAACGATGCCCACCGCCTCACCGCCGGGCAGCGTAAGCCAGGCAAAGCCCAGGTCGATGGTCATCTCCCGCTCCTGCTCCTCGCGCAGGCGATCGGGATTGATGCCGGTAAGCGCTTCCACCAGGGTCGATTTGCCGTGGTCGACGTGGCCGGCAGTGCCGATGACGCGCATCGTTACTTCTCCTGGTTGGCCTTTTCGCGCAGGGCAATCAGACGCTGATCGATCTCAGCAAGTTGCGCCTCATAGTCGTCCTGCGCGTACTTGAGGCGGCGCACCAGCTCCTGCCGGCGCAGCTCCCAGGAAGCGTCGAGCTGTTCCTGGTGCAGTTTGAGCAGATCGGAGATCGGCTCGAAGCGCCTTGCCAGACGGTCGTTCTTTACCTCCTGCTCGCGCCAGCGCTCGTCGGAGGCAACCTGCCAGTTGCGCCACTCTTTTTCCTGCTTGCCCTGCCACTCCTCCCACTGCCGCTTGATGCGCTCCTCAGAGACGCGCAGCATCTCGGTGGCCTCGTTCTGGCGCGTCTCCAGCCGCTCCTGGAACGCCTCCAGCCGCTTGAGCGCCTCCTGCACGTCGCGGTGGCCGACGAGCAGGCGCTGGCGCTCTTCGCGCAGGCGTTCCATCTCGGCGCGGGCCTCTTCGGCCTGGCCCAGCCACTTTTTCACCTCCTGATTGCGGCGGAAATCGGCCGCCTGTAACTCCTCGACGACCCGGGCAAAGTCCTGGATAGGCTTGAGGCCTTCCTCGATACGCGTGCGCTGCTTTTGCACGCTCTCTTCGATCAGAGACAACTTGGGACCAAAGGTCTCGATCCGCCGGCGCAGCTCTGGCATTTCGGCTTCCAGGCTGGTGATGCGCTGGTGGTCAGCGCGGCGCTGCTCTTCCAGATAGACCACAGCCTGGAGGCGGTCGTCGGTGCGCTTGCCCAGGTCGGCAAGCGCCGCGTCGATGCGCTGCAGGTTCTCGTTCAGCCGTCGCTCCTCAGCCTGCATCACGTCAACGCGCTCCGTCAGGCGAGGGATGAGGCGAATATCCTCAGTCAGGCGGGCGATCTCCTCCTTGATCGCGCCGACCTCCAGTTGACGCGCCCTTTCTGTTTCGCGCTGCTCTTTGCGCCGCTGCTCGTCGCGCTTGTCGAGCATCAGCGCCATATCTTTGCGCACCCCTTCGACAGCCTGGGTGAACTCGGTGACGCGGGTCAGCAGGATTTCGAGCCCCACCACCGCCTTTTGCAGCGCAGCGATCTGCTCCTCCTGGCGGGCGAGGGTCTGCGCCTGGCCTTCCAGCCGCTCCTGCAACGCCGCGATCGTCGCCCTGTCCTTGCGCCGTTCTTCGTCCAGCCATTTGAGCATCTGGCTGGTTTGGGTCGGATCCATCGTCATAAGAATCCCCTCCGCTTGCGGATAGCGAGGGCATTATAGCATAATCCCCCTGCTGAGCAACGACGGCCAAATCGTGGGACAACTGCGAGCAGTTGTCCTACAAGTCAGGCGATTTGACACCTTGCCCACCTTGTGTTATGATTATTCCGCGTGCGCCGCTATGGCGTGCGTTTCAGTTCAGGCTCTCGACAGAAACGGAGGGAGGCGGGCCATTAGAAGAAGACATCCGAAAAAGTTCAGGAAGGACCTGCGGGCGTCTTTCCGGATCAACCATCAGATCCAGGCAGCGGAAGTGCGGCTGATTGGGCCTGAGGGCGAGCACATCGGGGTCGTTCCCCTGCGCGAAGCCCTGGAGCGATCGGCTGAAGCCGGGCTCGACCTGGTGGAGGTTTCCCCCAACGCCGAGCCGCCTGTTGCGCGAATCCTGGACTATCCCAAGTTTGTCTACGAGCAGACCAAGAAAGAGCGAGAGGCGCGCAAGGCCCAGAAGCAGGTCGAGGTCAAAGAGATCCGCTTCCGTCCCAAGACCAACGAGAGCCACCGCGACATGAAAGTTGCTCAGGCGCGCGGCTGGCTGCAGGACGGGATGAAGGTCAAGGTGCGCATCCGCTTCCGGGGACGGGAGATCACCTATCCTGAACTGGCAAAGGAGCAGTTGGAAGAAGTTGCTCGAGACCTGAGCGAGTGGGCAGTGGTCGAGCAGGAACCCAATATGGAAGGGCGCACGATGCTGATGATCCTGGCGCCCAAGAAAAAGTAGCGGGGGAGAAGGAACGTGCCAAAGATCAAGACACACAAATCTACATCCAAGCGCTTCCGCCTGACCCAGGGTGGCAAGGGCAAGCTGATGCGCACCCGGCAGGGCAAGTCGCACTTTCGGCGCAAGAAGCCGACGCAGGTCAAGCGCCGCTATGACCGCATGATCGGGGTCGAGTCGGCGGCCGTCGAGCGCCGTGTGACTCGCCTGACACCGTATCTGAGAGAGAAGGGGTAAAAAGCCGTGAGAGTCAAGGGTGGAACCAGGACGCGATTTCGCCACAAGAAAATCATCAGCCAGACCAAAGGCTACTACGGCACGCGCCATCGCCTCTGGCGGCGCGCCAACGAGGCCTGGCTGAAGGCCAACTGGTACGCGTATCGGGACCGGCGCATGCGCCGGCGGGACATGCGCAAGCTGTGGATTATGCGCATCAACGCCGCCGCGCGGCAGCACGGCCTCTCGTACAGCCGCCTCATCGCTGGCCTCAAGCAAGCGGGCGTCGAACTGAACCGCAAGATGCTGGCCGACCTGGCAGTGCGCGATCCGGGGGCGTTTGCCCGCCTGGCGGAAATGGCCAGGGGCGCGGCGTAAGATTTCGCCGACAAGAGATCCAGGCGGGGGACCTCGTCCCCCGCTTTTTGTTGGGGTGTTCGCAGCAAAAGGTTAGAGCGCCCCGCCCGCCCTGCTCCCGCCGGGTCTGTGACCCGGCGGCCCCCCACTGGCGGGGGTCACAGACCCCCGCCGAGCAGTGGAGTGCCCCACCCTCGCGTTCTACTACGAACACTCGTTGTAGCCAGACTTGCCCCCTCACCGACCCGTGCTACAATCGCCGCCATGAGCGCTTATCCTCATGCGACCTGGCGGCTGCTTGTGTGGAGTGCGCCAGCGGACGGGGCCACGCAAATGGCCACGGACGAGGCGATCTGGCGGGCGGTGGGAGCGGGCCGCGCGCCGGCCACGCTGCGCCTCTATCGCTGGGCGCCGCCCTGCCTCTCGCTGGGTCGCAACCAGCCAGCCAGCGAGGTCGACGCAGAGGCACTGGAACAGAGCGGCTACGAGCTGGTGCGCCGGCCCAGCGGCGGGCGGGCCATCCTTCACATCGACGAGCTGACCTATGCCGTTGCCCTGCCGCTGCGGGACCCCCGCGCGCGCGGCGGCGTGCTCGGCAGTTGTCACCGCCTCAGCCAGGGGCTGCTGGAAGCGCTGCGGCTGCTCGGCGCCGAGGCCGCCGTCCAACAGAACACCGCCCGCCCGGCAACAGCGCCGGTCTGCTTCGAGCAGCCCGGCGCCTATGAGATCGTCTGGGGAGGGCGCAAGCTGGTCGGCAGCGCGCAGGTGCGCGGACGCGGCGCGCTTCTTCAGCACGGCGCCCTCCCCCTCTACGGCGACATCGCCCGCATCTGCCGCTTCCTGACCCCTACCACCAGCGCCGAACGGGTGCGCGCCCGCGCCATCACCCTGTCGGAAGCATTGGGCCGCGCCGTCTCGTGGGAGGAAAGCGCCGCCGCCATTGCCCAGGGGTTTGCCAGCGCGCTCGACCTCTCCCTCCTGCCCGGCCAGCTCAGTGACGAGGAACAGCGGCTCGCCAAAGCGCTCCGGGAACGGAAATACCGCGCCCGCGAGTGGAACTGGCGCATCTGAAAGGCCGGGACGCTCACGCCCTGCGACGGGTAAGAGGCTGGAAAACCTGCCGCGACGATCCCGAGGTCTCAGGGCGCCGTGACGTTGAGCGGGGTGGGTAACAGGATATAGTCGCCGCCGCCTTCGACCGGCACGCGGCCCACGTCGGGGACATAGATGCCAACCGCGAGCTGGGCCACGCCGCTATAGTCCGCCGTCACGAAAGCCAGCTCATGCTCATCCACGACGATCTCGCCAGTGACCCAGATGGTCGTCGGGCGCGTCCCGCCCGCCGGCCGGCTGTCGTGTTGGGCCACAATCCGCGAGAGGTCCGGCGGCACGAGATGGGTAAAGACCCAGTAATCGGCGATACCCGCCCCGCCCAGCGCCCGCCAGTAGAGCGTGAGCCTGATCGGCTGGCCAACAACGACCTCGGTCGAGGACAGATCATAGCCCAACAGCTCAGCCACGTTGCCGATGCGGGCGTAGAGCGGATAGGTTGGCTCGGGCAAGGGAGGCACAGTCGGCTCAGGCGTCGCGCCCTCCGGCGTGGGCGACGGCTCAGGGGTAGGCGTCGACGTCGCCAGCGGCAACAGGCCCATATCGGAGGCCACCGTCACCGCTGGCGTGGGCGTCGCCGTCTCCAGGCCAGCACGGGGGGTCGGCGTGGGGACAATCAGGACATCCGGCAGCACACGCGGCAGGAGGTAGAGCTGGGCAGCAAAGAGGGCAATGCCGACCAGGAGGAAGGTAGCGGCGACGCGCCACAGGCGCAGAATGTGTGCCACTGCCATTTCGCGCTCAAAGCCGGTCAACGTGCTGCTCATCCGCCGCTGCGCGGCCAGAGCGCGGATCACATAGGTCAGCACGCCGAGCGCACAGGCAGCGTAGGCAATCCACGCAAAGTCGGCCAGCCAGCGCAGCAGGATGATCATAGGCGCCGCAAAACCCCGCGAATCAAGGCCTCCAGGCGTGGAGTCAACAGACGACCGGTCTCCAGCACCTCCTCATGCGTCGTCTCCCTGGCTTCCTCCGGATCGGAAACAGCGACATTGGAAATGCCGGAAAAGCCCAGCACGCGCGTCCCGCCGTGCCGGGCCACGGTCACCTCCGGCGCCGTCGACATCCCCACGCTGTCACCGCCGATCAGACGCAGAAAACGGATCTCGGCGGGCGTTTCGAAGGACGGGCCGGAAAGCGACACATAGACCCCCTCCCGCAGAACTATGCCCGCTTCGGCCGCCGCCTCGCGAGCCAGCGCCCTCAAAGCAGGATCGTACGCCTGCATCATATCCACAAAGCGCGGGCCCAGCGCATCCAGATTGGGGCCCCAGAGAGGGTGGAAACCGGTCATGCCGACCAGGTTGATGTGATCGCAGATGAGCATCACGTCGCCAGGGCGGAAGGCGGGATTGAGGCCGCCAGCGGCGTTGGTGACAATGAGAATCTCGATGCCCAGGGCCTGCATCACCCGCACCGGCAGTGTGATCTGGGCCATCGAGTGGCCTTCGTAGAAATGGATACGGCCCTGCATGACCACAACCGGCTGCCCCTCCAGCCAGCCGATGACGAAGCGCCCGGCATGGCCAGCGACGGTGGAGGAAGGAAAGTGGGGAATCTGACTATAGGGAACGGCTACGGCATCCTCGACCGCATTGGCCAGGTCACTGAGGCCGGAGCCCAGGATGATGCCCACGCGAGGCGCAAGACGGATGCGCTGGCGGACAAAGCTCGTCGCTGCGTCGATCATCTGCAACGTGATCGGTTCGTTCATTGAGACGACAATCTTTCCAGCAACTGTTGCTTCTGGCGGCTGAACTCTTCTTCGGTCAGCACGCCCTGACGGCGCAACTCGTCCAGTTTGGCCAACAGCTCGGGCACGTCCCGAGGGGACACCTCTCCCGGCTCCGGCCGAGCCGAACGGCTCAGGTCGGATTTCTGATCCAGCATGGCAACCTTGAAGCGAATGGGATGAGCGATGCGCTGGAAGAGATTGACGCCGACATCTGAGCCGGTGATGATGCGCACATCGCCATAATCCAGCATTCGCCCCAGCGCGCTCTGTTCCATCACCACGTCGTTAACCTTTTCCAGCGACGAGTCCGAGACGTGCTTCTGAAAGACTCCCCGCACCTCCATAACACGCCGGTTGGTGACGATGTACTGGGCATTCCACCACACCACCAAGCGGCTGACCAGATGGGCAATGGGCACAAGCAAGAGCAAGAGCCCGAACAGGGGAAGCGGCGGGGAAACCAACGTAAAACCGATCGAGAGAGCCAGAATCACGATGATCACGCCGGCATCGACCAGGATCACCGGCAAGAGAGCGATCCAGTGCCTGCGCGTGACCAGGACGATTTGTTCTCCCTGGGCAAGAAGTTGGCGAATATAGTCCATCACATCACCTCATGATTCGAGATTTGCCTGATAGTCGGCATGGGCGAGTTCGAGATAGGTCTGGGTCGTCGCCAGATTGGCGTGGCCCAGGCATTCCTGGACCGCTTCCAGGCTTTCGCCCTGAGCGAGCATGTGCGCAGCGAAGGAGTGGCGCAGCACGTGCGGCGTCACCCCCTGCCCCAAGCCAGCCGCTTCAGCGCGCCCCTTGATGATCAGCCACAGCCCCTGACGGGTCAGCGGCAGGCCGCGATGGTTGACGAACAAGACATCCTCCTTCTCGTCCTGCAACAGGCGCGGCCGGCCCTCTTCGAGATAGCGGCGCAGCGCCTCGACGGCCCGCGGCGAAAGGGGCAACCGCCGGCGCTGCCGCCCCCCGCAGACAATCTCTCCCCGCTCCAGGTCCAGGTCATGAAGCGTCAGGCGGACCACCTCGCTGACGCGCATCCCCGTCGCGACCATCAGCTCCAGCAACGCCGCGTCGCGCAGCGATTTGCCGTCATCCCCCACCGGACAATCCAGGAAACGGCTGACCTCCTCGACGGTCAAATAGCGAGGCTGGCGGCGAGGGACAGGCGGCGGCGGGACCGCCGTGGAAGGGTCGTCCCTGAGCACATTCTGCCCGACCAGGAAATGCAGACATGAACGCACTGCGGCGATCTTGCGCGCCACGGTCGATACAGCATAGCGGTCCTGCAGCCACGAGAGAAAAGCGGCGACATGCGCTGGCGTGACCTGGCCCCACGCCCTGACATCCTGGGCCGCCAGGTAATCCAGAAACTGGCCCAGGTCGTTGCGGTAGGCCGCAATCGTATGGGGCGAGGCCTCTTTCTGCCCAACCAGGTAGCCCAGAAACGCTTCGATCGCCGCCCGCATCGTGGTCTCCGACGTTTTTCATTATACTACAACTTTGCATAAAGTCACACACCAGACGACCGGGGTGTTCGAAGCAAAAGGATAGAGCGCCCCGCCCACCCTGCTCCCGCCGGGTCTGGGACCCGGCGGCCCCCAGCGGTGGAGGGCCGCCGTTTTTGGGCCACAGATGACACAGATTGCACAGATTTCGCTCGCAGGGGGTCTGTGACCCCCGTCTGGCCGCCTGAGACGACGTGTTCAGGCCGACGGCGCCACTCGCAGACCGGCTGGGAGCTTTTGAGCCACAGATGACACAGATTTCACAG
>Ga0209018_1000962_pt1 | contig 25011 bp, 18 predicted proteins | sample YNPBryBLVA2012_FD_185814 | JGI IMG/M metagenome (GOLD analysis project Ga0209018, IMG submission 185814) | Anoxygenic and chlorotrophic microbial mat microbial communities from Yellowstone National Park, USA - YNP Bryant BLVA 2012 (SPAdes)... ...
GCGCCGGGGACGGTGATACCGCAAGTGGGGGAGATGTTGGAGATGACCAGCATCCCGCCCACCACATCTGCAGAGAAGATGGCGGTGCAGGTGACGGAGCCGTCGCTCATCCAGACTGATGCGCTGCCCGTGACGTAGGTCTGGTAGGGCAGCGTCTCGGTGAAAATCATCCCCTGCCAGGTGGGGGTCACGATGAAGGAGCCCGCGAAGGCGTAGGTGTTGGTGTAGGTGAAGGCCGGATCGGTGCAGGTCTCGACGGGCGCGGAGACCTGCTTGGAGGTCGTGGCCACCGGCTCTTCGCACTGGAGGTAGGTGGTGGCCTGAGCGGTGGCGGTCTGGACGCAGTTCTGGCAGTCCGACGCCGTGGCGGTGACGACGTTCGTGGCCATGGTGCCGCAGTAGGCGCAGCCGGTAGCCGCGTCGGGGGTGGCGAAGACCGGGTTGAGGGTGGCGGTGCCGCTCAGCGTCCAGGTGATGTAGGTGGCGCCGCCCACGGTGAAGACGTTGCCCCCGGCGGCGTCCACCACGCTCCACCCTGCCGGCACCCGGTCGGTGACGACGACACTGCCGACGATGTCACTGGCGTTCACCGTCACCGTGGCGGTGACGTTCTCGCCCCGGTAAACCTCACCGGGCATGGACTTGCTCACGCTCAACTGACCCGGCGCGTTCACCAGTTGCCAGGGGGCGGATTGGGGCAGTTCGGTATAGGGGTTGCCGCAGCGGTCGAAGTAGGTCAGGTTGAAGGTGAACGAGCCGCTGCGAGGCATGGTGCAGACCGCCGAGGGGAGGGTGAGGGTGAAGGCCAGGTTGTAGGTTCCTCCGGGGGGGATGGGCGGGAGGTGGAAGAAAGCGCCGTCGTAGGAGGCGGGCGGGGCGACAGCCACGCTGAAGGGAGCCAGGTTCACCGCCAGCGTCCCGGAGTAGGCCGTGCCATCGCCGTGGTTGGTGATGGGGATAGAGAACGAACCAGACCCGGCGCAGTAGGCCACGCCAAAGGGCGGCAGGCTGAAGTCCAGGTCAGGGTTCTGCATCCGCAGGTCCACTGATCCTCTGGCTGTCTGCGGGGTGAGGCAGGTTTGGCCGGGGCAGCCCCAGGTGGCGGTAGCCAGGTTGTCCAGGTCGGAGCAACCCACCACCCGCGCGGCGATGGTGAAGGTCTCCACCTGACCGACGGCGATGGAGAGGTAGGAAGTGGACGTGACGCCGGCCACGTACTGCAGGCCGCTGCCCAGCACATCGGTGACCACGACGTTGGAGACGGTGCCGTAGCCGGTGTTCTCGACGTAGACGGTCCAGGTGACCACGTCGCCCAGCGCGGCGGGGATGACCGACGGTTCCTTGCGCACGGTGATCGCGCCGGGATTGACGACGAAATCGGTGTAGCGGACGATGGGCGCGGCGCCGTCCTGGGCCAGAGTGACCGCGTTCTGCCCGGAGACGGCATCGCAGGTGGCGGAGAAGAGGGCGGTACGAGTGATCGTCTCGTTCGGACGGACCGTGCCCACGTTAAAGACCCGTTGGACAGGGGAGAAGCCGGTCGGCATCGTGCTGGTGATGATGACGCCAGTGGTGGTCACACTGTCGTTAGTGGCGACGATAGTGAAAGCCACTGTGTCGCAGTTGTTGATCGGCGCGGAGGGACCGATGATGTTGATGGCGTTGGGGTAGATGGTGTGGTGGTTGCTGGTTGCTGGTTGCTGGTTACGGGTAAGGGTCTCGACGGGGGCCGGTGTGCTGGCAAACCAGGCGGGGAGGGCGGAGGCGAAGCGGGGCCCGTTGTCCGTCGTCCGTGATCCGTGGTCTGAAGCGAACCAAGCGGGGAGGGCGGAGGCGAAGCGGGGCCCGTTGTCCGTCATCCGCGGTCCGTGGTCTGTCACCGCGGGTGCGGCGGCGACTCCAGCGGGTGCCAACAGGTTGGCGACAATAGAAAGGAGCATCAATACAGAAAGCCAGGGGTGGCACATTTTGCCCTCCTTATCGTCATTCTGCAGTTCCTCTGTGGGGTGGGGTGTGAAGAGGCGGATAGGGAGGTTCATTCGGGTGTACGGGGATGTCTGGATACCGCGCCACGCAGGGCCCACCCCAGGAGCAGGGCGGTGGCTCCTGCAACCCAGAGCAGCCAGAGAGGAGATGGGGCTTCTCCGCCGCTTTCCGGCAGGAGCGGGAGCGGTGTGGGGGTGGGGGTGATCTCCGCCGGAGGAGGTGGAGGTGGGGGCGGCGTGAGGGTGGGGGTGGCGGTCGGCTGGGGTGTGGGGGTGTTGGTGGGGGTTGGGGTGGGGGTGAAGCCGGCATAGGCTGGTTGCCCGGCCAGCACCATGCTGAGGATAAGCAGAAGGGCGGACGCGCCGATCCCCAAGAGCCAGTAGAGCCTGTTCTGGTGTTTCATAGGGTACCTCTCACTGCCAATAGGTTCATGATACCGCGAGAAAGTTTGATTCCGGTTGGCAAACGGCCGATTTCGAGGAGCCATCTCAGCGGTTGCCTGTTCTTATGCCACGAATGGCACGAAGCATTCGATAAGCGCGAATGGCGCGAAGGCCGGAACCCCGACCTTCTGCAGGCTTTTCCGCAGCGAAACCTGAAACCTGAAACCTTTAGGAAAGCAGGGCTCAGGAGGCGGGGGACAGCGACTTGCGAATCGCTGCCTGGAGTTCACTGGGGTTCTGGTAGTTACCGGGAGAGGTCAGGATGCCCATACGAACTAACAGGCGGGGCGAATCGCTGCTGGCCTGTCGTTGAGCGTTCTCCCAGTCGGTGCGAGGGTAGAAGAAGCCCATCGTCTCTTGCAGCCGTGCCGTCAACCGTTCACGCACCCGACCGGCGTGTTCTGGCGTGGTGATGATACAGAACAGCCCGTCGTCAATCTGGCCAACGAGGGGCTCCTTACCGGCATCCTCCTCAGCGATATGTTCGACCATCAGCGCTACAGCACGCAGCAGGTCGTCGCGAGCCACGAAGCCATAGGCTTCGCCGAATGCGCGGAGTTCTTCGATGCTGACCGCTACTACGGCCCAGCGTGGCCGCTGGAGCATCTCGGTCAGTTGTTGTTCGAAAAGGGAAGCGTAGGGCAGCCCGGTGACCGGGTGGGTCACTGCTTCCTTGCTGGCGCGTTGCAGGACGTTGCGCACGCGCAGGCGCAGTTCCTGGATATCGAAGGGTTTGGTGATGTAGTCCACCGCCCCCAGTTCAAGGCCTGCCAGGCGGTCAATGCGCTCGCGGCGCTCGGTGAGGAAGATGATCGGCACGTGGGCGGTACGGCGGTGAGAACGGAGTTGGCGGCAGACCTCGTAGCCGTCAATGTCCGGCAGGCGGATGTCCAGCACGATCAGGTCGGGCAGGGTGTCTCGGACGAAGACCAGGGCCTGCTTCCCCCATCCCACAGCGGTGACTTTGTAGCCGTGGGATTCGAAGTAGGTGGTCAGCATCTCGGCGGTGTTGGGCTCGTCTTCGACGATGAGGATGTGATGGTCTGCCATTGCTCTCCCCGCCCTGTCTGGCTGGTCAACCGATAGGCTCTTTGTAGATCGCGTAAGTGCAGATTTTCCCGCCAGCCGCCACGCACTCGATCTCGTCCACGCGGAACTTCTTGCCGCCGCTGATCCAGTGCAGGCCCTCTTCGATCACGCCCATCCCGGCGAAGCAGATGGGATGATCAGAGGTGCGTCCCCAGCAGTTGGGGCAGGGGCTCATCGTGTAGGTGTAGTAGTCTCCCTTATCTTCCACCTGGCTGACCTGGTCGCTGAACTGGGTGAAGACTTTAGCCAGGGCGGGGGCGCCAGCCTTCAGTTTTGCGCTGAGGGGCAGCACACGGAAGGCCAGGTCGCCGACGCCGACCAGGGGGCCGAAGCCGGGGAGGGCGCGGGAGAAGGCGGCCCGGCCGGCGCGCAATTCCAGGCCGCGCCCGCCGCGCGGGCCGTACATCTCCTCCAATGCTCCGTTGAGGGCGGAGAAGTCGGAGAAGTTGAACTCCTTGTCGAAGTTATCGGGGGGGTAGTTGTTGATGAAACGGGAAAGGCCTGCCAGGTTGAGGATAGCGTTGAGGCCGTTCTTGCCCATCACGTCTTCCAGGGCCAGGATGTAGACGCGGGCCAGTTTGTTGGGGTAGTAGTACGGGCTCGGCTCGATTCGGTTCACGTCGCTCCTCCTGTTGTACGCGTGATGTAGACGCCGATGGCCGTGCCTACAGGATGTCCGCCAGTTCCTCGGCCGCGCGCCGCATCTCGAGGAAGACCAACCCCAGTTTTGCTCCGGCGCGCGCCAGGACGGTGAGCACCGCTTCTTCGCCCACAGCGGTGAGGATCACGTAGCCGCCTGCGCCCTTGACGTAGACCTCGTCCAGAGCGCCCCGGCCGAGTTCTCCGGCGATCCGTTCGCCCAGAGAGAGCATCGCCGCCGACATCGCCGCGACGCGGTCCTCTTCGACTCCGGCTGGCAATGATGAGGCGATGGTCAGTCCATCCACACTGACGACGGCTGAGGCTTCGATGTCGGTGGTGCTCATCTGGAGTTCGCGTAGCCGTTCTACCATCCGTTGCGTTCGTGATTTCTCGCCCATTCCAGGCTCCTTGAGGGTTGAGAAAACGCTCTGACGTCAGGTGGGGTTTTTGAGAGATTACCACAGAACTGGAGCGTTGTCAAGCGCAAGCCGTTCTGTGCAGACGACAAACTCTCCACTTTCCTATTTGGGCTTCCGTGTGGTGGCGTAAGAGTGGTGAATATTGCCATCTTCGCGCTGGCGCAACGCATTTTCCAGGTGCGGGGTCATCTGCACGCCGGAGCGGTACTGGAACGGCCACATGCTCTTGGAGTGCGAGATGCCCACCCGGTCGCCATCATTCAACGGCATGTCGAGGTCCGCCTCCACGCCGGGCAAGGCGGCCAACCTGCCGTTGACGAAGGTGATGCCACGCTCCTCCAGGGGGATGCCCAGTTGGCGGAGGAGGTCGCCCATCGTGCTCCCTGCGGGCAGTTGCAGGAGCAGGCGGGCATGGCTGCCCCCGCTGGCCTCGCCAGCGAAGCGGGCCAACGGGCCGTAAAGCCACACTTCCAGGTTGATCGCCTTCATGTCGCTCTCTACCTCCGCGGTTGGATTGTAGCACAATTGCTGCTGTGCGCCAATCGGGCTACCAAAGGGTGACCTCCGGCCCCTCGGTTGTCAGAGAAAGGGGCTGAGATATAATCGGAAGTTGACTGCTCAGGCTGAAGCCGCACCCGCCTGCGCGAAGCCGCCTGCGGCGACTCAGCCGGTCCACGCAGGCGGGCTTCGCCACCGGTAAGCCGCGGCTCCAGTCGCCAGGCGCCAGATGGCGGAGCAGTGACATCGGAAGCGTGAGGGGGTGAGAGATGGAAGAGAAGAGAGGCGATAGCGCCGTCTATGACCTGAGGTCGGTCCGGTTGCCCTATCTGTCGGGGGCTGTCCTGCGGTTGATGGTGAGCCTGCTGGAGAGCCCGCTGCGTGGCCTGATGGTCCCCAGCCTCTTTCGCAGCGCCGGCCTCACCTGGCTGCGGGAGCAGCGGGTTGACGAGCCGCCGACCCTGCACCCGGTTGTGGGCCTGGAAGTGCGGTCGGCGGAGCCCTCTTCTGTCCCGCGGGAGGAATGGCCCGGCCCGCCAGTCGCACCCGGCCCCGGCTTCCGCTTCGCCACGGTGCACGACTATGCGCGCGCCTACCGCGAGGGCCGCACCACGCCGGAGGAGGTGGCGCGGCGGGTGCTGGAGGCGATCTCCGCCAGCGATGCGGCCGATCCGCCGTTGCGGGCGATCATCGCCGTGAACCCCGACGACGTTCTCCGTCAGGCCGAGGGAGCCACGCGTCGCATTCGGGAAGGACGGCCCCTGAGTCCCTTCGACGGCGTGCCGGTGGCAGCCAAGGACGAGGTGGACATGCTGCCCTATCCCACCACGGTGGGCACGGCCTTCCTTGGCCGGTCGCCGTGCAGGGAGGATTCGACCGTCGTGGCGCGCATGCGCGAGGCGGGGGCGCTGCTCATCGGCAAGGCCAACATGCACGAGATCGGCATCGGCGTGACCGGCTTGAACCCCGTTCATGGCACGCCGCGCAACCCATATGCCCCCGACCACTTCACCGGCGGCAGTTCCAGCGGTGCGGGCGCGGCCGTGGCCGCCGGCCTGTGCCCCGTGGCGATCGGGGCGGACGGCGGGGGCTCGATTCGCATCCCGGCGTCGTTCTGCGGCGTGGTGGGGCTCAAGCCGACCTTCGGACGGGTCAGCGAGCACGGGGCGGCACCGCTGTGCTGGAGCGTGGCCCATCTGGGGCCGCTGGCGGCCACGGCGACCGATGCCGCTCTGGCCTACGGCGTGCTGGCTGGGCCGGACCCCCGAGACCCTCTGTCGTTGCGCCAGCCGCCGCCCACGCTGGCCGGGTGGGACAACCTGGACCTGAGCGATCTGACGCTGGGCATCTACTGGCCGTGGTTCCGCCACGCCACCGCCGACGTGGTCGCCGTCTGTGAGGCATTGCTGGAGGGATTCCTGCGGATGGGGGCCAGGGTGCGCGAGGTGACCATCCCCAACCTGGAGGCAGGACGCATCGCCCACACCATCACCATTGCCGCAGAGATGGCTCAGGCGTTAGGCCACACTTACGCCGAGCATCACCGCGAACACGGGCCGGATGTACGCATCAACCTGGCTCTGGCCCGCGCCTTCACCGCTCGCGACTACATCCAGGCGCAGCGGGTGCGCACGCGCATGATCGCCGACTTTGCCCGTGTCCTGGAGCAGGCCGATGTGCTGCTCACGCCGACCACCGCTCTGCCTGCGCCGACCATCCCGCCAGCGGCCCTGCGCAGTGGCGAATCTGATCTCTCGACGCTGATCGAGATTATGCGCTTCGTCACGCCTGCGAACATGACCGGCCTGCCCGCCATCTCCTTCCCCGCTGGCTACAACGAGGCCGGGCTGCCCATCGGCATGCAGGCCATTGGCCGCGCCTGGCAGGAGGCGACGCTCCTGCGCCTGGCGCTGGCCGCCGAGCAGATGGTGACGCGGAAAGCCCCGCAGGTGCACTTCTCGCTGTTGCCCGATTGAGGTGTGAGGGTAAGGTGACCCGTTTGACCTCAAGATGACGTGCCTGCCAGCCGCTTACCGGCGTTCCATCACCTATGCTCAGGCTCATCCCGAAGACCTGGTCTGCTGGCTCTACCGCCATCAGTCACAGGAAAGCCGTCATCACCTGGGCTATCGCTTCTTCACTCTCTTCCATAACGCGGTCGCGCCGCGGCGTACCTGAGCGCTGCGGCGCGACTGCGCCTTCTGTGTGGGGGGCTGAGGGCTATCTCACCCTCGCGCCCCTGCCTGGGGGCGGTATTGGGATGCCGCTCTGCCTATTCCGCCAGCGGCACGGTGAAGGTGAAGGTTGACCCCTTCCCGGGCTGGCTCTGCACTGCGATGGTGCCTCCCTGCATTTCCACCAGGTTGCGGGTGATGCATAACCCCAGACCGGTCCCCGTCTGTTCCCGCACGAGCGGGTCGTCGGCGCGGAAGAACTTGGTGAACAGCCGCGCCTGGTCTTCAGCCGTCATGCCGACCCCGGTGTCGGAAACGGCGCAGTGGACGAACCCCTCGGCGAGCCAGGCCCGCACGCGGATCTGCCCCCCCTCTGGCGTGTACTTGCCAGCGTTGCTCAGCAGATTGATCAGCACCTGGGTCAGCCGGGCCGGGTCGGCGGAGACTGTCGGCAAGTCGGTGGGGACCTCCACGGTCAGTTCTTGGGACTTGCTCTCGAACAGGCTGCGCACGGTCTGCAGCGCTTCGGCCAGCGCGTCGCTCAGCGCGACCGGCTTCACATCCAACCGCAGTTGCCCGGCCTCGATGCGCGAGATGTCCTGCAGGTCGGAGACTAACACCTGCATCCGCTCCACGTTATTGCGGATCGTCCGCACGGCTTCCGCCTGTTGTGGACTCAGCGGGCCCATGATGCCCTTCACCAGCAGTTCGGCATAGCCGCGGATCGAGGTCATCGGCGTGCGCAGTTCGTGGGAGACCAGGGAAACGAACTCCGACTTGGCCTGGTTGGCCTGGCGCACCTGGTCGTAGAGACGGGCGTTTTCCATTGCGATGGCGGCGTGGTCGGCCAGACGGCTGGCGAAGTGGACGTGGTCGGGTGAGAAGCCCTTGTCCCCGTTGCGGTGGAGGTCGAGCAAGGCCATCGTCCGGCCCTTGTAGTGGATGGGCACCAGCAGGCGCCGTTGGCCCACCGTGAGCGGTTCGCGGCTGCGCAGCAGTGTGCGGACCTCTTCATCATTCGGCCCTGCCGGCTCGTGGCCGTTTCCGACGCAGGCCTTCACTATAGCCTGCCCCTCTTCTCCCACCAGGCTCAACGTCCCCTGCTGCGCGCCGGTTGCCCGGACTGCCCAGGAGAGGGTCAGTTCGAGCACCCGCTCGAAGTCCAGGGAGGCGTTCAGTTCCTGGTCTATCTGCTGCATCATGGTCAGTTCTTCCACCCGTGCAGCCAACGCCCGGTCGGTCAGGGTGTACAGGCGGGCGTTCTCGATGGCTGTGGCCGCCTGACTGGCAAACGCGGTCAGGAGCGGCAGGTCAGCCTCGGAGAAGACCGCTTCTTTGATGCGGTTGTCCAGGTAGAGGGCGCCGAGGGTCTTGCCGCGCGCCTGGAGAGGGACGCAAATGATGGAGCGCAGCCGATAGCCGATGACGCTCTCGTATGTGGAGAAGCGGGGGTCCACCAGGGCGTTGGTGGTCACGATCGGCGCTCCCCCTTCCACGGCTTTGCGGAGGACGGTGTAGGAAAGTTCCAGATCAGGGCCGGGGCTGAAGTTGCGGGCCACCTGAGTGATGAGCTCTCCTCCTTCGTCCAGAAGCATCAGACAGCCCCGTTCGGCGCCGGTGAGGCGGATCAGGCCGTCCATCACTGCCTCGAGCGTCTCGTCAAGGTTGAGGGAGGAGTTGAGGGCCTGGCTGATCTCGTAGAGCATCACCAGTTGCATCGTCGCCAGGCGGTCTTTCTGCCCGGAGACGATCTTGCGGTCCAGTTCGCTCAGGGAGTGCTGCCACTCGTTCAAGCGGGCCAACAGGCGGTCAGGCGGCAGGCCCGGTGGCTCGGCCAGCGCCGCCTGCACTGCCCGCATGCTCTCCTGGAGGACCGTCAGGGTCATTTTGACCCCTTCTGAGTCGTGGTCACTTTCGGTGGGTGGTGTCATATAAAGGTCAATCCTCTCTGGACCAGGCCCAGAACCAGTAAGCCAACCCTTTCCAATCTCCCCAGTGCTCGAACTGTGCTTCGATCTCGCTCCGGCTCACCGGCCGGCCGCCGTACCATTCCTGGGAGACCATCCGGTAGGCGTTGCTGTCCACAGGCAGATGGTCGTAGCGGCCGATCAGCATCAGCAGGCAGGCAGCGGCGTAGTGGCCGATGCCCGGGATGGCCAGCAAGCGGCGGTGAATTTCGGGGGTGGGCAGGCTGTCTCGCTTCAGGGCTTCCAGGTCGAGCGAGCCTTCGGCCACGCGGCGGGCCAGGCTCAAGATGGACGGGGCGCGGTAGCCCAGGCCGATGGTGCGGAGCGTCTCCTCGTCTGAGGCAGCGATCTGCGCCGGGGTGGGAAAGGCGTTGCGCGCCGGGTTGGTCGGAAGCGGATCGCCGTAGCGGGTCACCAGCGCTTCGACCATACGCTGCGTCCCGCTCCAGGCGGTGTTGGTGGTCAGGATGACTTTGACCGCATCCTCGAACAGCGTGGGTGAGCGCAGGATGCGTCCCAATGCCTGGGGTTCGACGTGGGCCAGATGGGGTTCCTGCCGGGCCAGGGTGTAGAAGGGGGAGAGGTCCTCACCCAGCCCGAGCATCCACCACACCTTACGGCTCACCTCTTCCCGCTCCGCGCCGGTCAGCGAATCGCGCACTTCCACGGCCACCCCGCCGCGCGCCTCGCGGATGTGGAGTTCAACGACGCGACCGCTCTCCAGCCGCTCGACGCGGGTCAGGAGAGTGGCCTGGGGGTCGGCAGCGAAGGGGGCCAGCTGCACCCAGCCGTGGGAGCCGATGATGGCGCGCAGGGAGAAGGGAGGACAGGCTGATAGTGTGAGCAGCACGGGTATACCTCCTGCTTTGCCAAGATACCACATCTGCCAGAAGGCGAGGTTGCGAGGGGGTTACGGTTGCGTTACATCCGACGTTTCTCACTTGCCTGCGGCGGCGGACGAAGTATACTTATTTTGCCTGCCCGTCCCCGCACCGTCGTCGCGGGGGTAGTCTCCCGCTGTGGTGTTGATCGAGAGTAGCGCTCAGAGCAGACACAGGAGGTCTGGGGGTGATTACCTGTCCGGCTGCCTGCCGCCGTGTGCCGATTGGAAGTCGGGAAGGGGTGCCAGCGAAGCCGCCGGGGCGGGGTGAGGGTCGGCGCAGGCCGAAGGCCCAAAGCGGGCGATTTCAGCCGGCGTGGGTAGACAGTTACGTCGGGGGAGTGAAATGGATTGGATTAAAACCCTTTACTCAGACGTCATCCCCTGGCTGTTAGAGCCGGAGTCGCCATCGGTGCGGTACTGGACGCTGACGCGGCTCCTCGGCCGCGCGCCGGACAGCCCCGAGGCGCAAGAGACCCGCCAGATGATTATGGAACGTGGTCCGGCAGCGGAACTGCTCAGTCACTATGCCGGCAATGGGCGATGGGAGGGGGAGCAGAGCTACTACACCTACAAGTACACTTCTACCCACTGGCAACTCCTGCTGCTGGCAGAGTTGGCTGCCGATGGGACGGATGAGCGGATCGCTGCTGCCTGCCAGCGGATGATCCGTGACCTGCACAGCGAGCGCCGCACGGTCATCTGGCCCTGCTTCTACGGTAACCTGATCGGTTACCTGCATGCCCTGGGGCACGGGACGGAGGAGGCGGTGCAGGAGTTCACCCACGACCTGGCCCGCGCCGGCCTCAAGGGGAAGTGGACCTGTGCCATCAACGGCGATCTGCCCTGTGCCTGGGGAGTGGCCAGGGCGCTATGGGGTTTTGCACGCATCCCGCCAGCCGCGCGCACCTCTGATGTGGAGGAGGCCATAGAGTCCGGTGTGCGCTTCCTCGGCCGTTACCGCCTGCGTGAGGGCAACTACCCCACGACAAGCCAGCGCAGCACGATTTGGGATCATCTCAACTTCCCGCTGTTCTATCAGGCGGATGTCCTTTTTGTGCTGCGCGTGCTGGCCGACCTGGGGCGACTGCACGACCGACCGGCCTTCGGGCGGGCGGTGGTGTGGCTGGAGGACCGCTGTCACGACGACGGCCGCTGGAACGGCAGCAGCCCCTACCGGCGGCGCATGTGGGTTCCCCTGGAGCGCTCCGGCCGTCCCAGCAAGTGGGTTACCTGGCAGGCGCTCTACGTCCTGAAGACGATGGGGTAGGGGGCGTTTTCACCCGCACCTGCCTGACCTCCGGAGAGAAACAACCCCGCGATGCCGCTGACGCCCACCGGCGGGCCCCTGGCCCTGGCTGACGGTCGAAAGAGAGGACGGCCCGCTTCCAGGTAATTGCTCAATACCCTCTCGCCGGCCCACAGACGGTTGTGCAGGGCGCCCCAGCGGTTGTTGCAGTTTGAGAGGGTCGCGTGTAAAATGGCCTTGCTATGGAACCACGAATCGGTCTGGCATTGAGTGGCGGCGGAGCCCGCGGACTGGCTCACATCGGCGTGCTGAAGGTGCTGGAGCGGGAGGGCATCCCCATCTCCTGCCTGGCCGGCACGAGCATGGGCGGCGTGATCGCCGCTGCCTACGCTGCTGGCCTGTCGGTGGGGTTGATAGAACAGGAGGCGTTGCGGATGAGCCAGCGGCGTCACTGGCTCAGCCTGATTGACCGCACCCCGGCCCGGCGGGGACTGCTCCAGGGGCAGAAGGTGACGGAGTACCTGGCGCAGTGGCTGGGTCACCTCACCTTTGACCAGTTGCGGCTGCCGCTGGCCCTCGTCGCGGTTGACCTGAACTCGGAGCAGAAGGTTGTCCTGCGCTCCGGTTCGGTGCTGACAGCCGTGCGTGCGACCATCGCCGTGCCGGGGGTCTTCACGCCGGTGGAGTTGGACGGCCAGATGCTGGTGGACGGCGGCCTGCTGGATAACCTGCCGGCGGATGTGGCCCGCGAGATGGGGGCCGACGTGGTCGTGGCGGTGGACGTGGCCACCGATAACGCTGGCGTGGCTTACCTGGCGGAGCAGATGCGTCGCCGTCGCTTTCTCCCTTCAGCCCTGGCAGACCTTCTCGATGTGCTGTACCGCTCGCTGGTGGTGACCATCCGCGAGGCCAACCGCCGCAGCCTGGCAGAGTCTCGTCCTGACCTGCTCGTCTGCCCGCCGATCCCGCCTCAAGTCTCCGTCTTTAGCGGCATGAGTCTCGCCAGTGAGGTGATTGCTTCCGGCGAGCGGGCGATGGAGGAAGCGTTGCCGGCTCTCAGGCGGCTGACCACGGGCCATTGACCACAGACCACAGACCACAGACCACGGAACACGGAACACGGTCCATCGTCCGTAACATCATTCTCGAGGAGAACGCCATGACAACCCAAATACTGCTTGTCCGCCATGGCCAGACGGCCTGGAATCGTGAGGAACGGGTGCGCGGGAGGAGCGATGTGCCGCTGGACGAGACAGGGCGCTGGCAGGCGCAGGTGACCGCCCGCTACGTCGCTGCCCGCTGGCCCCTCGCCGCCATCTACGCCAGCCCGATGGGCCGGGCCATGGATACCGCGCAGGCCATCGCCGACGCCCAGGGGCTGACGGTCCAACCCCATCCCGGCCTGCTGGATCTGCACTTCGGCGAGTGGGAAGGGTTGGCGCTCACGGAGGTCAAAGCCCGCTACCCGGACATGCTTCACGCCTGGTTCACTGCCCCCCAGTCGGTGCGCTTCCCTGGCGGGGAGGGGTTGGACGAGGTGCGGCAGCGTTCCTCGGCGGCCCTGGCGGAACTGGCTGCCCGTCACGAGGGGACGACCATCGGCCTGGTGGCCCACACGGTGGTCAATCGGGTCCTCCTGTGCGCCGTGCTGGGGCTGGGGAACGACCATTTCTGGCATTTGGGGCAGGACACCTGCGCGGTCAACCTCATCGAATGGGATGGCCAGCGGTACACGTTGGCGTTGCTGAACGACACCAGCCACATGTGGCGGGCGAAGCAGGAATCGTGAGCGTAGAGGGCCACCTTACGGAGGACCTTCTGCAATGCCAGACAGTCCTGCGTGAACTGGCTGCCATAGTTGACCGCCTGACGCCGGAGCGAGTGCAGGCCGTCCTGCGCCGTCATCCGCGCGCCGATGGAAGGCTGTTCACCCGCCCGCAACTCCTGAGCGCCTATCGGCGGTTGTGCACGGCCGGGCGCATGGCCTGGGATGCGCGTCTGGCGCGACATCTCTCGCGCAAGCCCACGCGCACCGCCTCCGGCGTCGCCCCGGTCAGTCTGCTCACCCCGCCGCACCCCTGTCGTGGGGAATGCCTCTACTGTCCCTCTGTCGCTACCGCCCCCAAGTCCTACCTTCCGCGCGAGCCGGGGGTGCAGCGGGCGTTGCGCTTCGGTTACGACCCCTTCGCCCAGACCGCCGGGCGCATCCGCGCGCTGGAGAACATCGGCCATCCGACCGACAAGGTGGAACTGCTCATCCTCGGCGGCACATGGTCCGATTATCCGCGTGACTTCCAGGAGACCTTCGTCCGCCGCTGCCTGGAGGCGCTGAACGGCGCGCCAGCCTGCTCGTTGGCGGAGGCGCAGCGGGCGAACGAGACCGCCCCCCATCGCAACGTGGGACTGGTGGTGGAGACCCGTCCCGACTGTATCACCCCTGCCGAGGTGCGCTGGTTGCGCGAACTGGGGGTGACGAAGGTGCAACTGGGCGCGCAGAGCCTGGACGACCGCATCCTGGCGCTCAACCGACGCGGCCACACCGTCGCCGAGACGCGCGCGGCGGTGCGTCGCCTGCGTCTGGCCGGCTTCAAGATCGTCCTGCACTGGATGCCCAACCTGCTGGGGGCGACGCTGCAAAGCGACCTGGAGGATTTCCGGCGGCTGTGGGACGACCCGGCGCTGCGCCCGGACGAACTGAAGATCTACCCCTGTCTGCTCCTGCCGGGCACTGGCCTGTACGAACGCTGGCTTGCCGGCGAGTACGTGCCGTACAGCGAGGAGGAGTTGGTGGACCTGTTGGCGGGTTGCAAGTCGCTCATTCCGCCCTACTGTCGGGTGAATCGGCTGATGCGAGACATCCCCGCGCCCGAGATCGTCGCTGGTGTCACGGCTTCCAACCTGCGCCAGGTGGTGCAGCGGCGCATGGCCCTGCGTGGCCAGTCCTGCCGTTGCATCCGCTGCCGCGAGGTGCGCGACGAACCGGTGGACCCGGCCGCTCTGCGGTTCACCGCGATGACTTATGCCACCGATGTCACGTTGGAGCACTTCCTGGCGGCAGAGACACCAGCGGGCCGGTTGGCTGGTTTTCTGCGCCTCTCCCTCCCGCAGGTGGAGCCAGAGATGGAGGTTCTGCGCGGGGCGGCGGTGGTGCGTGAACTGCACATCTACGGGCCGGCGCTGGAGTTGAGGGCGCGGCAGGAGGGGCGGGCGCAGCATGCGGGGCTTGGGACACGATTGTTGGGTCAGGCCGGAGAGATCGCCCGTGCGGCCGGCTATGCCCGTCTGGCCGTCATCGCTGCCGTGGGCACACGGCCCTACTACCGGGAGCGGGGCTTCGCCCTGGAGGGCACGTACATGACGAAGACATCGGAGGTCTGAAAAGACCTCCGATGTCTTTGCTAACTGCGGTTATTCGGACAGGCCCTTATTCGCTGAAGACGGCGTCCAGGGTCTCGTCGCTTACGTCCCAGACCACGTTGTGCGGCGGGAGTTTCTCGTACTTCATGAACTCTGGGATGCGGTCATGGGCTGCGGTGAGACCGGCGGCCTGGTTGAAGGCCCGCTCCTTGAGCACGATCTCCTTGCCGATGTTGACGACGTCGTCGGCGGTCCACCTGGTGCCCAGCACGCCGTTGATCTCCTCGATCATCCCTTCGTAGCCGCTGGGGATATCCAGGATGGCGAAGGCGATGAACAGGCAGTGACCGGAGGAGTCAATGAAGGCCGTGGTGTACTGGAAGGCGCGGGAGAGGGCGGCCTTGTTGGTGTCGAACTGGTCCACCTTGCCCATCACGCCCAGGATCTCCGGGGCGATGGTGTAGCCGGCGGTGTGGTCGGCGCCCATCGTGCTGGTGGCGTAGGTGACGCCGATGCCCTTGACGGCGCGCGGCTCGTAGGCGGGCATGTTCTGTCCCTTGACGCCGGGCACGCGCACGACGCCGAAGGCCTTGCCGGTGGTGGCCGCGCCGTTGCCGAGGATGTGGCCCAGCGGCGTGCCCTTGCGGATCTCCTCCAGCATCGCGATGGCCTTCTTGCCGTCGCCGAAGGCGGCCAGGCCCGCTTCCATGGCCACGGCGATAGCGCCGCCCGCCTCGATGGTGTCCAGGCCGATGTCGTTGCACAGCCAGGTCAACTTGCCCACCACATCCAGGTCGCCGATGCCGCAGTTGGCCCCCAGCGCCCAGGAGGTCTCGTACTCGATGCAGGAGACCATCTCGGTGCCGTCGGGGTTGGGGATGACATTGGAGCACTTGATGATGCAGCCGGGGTGGCAGGGGTGGCCCATCATGCCCACGCCGCCGCGGGTCTTGCAGGTTTCGGCCATCGCCTCGCCGGAGATCTTGGCGGCGTCCTCGAAGCGGCCCTCGCGGAAGTTGCGGGTGGGCAGGCCGCCCGCCTCGTTGAGGATGTTGATGAGGATGGCGGTGCCATAGGAGTTGAGTCCGCCGCCGGGCTTGGTGATGGCGTGCTCGTTGAGCGCGGCGCGCATCTTCTCCCGTCCCTGGTCGAACAGGGCCTTATTGGCGATCTCCACACCCGGTCCGCCGGCGCTGTCCACAATGATGAATTTGAGCCGCTTGGAGCCGGCGACAGCGCCGAGCCCGCCACGGCCGGAGTAGCGGCTGGGGCGGTTGTCAATGTCGTTGAAGCAGATGCCGGCCATGGCCATCTTCTGCTCGCCGGCCACGCCGATGGTCATGACGCTCACTTTCTTGCCGAAGCGCTGGAAAAGCCCGGGGAAAATCTCGTACAGGCTCTTGCCGGCGTACTCATCGGCGGGGAAGAAGGTGGCGCCGTCTTTGGTGATGTGCAGTCCCCACCAGCCCTCATCGGTCGGGTAACCTTCCACGATGATGGCCTTGATGCCCAGCCGGGCGACGTCTTGCGCCCAGGCGGTGCCGGCGTTCGACTCCTTGATGCCGCCGGTGAGGGGGGACTTGGCGCCCACCGAGACGCGCCCGGAGGTGGGGGCCACGGTGCCGGCGAGGATGCCGGGGGCGAAGACCAGTTTATTGTTGGGGCCCAGCGGGTGACAGGTGGGGTCCACCTCGTCGCAGATGATGGCCGTCGTCAGGCCGCGCCCGCCCAGGTGCCGGTACTTCTCCGGCACATCCTCGAACTTCGCGGTGCGGTTGGTCATATTGACGCGCAGGATCTTTGCCATACTTGCCTCCTTTTGCTATGACGTGAAAAATGGACACGCCAGACACACGAAATAGGAGGCCCCCTGGCAGAACATGCTCAACCAGGAAACCTCCTTCGCAAGCACGGCGGGCGTGGGAATTGCTCCCCACACCTTATCGCTCAGCCGTCCCTGAGGGAACGGTCTGAGTCGGAGGGTGCCTTTCGGCGGCAGGTTGTGTCTTTCATATTACATCGGATGTGGGCTGATGTCAAGTGTTGATCGTCCCAATTTCGCCGAATGCCACTTGACACTCGTCAGAACTTGCTTATAATATTCATAAAACTCGAAGCGCGTTGGCCGGAAGGGACTTGAGCACCGGGGCTCACCTTCCGGCCTTTTTGTTATACGCCCCTCATCGCAGATCACAATGGAGGAAGATATGCTCAATGCCGTCATCATCGAAGGGTACGTCACCAACAAGGTGTGGCATTGGGGAGGAGACCTATGCTTCCGGCTGGCCTCCTATCGCGATCCGCACCTGCCGCAGAAGCCGCCGCCGTCTGTCTCCACCGATCATGACCAGTCGGCGGATTACATGACGGTGCGGGTGGTGGGTGGAGCGCCCGGCGGCCTGCCGGTGGCCATCCGCCCCGGCCAGCGGGTGCGGGTGCACGGCTTCCTGGGCAGCCGGCCCTTCCGGCGCACTCTGACGGAAGTAGCCCAGATGACGCAGGGTGGGCCGGTGGGCTGGAAGCCTGGCTTCGACCCCACGAAGAGTTTCATAGAGGACGAAGTGGTGGAAGTGATCGCTGAACAGATCTTGACCTTGAGCCGCGCCCAGGAGGAGGCAGGCAAGGGTCCCTAGAGGGGGCCCGCGCTCAAGAGCGTGTCCGTTCGTCGGCAGTCCACGCAACGCAGGCCGGATCCCAACCGTCGGAGGTCCGGCCTGTTCTTTTCCAGGCCACAGGCATAGTGGCCGTGCACCTGACCAACCCGGCTGACCAGCGGCTGGACCTCTGGCACCGGGAAAAGCGGTGGCCCATCTCTCTCCCCACGGGATCTTCGCCCCTTCGGGGGCGTGGATCACGTCGGCGTGAGGCGCGACGTCGGCGGTGCGCGTTCGCCAGAGGTGGGAGGGCGCCTCTCCCACGGGCAGTCTCTCCTGAGCGGAGAGGGACTGCCAGTCTTGAGGAGGAGAGATGGAAAGGATCTTCTCGTCGGTACTGTTGCTGGGCCTCCTGGTGATGCTTGCCGTCCTGGCCTGCCGTCGGCGGGCCGGTGCGGCAGCACGTCACCGGCGGCCCGTCGTGGGGGGGCTGCTCGTGCCAGCCTCGCCATTGGTCGCGGCCTGTCTGGGTCGCCAGGGGAACCCGCAGCCGTGTGTGGCCTGCACCATGAACCGGGAGTGCTGGTACATGCACTTTGTACCGGCGATGGAGGAGATTGATGGTCAGCCTGCCGCCACGCCAGGTTCGTCTGCGGACTGCGGGGTCAAGTGGGAACAGGTGATCCAGTTCCTCGGGGCTGTCAGGGCCTTGATCGAAGAGGCAACGTCGTTCCTGGCACTGCCGGTCGTACAACAGGCCGTGCGCCTCCTGATCCGCCTGGCCCAAGCGGCGCTGGCGGCTATCGGGCGGGCTCTGAACAACTGAATACCTCTCTGGCGGGAGTGTGCCCTCCCACTCCCGCCCACGTAGAATCAGCCTTTCCGAACAGCCGAGTACCTCAAAGAGGCACACAAAGGAGAACACGACGATGAACAGACGCCTCTTGCCGTTCCTCTCTTTCACCCTGCTGGTCGCCGCGCTTCTGGCGTGCCAGATGACAAAATCCGCCGCAGGGGATGAGCCGGTCATCACGCGGGACCCGGCAACCCTTGTCCCCTCGACCACGGCCACAAGCATGCCGGAAGAGGCAGAGCCGCCCGCGATACAAGGGCCGGATGCAACCGTGACGGCCTATCTGGAGGCGCTCCAGCAGCGACGTTTCGAACAGGCCGCCGCCTTCATCTCTGACTATAGCCTCTCCCTGTTGGGCTTGAGACGTCAGGACATCATCTCCCATTTCGAGCAGCAGGACTTCGAGGGCTGGCGGCTGCTGGATTACCGGGTCACAGAAAGCCAGGAACTTGACGAAGACCTGGTCCTGGTGCATGCGCTGATCAAGGAGCAGATCGGCAGAGACGAGCCGCAGAACTACGATGTGTGGTGGGCCTTGCGGAGGGAGGGCGGGGAGTGGCGGATCAACTGGGGGGCGCTGGTTGACGACCGCCCATTGGATATCGAGCCACAGACCATCAATGACCTGACCTTGCAACCCTTGAGGATCATCCGCTACGCTGACAGGATGCGGCTCCTGTTTCGCATCGAGAACAACAGCGACAGGGGGTGTATTTGGGGGTGGGCCGGAGAGGAGGCCGCCGCCATACACTTTGGAGACCAGATCGTCAGCGTCTCAGGAACCTCTGAGGACATCGCCCCGCAGCGGGTCTACCCGGATGCGTATGTTGACATTGATGGCTTCCGCGAGACCTACCCGACGGCAGTGGATCTGACCGGATGGCGGCAGGCGGATGAAAGGCATCCTCAAGTCCCAGACGGGTGGGGGGATTCCTGGGCCTATCACTTTGAACTCTCCTATGACGAAGCCTCGGAGTAGGGACGCACATTTGTGCGTCCCTCTCTCTTCCCTCGGGAGATGACATATGGGCATCCTCGACGTCCTGGTCCTCTTCGCCAACGGGCTGTTGGTGATGTTGTACTGGCTGTGGGCACACGCGCCGGTGGTGTTGTGCTGGCCGCTGGCGGTGGGGGTGGCGCTGCTGCTGGACGCTGAGGCGGCTCGTCGGGCAGGCCATCGCCCCCGCCGGTATGACCGCGGCGCGGCGCAGCGGGAGTCCCCCACGTCATACCTGGGCACGGCGGCGCTGGCGCTGGTGTGGACGGCGGTGGGGCTGGCCGCGCCGGCCCCCATCCCGTTCATCGGCCTGGCGATGTGGCTCTGTCTGCTGGTGGTGCCGCTGGCGGTGCCGTTGGAGCGGGAGCAGTTACTGGGGCGGATGAAGTGGATGCTGGCGGTGTATGCCGCGGCGGTGGCGGGGTTCCTGCTGCTGTTGCGCTCGCAGTTGTCGCCGGCGGCGCTGATGGCCTGGTCGCAGCGGCTGGGCCAGCCGGGCGGCGGCGAGGCGCTGGCCGGGGCAGTGGTCTCCTCGGTGGTGCCCTACGCGGCGCTGATGCTGTGGGTGGTCGGCCCGCTGATGTACTTCGGTTACGTGGCGCAACGGTTCGCGGTCCACTGGAAGACGCGGGTCAACCCCTGGCTGACGGTGGAGGAGCGCATCCGGCAACTGCGGGGGCGGGGCGAGGCGTGATCGAGGACGCGGAGGTGTGAAGATGGACGACCTGGTGGTGCTGGACAACGGGGTGGTGTTCAACGAGGGGCAGGATCGGCTGGAGTACCTGTGGTTCCACCTGGAGGAGCGGGAAGACGGGCGGCGGTACGACCTCTGGCGGGTGGTGACGCTGCGGGTGTTGCGGTATCTGCCGCAGGAGGCGCGGCAGGAGCCGGGGTTGGTGGAGCGGATGCGCACGGTGCTGACCGGGCTGTACAACCAGCGCATCGCCCGGTACGACCTGGCGGAACTGAAGGCGGGCATCTTCGACCCACCGCTGGGGGTGCTCCAGATGTACGGAGCGGTGGGGTTGGGGGAGGGCCTGGAGGCGGCGCGGCGCAACGCGCTGCTGGGGATGGCGGCGGTGCAGGGTTCGATGGCGAACTTCGAGCAGAGCCGGCTGGAGCCGCTGACGGTGCAGTTGGCGGAGTGGATGCGCCGGGCGCTGGCGGAGTTTCCGCACGCGCTGGTGGTGATCGGGCAGCCGGAGCCGCGCATGGGGGCGCGGGGGATGGGCCGTGAGGGGCCGGGGGAGATGGGCAAGAGCCAGGTGGGAGCCGATGGCTATCGTCCGGTCTTCACCCAGCAGCAGGCGGAGATGCTGTGCCGGGCGCTGGCGGCGGTGCAGGAGGAGTTTCTGGTGGTGACGCTGGCGTCGCGGCTGGCGCAGGGGGACCTGGCGCGGATGTTGGCGGGGGTGGCGGCGGAGGCGTCGGTGCCGGCGAGCCAGATGAGCGGGTCGGAGGCGATCTCGACGGGGATCGCCATTCCCTTCACGCTGGCGCAGTCGCTGGGGCAGAGCGTGGCCACGGCCTACGGTCAACAGCAGGGGCGGGCGGTGTCGGATGGGGTGTCGGATTCGGACGTGACCTCGCACGTGGAGGGGACGGCGACGACGGTGGGGCACGCGGTGACGGAGGGGACGGCGCACACGGAGGGGGTGGCGAGCACGTCGGGCGGGTCGCGCACGACGACGGTGACGGTGACGGACGGGACGGCGCACACGGCGGGGACGGCGCACACGACGGGACGGGCGACGTCGGTGGGGACGGCGCACACAGCAGGGGTCACGGTGACGGACGGCTCATCGGTGGCAGAGGGAAGCTCGTGGTCAATGGGCGGGGGCCTGGCGCACGAACACGGTGGGAATATATCGTTCAACCTGAATTGGGGGCGGGGCAGAGCGCACACCGAAGGCACGGCGGACTCGACGGGACACGAGGAGAGCAATGGAACAACCCAGACCGATACAGTTGGTATGGCGTCAACCGCTGGTGTGAATGTCAGCCAGCAATGGAACTCCCGCATTAGTGCCATTATTGCTGACGTAGGCGGATCAGCCACCGTCGGAGGATCGCTGGCGATCACCGGCTCGAGAGCGCACTCCCAGGGGCAACAACACAGCACGGCGGATTCCTCGCAGCACACCGATTCTTCCTCCGACACAACGAGCGCGCAAACGGGGAGCGGGTTCGGCTTACAAAACAACTGGGGCACAACGTCCTCAACGAACTGGTCTCGCGGCGGGTCAATGGTGGTGGGGTCTTCTCACGCGGTCTCCGTCTCCAACGCGGACACGACCTCGCGGTCGGTGACCGATTCCACCGCCGACACGACCTCGGCGGCGGACACGAGCTCGCAGTCGGTCAGCCGCTCCACCGCGTCCAGCACCTTCTCGTCGGTGACGCACTCATCGGCGGACACGGTCTCGCACGCGGAGACCTCCTCGTGGGCGCGGACGACTTCGACCGCGGACGGGACGGCGCACGCCGTGGGGCGCACGCACGGCACGACACGCACCTCCGGCACGGCGCTGGGGCGCAGCCTGGGGCTGATGAACGCGACGGGCCTGGGGGTAGCGGCGATGCCCTCCTTCGGCCTGACCCGCGCCTACCAGTGGTGGAACGACCCGGCGATCCAGTTGACGACGATCCTGCGGGCGCAGGAGGAGCTGCTGCGGCAGGCGACGCTGGAGGGGGCGTGGCTGGCGGACGTGTACGTGCTGACGCGCAGCGAGCGGGGGGCGGCGACGGCGGAGGTGGCGGTGCGGCAGGCGTTCCAGGGTTCGGGGCCGCTGGTGGTGACGCCGGTGCAGACGCGGCGGTTGAGCGGGGGGGAGCAAGAGTACATCCGCCGCCACGCGATGACCTTCACGCCGTCGACGCGGGAGGAGCGCATCGCCGGCGCGCTGGAGGCGTACCGGGACTCGACGCTGCTGCTGCCGCTGCAACTGGCGGCGTACACCGCGCCGGTGCTGTTCGAGGAAGGGCTGAGCGTGACGACGCAGGAGCGGATACCGCCGTTTGCCTTCGTGCCGGACATGCCTGGGGACGTGGTGCTGGCCCATCTGTGGTCCACGGAGCGGGCGGAGGTGACGGCGGCGCCGCTGCGGATCAACCGGGAGCGGTTCTTCCACACCGTTTTCGCGGCGGACACGGGGTACGGGAAGACGGTGGCGGCGGAGCGGCTGGTGGTGGAGACGACGCGGCAGTGGCACTACCGGACGGTGGTGCTGGACTTTGGGGCGGGCTGGCGGCGGCTGTTGAACGCGCCGCTGGGGGAGCCGGGGCGTGTGGAGGTGTGGCAGTTGTTCCCCGGCGCGGCGGTGCCGTTTCGCTGGAACCCGTGGCAGGTGGGGAAGCGGATTCAACCGGAGCGACAGTTAGCGGCGACGTGCGAGATCTTCAAGAACGCGGGGCGGATGGGGCCGCGGCAGTTGGGCTTCATGCGCCGGGCGGCGCGGCAGTTGTACCTGGAGAGCGGGGTGCTGACCTCGGATCGGGAGGTGTGGGCGACGCCGGGGCTGAACCGCGTGCAGAACGAGGAGGAAGCGGAGGCGATCAACGCCGCGCGGCGGGAGCGGGGGCTGGCGGATCGGTCGCTGGTGGGGGTGCATCTGGAGGAACTGGCAGGGTTCGAGCGCCAGGCGCTGGCGGTATATCGCTCGCGGGCGGTGGATATGGCGCTGTGGGTAGAGCGGCTGGCGTCGTACAAGGCGGAGTTGGAGCGGCGGCGGGATCAGGCCAGCCTGCAATCGCTGGAGGGGGTGCTGCTGCGGCTGGAGACCTTCACCCAGGGCGAGATGGCGCAGATGTACGGGGCAGGCGAGGGGATGACGCCGGTGGAGGAGTTGGGGCTGTTGGGGCCGGCGGACGATCCGTGGGGCATCTCGATCCTGGAGGGCGGGGCGGAGTTGGAGGAGTACGCCAAGGCTGCGCTGCTGGGGCTGGTGGCCTGGCACCTGTACAACGACGCGGTGGTGCGCCGGCGGCAGGAGATCGGCAAGAAACCGGGGCCGGTGTTGCAGATCGTGTTCGAGGAGGCGAACAAGGTATTGACGGGGGTGGAGACCGGCTCCTCGGAGGATACCACGAGTGGGGCGACGACGGTGGAGCTGTTTCAGGCGATGTGGCGGGATGGGCGGAAGTACCGCATCTATCTGCACCCGCTGGTGCAGACGGTCTCGGAGTTGCCGCCGGGGATCCTGTCGTCGTGCAACAACAGTTTCTTCAGCCAGACGAAGAACCCGCGGGATCGGGACCTGATGATGTCCCATCTGGCCTTCAGCGAGAAAGGGTTTACGGACGAGGACTACAAGCGGTTCATCAGTCGGATGCCGGCGGGGATGGCGATCTGCAAGTTAGGGTACTCGCAGGAGATCATGCACACGACGCCGTTTCTGTGTCGTCCGATTTGGGTGCCGGCGGAGGAACCGACGGATGAGGACATTCTGGCGCACCATCAGGCCATGCGGATGGGTCGGAGGAATGGGCGATGAGGGTGGTATTAGCCGGTGCGGATGAGGAGTTGTTGATGCGGGTGGCGTATCCGGCGCTGGCCGCTGCGGGTTTTGACGTGGCGGCGGTGGTGAGCGATGCGGGTCGGCTGACCCAGATGGTGGCGGTGTTGGGGGACGAAGTGCTGGTGGTGGTGGAGGGGGATTTGTACGCGACGCCGGAGGCGGCGGAGGCGGCGCTGAAGGCGCTGCCGGTGTCGGTGGCGCTGGTGCTGCCGGCGGTCTGGTCAAGGGAGCAGGAGCGGTTTGCCGCATTGCCCAACCTGGTCGCCGGCGTCACCGCGCCCATCTCGTGGGCGCAGATAGCGGCGGAGTTGAAGCAGAGGCGGATAGGGGCGAAGGCGGTGGACCGCGGGCGGCAGATGACGGACGACGGACGACGGACGACCGACGACGGACGACCGACCGCCGACGACGGACGACGGACCACCGACGACAGACGACCGACGGCGGACGACGGACAACGGACGGCGTTCGTTCCCCAACCTCCCCCTTCCCCATCCCCCAATCTCCCAACTCCCAATCTCCCAACTCCCAATCTACCAGCCCGCCGCCTGTTGACCTTCTGGTCTGGGCCGATGGGGGGGAGTGGGCGGACGACGCTGGCGCTGCTGTTGGCGTTGTTGGCGGCGGAGCGCGGGGTGGAGACGCTGCTGCTGGCGCTGGCGGAGCCGGCGGTATCGGCGATCCTGCGCCTGCCGCGGATGCCCAACGCGACCGTCTTTTTCGAGTCGGGGAACCTGTCAGCAGCCCGGCAAAGGGTGACCTTCGCCCCACCCTCCCCCAATTTACCATCTCCCAATTTACCATCTCCCAAGTTACCATCTCCCAGTTTCCCATTGAGTGTGATGCTGGGTCCGGCGCGAGCGCGGGACGGGGCGGTGGAGCGGGAGAAGATCGGCGGGCTGATCGAGGCGGCGCGAGCGGCCTCCGGCCTGGTGGTGGCGGACCTGCCGGCGCTGGTGCCTGGGGGCAACCCGTGGACGTTGGAACCGCTGAAGCGGGCGGACGACGTGGTGCTGGTGTTGCCGCCGACAGGGATGGGGGTGACCGCGGCGGTGGAGGGGCTGGCGACGCTGCGGGACATCGGGGCGGCGGGCCGGGTGTACCTGGCGCTCAACCGACGCGCGGCAGCGGGGGGCGTCTCGGCGCAGGAGTTCGCCGCCGGGGTGACCGCGGTGTGGGGGTCTTCTCCGCCGGTGGTGACGGTGGTGCCTTTCGTGGCTGCCCTGCCGGGGATGTTGGAGCAGGGGGAGCTGCCTGATGACCGACGGTTGGCGGTGGGGATCGAGCAGCTGGCCGAGGCGGTGCTGGGGCTGCGGATGGCAGACGACGGACGACGGGCGGCGGAC
>Ga0209018_1000966_pt1 | contig 24946 bp, 21 predicted proteins | sample YNPBryBLVA2012_FD_185814 | JGI IMG/M metagenome (GOLD analysis project Ga0209018, IMG submission 185814) | Anoxygenic and chlorotrophic microbial mat microbial communities from Yellowstone National Park, USA - YNP Bryant BLVA 2012 (SPAdes)... ...
TCTTTTGCTCTTCGAAATCTTCTAATGCTTGAAAATTTATGTTACCCAATGCTGCAATTTTTTCTTTAATCTGAATGATTTCATTTTTTGAAGTTTCGAATTCGAAATGATTAACTTGGTCAGTTGTCAATTGATTTTGTTGTATGTATTCTTGGATGTCTATTTGGTATTGTTCCTGGACAAGTTGTTGTATTGTTTGGATTTTAGTGTGTATTGCAGCTTTTTCAATATCAATCTGATGCAAATCTGTTTGTAGTTTTTGATAATTTTTTCTATATTGGTTAAGAGTAATATCATATTGGTTAATTTGTTCCTGGTGTTTTTTACGTTGTAATTCAAATACTTGCTTATTCTGTTGTAATTCATCCAAAATCAATTGAATTTGGTTTCGTTGTTCAAATGATTCGATCATTTGATTTTGTAGGACTTTTTTGGTTTCAGCATTTGATCGAAGTTCTTCTTGTTTACTTTGCATTCTTTTCTTTGCATTTTCGGTCAAAGCTGTTAATTTTTCAATCTCGGAATTGATGTGCTTTAAGGTTTCGGTGTTTTTGGCTAAATCAATTTCTAAAATTCGAATTTCCTTAATTTGTTTATCTAATTTATATTTCAGAGTATTATATTCATTTTGAATTAATTCAAACTCGGACTCCAATACTTCAAGTCCACTATCGATTGAATCAATTTCTTCGGAAAACTCTGTTTTTTCTTGACTTATTTCTTGACTTTCGTTAATAAGTTGATTTAAAGTAGCATTAGAATTTTGATTTGAATTTTTTATTATTTCTATTCTATTAATCTGGCTATTAATATCATTTTCAACCAAATTTATTTGTTTTTCGATGTTTTTGAGCTCGTTTTCTAAGTCGGGAATGGCGTAATTCCAAATTTTAGATTGTTCTTGCTTGATTATTTCTTGCAATCCTACTATCTTGCGTTCTAACTCATCAATTTCTTTGGATAATCGGTTGATTTTGTTTTTTCGACCTATTATTGCTTCTTTTTGGGAAAACGATTCGCTCCCACCGCGTATAATTCCATTTTTGTTGAACACTACTCCATCTAATGTAACCACCTTTTCTAGCTTATACTTTGTAATTACATCTATAGCAACATTAACATCTTCAACAATAAGAATATCTTGTGCAATTTGTTTTAAATAATCTCCGAACTCTTCTTTGATGTCTATGAAATCACTAAGATATCCCAGAACACCATTTTCGTTAATTATAGACTTATCTATGACTACTTTATCATCATTCTGTTTAAAAACAAAATTAGCAAGACCCTTTTTCTTATCTCGTAAAATTTGGATTCCAGACTCAATATCGCTTAGGTCGTTTACAATTATTGCAGAAATAGCATCTTCGAGTGCAACCAATGCAGGATGCTTGTATTTTTCGTCAATTATGATTATTTCTCCAAACATAATTCTTTCTTTGCCATCAATCCATTCATCATTCGATAACAAGGTTTTTATAGATTCGTCTGTAACGACAATACTTTCCAAGAATTTCTTTTCTACTTGCTTTTCATTTAGTTTTTTCTTTAAATTTAGTTCTTCTTCTCTTGAATTTTCGATAATTTTTTCACTTTCGGTTTTTGCTAATTGTAATTCTTTTAATTTAGTTCTAAGAATGGTAGCTTTCTCGCTCAAATGATTGCGTTGAATCTTATGATTTTCAATAAGTTGATTTAATTCCTCTATTTGTTGGTTGTATCTTAGTATTTTTTGATTCTCCTCCTCAATTCTTTTTTGAATCTTTTCAATACTGGATTTATTCTTTTGTATGATCGAAAGTAAATAATTCTTTCTATTTTTAAGTTCACCAATTGTATTTTGTTTTGCAGTTAAATTTTTTTGAACAACAATAAATTCAGAATTGATATTGGATTCTTTGTCTTTTTCGTGATTTAATTTATTTTCCAAATCTGCTTGATTTTTTAGTAAATTTTGGTATTCAACTCGCAAATTTTCAATATTTTGAGTGTTTTTGCTAATATAGTTTTTCGAATCCTCAATTTCTTTACTTAATGAATTCTGAAAATTTTCGATATTACGAATTTTTTCTTCATTGATTTTAATTGAATTGTTTGCATCAGAGAGTTGGGCATTGACTTCAATTTCTTGTTTTATCAAAGACTGGTATTGCTCATCAGTTTTTTTGAAATTAAGTTTGATTTCGGCTTGGAATTTTTCTATTTCGCTGATTTCCTTTTCTAATTTGCTTAAATTTTGGTTTAAAACAATATATTGATTTTCGAAAATATCTAATTTAGACTTATTGTTCAACAACTCGAATGCTGAGTAATTCAATTCCAATTGTCTTAATTCATTAATTAAGTTGTTGTATCGTTTGGTTTTGGAAGCTTGGCGGGAAAGAGAATTTACATTCTTTTGCACTTCTTGTAAGATATCATTAATTCTATCAATATCCAACGAGACAACTTGCAACTTTTTGGATGCTTCTTTTTTATTTTGTTTAAATTTTTTGATTCCAGCAGCTTCTTCGAAAATTTCGCGTCGTTCCAATACGTTTCCATTTAGCAAATTCTCAATCATTTTCAATTCTATAACAGAATAGGAATCGGCACCCAAACCAGAATCCATAAATAAATTTTGGATATCTTTCAGTCTTGCATTTTGCTTATTTATTAAATATTGGCTGTCACCATCACGATAAAGACGACGTGCAATGTTGATTTCGTCGAATTCAGATGGTAAAATCTTTTTGTTGTTTATTATTGTGATCGACACTTCTGCCATTCCTAATTGTTTACGGTTTTTTGAACCATTGAAAATCACATTTTCCATCGTCTCCGAACGCAATACCGAAGTTTTTTGTTCTCCCAAAACCCAACGAATTGCATCGACAAAATTTGTTTTTCCAACTCCATTTGGTCCAACAATTGCACACAATCCGTCTTGAAACGACAAAGTGATTTTATCTGCAAACGATTTAAATCCAACAATTTCTAATTTAGATAAATACATTACTTTTTATTTCTTTTTAACAAATAATATGGAATTAAAGATAAAATAGTTGTGTAAATAGTACTTCCAAGCCATTTGTAAATGAAAGAAATCCAAAAGTCAATTTGGCTGAGACGAAGGTAAAATATATTTTGTATCAAATTTGCCGATATAGCACTTATGAATACAATAAACAAGAAACTATTGTCAGTAAGTACTAATATTTCCTTATCCTTACGATAAAACAGACTTGCAATTAGAGCACTAATTAAAAACGAAAACGAACTAATTCCGATTACTTGCAGTGTGAAAATATCATATAGGATACCTAATAAAAACGCCGATACAAAACCAACAAGTTTACCTTCTCGCAGAACAATCCAAATCGAAAACAATAGCAATAAATTTGGTAGCGACTCGAATACCTCGATTAAAGGTATAATTGTGATTTGCAACAAGGCAAGAAAAATTGCAAAAATTGCATATATTCCTAGCCTTGTTTGTAGATCTTTGGTTAAATCTATATCAATTAAAAATAATTTCATTTTATGGATTGCTGATTCCCAAAAAATTCTTTAATTAAATTGATTTTATTTGTATCAGGAAGCTCTTTGATAACAACAACTTGTTGAACTTGACTATAATAAGCATAGGGTTTTACAACAACTCTATAAAAAAGTGAACTTCTTGGAATTTCGATTCTTTCCACTTTTCCTATTGGTATATCAGGAGGAAAACGGCTACTAAAATTGGAAGTCAACACCTCTTCACCTTTTTTTACTTCGAGCGTCTTTGGGATGTTGTCGATTATCAAATCACGAACTCCATCATAAGTTAAAATACCCTTCAACGAAGAATTTGCTAATATGACAGATATATGAACATCGGGATTATAAATTGTTTCGACAATTGAATAACCATTGCTTGATGCAGCAATAGTCCCTACCAAACCTGCATCTGTTCGCACAATCATTCCAAAATCCAATCCATCCGCTTTCCCTTTGTTTATTATAAGATAGTTTTTATTACCAATTTTTTCGATACCCACAACATCACAAAAAGTGATATTTTGTGTGGTTTTCTGCTTTAATTCCAATAGCTTTCGCAATTCTCTGTTTTCTTTCTCAGCTAAATAATTTCGAGTAATTTCGTTGGATAATTCTATATTTAACTCCCGAAGTATCTGATTCTCCTTTTTGAGAGCCAAAATATTGGGAAAAATAAAAACTTTTTCGTTGATAAAACCAACCAATGCAACAATCGAAGCTCTCAAACCACCAATTGTTGTAAAATCCCCCAGCGAAATCAAACTGAGGGATATTACTACAAGTGAGGTATATACAATGTAATCTCGGAATTTTATAAAAAATTCGTAGATTTTTTGGAACCAATTCATTAATATTTTGATTTATAAATTGAATAAAAATCCCTAATTAAATTAAATGCATCGGTTAATATTTCCTCGGTAGGAAGAATAACAATACGGAAATGATGACTACCGGGACGCTGACCAAATCCTGTTCCTGGAACAACCACAACACCAGTTTGTTTAATTAATTCCGAGCAAAAATGGGCATCATCCTCTACCTCTATTGATGGAAATGCATAAAATGCACCCTCGGGTTGAACCAAACTTATTCCTTCGATTGTTGCCAATTTTTCCATAGTTATCCGGCGACGATTCTCCAACCTTGCAATCACATCTTTCAAATGTTGTTTTGGTCCATCCAATGCAATTGGAATTGCATATTGTAGTGGATGGTTTGCTGATACCCTTGCTCTCAATAGCTTGTGAATAGCCTCGATATAATCGCCAACGATTTCGGGATTACCACTAACCACGCCCCAACCAATACGAAATCCCGGTGCTAAAAAATTCTTGGATAAGCCCGAAAATGTTATTATTGGCACCTGGTCGTCCAACGATGCAATCGAAACCATCTTTTTGTCATCAAAAATCAATTTATCGTAAATTTCGTCGGCGAATATCACCAAGTCGTGTTCACGAGCTAAATTGATGATTTCCTTTAAAGTTTCTTCTTTATAAATTGAACCAGTTGGATTGTTGGGATTGATAAGAACTATTGCTTTGGTCTTCTTATTTATTTTGCTCTTGATATCCTCGATATCTGGTTGCCAGCCGTTACTTTCATCCAAGTAATATGGATTTGATTCCATTTCGTATTTACTTTGAACAGCAGTATAAAGTGGATAACCAGGAGTTGGCATCAAAAAGTTTTCACCTTTATTTACCAAAGCTGACAAACATATTTCGATTGCTTCGCTAGCACCCGAAGTAATGAAAATACTTTGAATATTACCGATACCTTTTTTTTCAGCATCCCGTCGAATAGCATCCAATGCAAATTGTTCACCAATCGATGAAGCATAGCCGTTTTTGTTTTCGGTCATTGCTTTGTGGACTGCCTCGATTATTTCCATTGGAGTTGAAAAATCATAAACATTTGGATCGCCAATATTTAGGTAATACATTTTTTTCCCAGTTTGCTTAACTTGGTCGGCTAATACAATGATATCACGAATTGCATAAGTAACATTAATTGTCCTTTCGGCAGGAATTATTTTTTTCATAAAAAACTCAAAAAGTATTGAAATACAAAATTAAGAATAATAAGCAGAATTGCTTCAATCAGACAATTCCATTAACTCATCCAAATCCCCGTCGAAACCAGATAAATTCTGACAGCATTGGTGGTCGTCGATAGGTTCGATAATTTTATTCTCGGATGCGTATTTATTCACTTCTTCGAGTGTAAAGGTTTTGAAAATGTGATTTGTTTCGTCAAAAAATGTTAGAGTTTGCTTAAAAATATCAAATTTAACTAATTTATATTGAGACGAATCGATTGTCATTATTGCACCAATGCGTGGAAACCTCTTTGCTTCCTCGGAATAAACATCGTATTCATAGAGCAAACAGCACTTTAGCCTTCCACAATAACCGCTTAGTTTGGTAACATTCGAAGTTAGCTGCTGCACTTTTGCATGCTCAACTGTGATGGGTTTGATCTGATTTAAAAAAGAACTGCAACAAATTTGACGACCACACACACCAACCCAACAACCAATTCTTCGAGCTCGCTCCCGATGTGTTATTTGTCGGAGCTCGATACGCGTTTTATAAAGTTTAGCCAATTCTTTGACTAATTCTCGAAAATCCACTCTTTGGGGTGCAAGAAAATATATGGTCAATTTGTGGTGATCTAATTGCCACTCTGCTTCGGTAACTTTTATTTCCAAGTTCATTGAATTCGAAATTTCTTGCACTTTTTTCACAATCGAGGGATGTTCGGCCAAATTAGCTTTAAAGCGTTCAATTTCTTTGGGGTGTGCTTTATGCTTTATCGATAGGACAGGGGTTTGTTTTGTTAATTCCCATTTGCGATAAGCCATTTTGTCGAGCATTGTAACCCGACCGATATCCACTCCATTTTCGGTTTCGACTACTACCCAATTATTCAAGGATAACTTAATATCCTTTGGGCAATAGAAAATTTCCTTTCGTTTATTCTGAAAAGAAACTTCGATAGCATTTGTCTCGTTCAAAAGACTGGATTTGTCCTCTGGTTTAGGTATAATTCTGGGCTGGTCATTTTTACTTATGTGATTATCTTGTTTATTCCCATTTGTAAAAGATAGACTTTCCTCCAAATTCCCAGATAATTGTTCATTACTCCCGAGTTTATTTTCGAGAGCGTGATTTGTGTTGCCGTTTGTGTGTGATACCTCTTCGGAGATTTGGGTATCGGATTTATAATTATTATTATTGTTCATTGAAAACTAAATTTATTTATAGTCTCGTCTAATAAAACTTATGCCAAAGTGCTCGCAATCCTAAATATAAATTTACTAAAATTAATTGAATATTTACATTTTTTTTAATTAAATTTATAGATTTTTCTATTAATTTTATTGCTTCGTTATAATCATAATTAGTTATATTTGAAACAAATCTTTCGATTACTTCTTTCATATCTAAATTAATTATTTTTAATAGTTCTTTGGATTTTGAATAATATAAAGCATCTCTAAACCAAAACTCGAGCAAAAGTAAAGCCGAAATTATCTCTCGGCTATCATTTTCTTTTATCAGCTTATCAATTCGTTCTATTAATTCTATTCTGTAATTCTTTTTCCGCAACGCAACTCTCAAAATATCAACCAATTCGCTTCTTAAATCCACAAATTCTTTTTCTAATTGCCCCAATGCCGAAGATATAGATCCATTTGATAGTGCTGCTATCACCTGGGCTCTACTTGGCTCAATTTTGAATTTGCTGATCAAGCCACTACTAATTTCTTCGATGGTTGGTGTATGTAAATAAAATAACTGCGTCCTTGATAGAATTGTATCCAAAATTGAGTCTTTTTGGGATGTTATCAAGATAATATGGGTATTTTCGTTTGGTTCTTCCAAAGTTTTTAGAAAAGCATTTGCACTTTCGCGTGTCATCTCTTCAGCATTAAAAATTATTACAAATGATTTACCTTTTTGAGCCGAAGAAAGGGCAATTTTCTTTTTTAAGTCGCGTATTTGGTCAATTTTGATGGTATGTGCTCCCGAAAGGATAAATCTGTGATAGGGATTAGCAGCTAATTTTTCTATCTGCAACTGTAACTCTAAAATTTGTTTGTCATCCAACTTATTCAAAGGATTGTCCGATTTTGCTTCAGTTGATTTGCCGGCTGGAAGCGAAAAAATCAAATGTAAATTTGGATGGGACAAATTATTCATCATTCGACAACTCATACACGCTTCGCACGAATCAATTAAATTTCTATCGCGATCGATAATTGGATTTTCGCAATTAATTGTCTTTGCAAATTGCAATGCCATAGCCTTTTTTCCAATTCCTTCGTTTCCATAGAAAAGATATGCCGAAGCAATTTTGTTTGATAACACGGCTTTTTGAAGCAATTGTTTTTCTCTTTCAAGTCCAATTAATTTATCCCAACCCATAAATTTTTATTTGTTTAGAAACAATAAAAAACTAAAAATAAATTTAATAATTACTAAATTTGTTCGTTTATGTTTTCTTTAAATTACTAAATTAACAATTTAACCTTAACCACGAAAATTAATAAAACAGAGATAAAATGGCAAAGAAAAATAATCAAGAAATTACTAACGACATAATTTTAAATGAAATCGAAAATTCCTTGGACTCCAACAAATTTGAAGAAAAAATTGGCGCAGGTTGTGCTACCGAAATCATAAAAATTCAAGAAAAAACTTTTAAAAATCCACCTCACATTGAATTGGGTTTAACGAAAGATGATTTGTTTTTTGCATTAAAAATAATGATGAAAGCAAGATATACCGACGAAAAACATCTCACTTTTGTAAAACAAGGCAAATCGTTCTTTCACATTGGTGGAAGTGGTCACGAAGGAACCCAAGTTGCCATAGCAATGAATTTAAAACCAGGTAAAGATTGGGGATGGACATATTACCGGGACTTAGCATTTTCTTACACAATGGGCTATACACCAAAAGACTATTTCCTCCTGGCGTTTGGCAAACCCGAAGATCCCTCGACAGGAGGACGACAAATGCCTGGTCATTATGGACGAAAAGATTTGAATTTGCCAACACAATCTTCCCCCACTGGGACGCAATTTTTGAATGCAGTTGGAACTGCTTTAGCTGCTAAAAAGGAAGGTTCGGACGAAATTGTTTATGTTTCATCTGGCGAAGGAACAACCTCACAAGGTGAATTTTACGAAGCAGTAAATTGGGCTTCACGCGAAAAATTATCTGTTTTGTTCCACATTCAAGATAATGGCTATGCTATCTCTGTCCCTCGTGAACAACAATCAGCTGGAACATCGGTAACCCATTCATTTTGTGCATACTCAAACTTAAAAATGTTTACCTATGATGGTTCTAATTTCTTTGAATCCTATCTAGCAGCAAAAAAAGCTGTTGAATATATGCGTGCCGGAAAAGGACCCACTTTGCTTCACGCATTAATCGAAAGACTTCTACCCCATTCATCAAGTGATGATCAAAAAAAATATAGACCATTAGAAGAATTGGAAGAAGCAAAATCCAAAAAAGACCCAATCAAAAACTTGTCTGCGTATTTAATTAACAACAATCTTGCAACTCAAGAAGAAATCAATCAATTATACAACGATGCAATAAATGAAATTAACGATGCCGCTGATTGGGCATTATCAAGACCATCACCAAAACCCGAAAACTCTACTGACCATATTTTTGCACCCATCGAAACGAGAAAATTAGACTACAGAGAATTCGATTATCCCGATACCGAAAACAAGGTTGTAATGGTCGATGCAATTAATCACGCCCTAATGGAGGAAATGGAAAGAAATCCCAAAATGGTAATCTATGGCGAAGATATTGCCGACCCTAAAGGTGGAGTTTTCACTGTAACTCGTGGTTTAACTAATAAATTCGGCAAGGAACGGGTATTCAATTCACCACTTGCCGAAGCCTCAATAGTGGGAACTGCTCTTGGAATGGCTGTTAAGGGATGGAAACCAGTTGTAGAAATTCAATTTGGGGATTACATTTGGCCTGCATTTATGCAAATTCGTGACGAAGTAGCCACTTTGCGATATCGCTCCAATAATAATTTTGCGTGCCCTATGGTAATTCGTGTAGCCGTTGGTGGATATATTCACGGAGGTTTATATCATTCACAAAACATCGAAGCTTTCTTTGCTCATATACCCGGACTTTTTATTGCTTATCCATCGAATGCTGCCGATGCCAAAGGTTTGTTGAAAACCGCCTGTCGATTGCAAGATCCAGTACTATTTTTGGAACATAAAGGATTGTATCGTTTGCCATTTGCCTCGACTGCCGAACCAGACGATACTTTTCTTTTACCTTTTGGAAAGGCACGAATTGTTCGCAGTGGCACAGATGCAACTGTTGTTAGCTGGGGCTTAACATTAAAAGATTCTTTCAATGCAATTAAACGAGTAGAAAAAGATACTGGAAAAACCGTCGAATTAATTGATCTGAGAACAATTATTCCGTGGGATAAAGAAACTATAATGAAATCAGTACAAAAAACTAACAGATTATTGATTGCACACGAAGATACCTTGACATTAGGTTTTGGTGCCGAAATTGCTGCTTCTGTTCAACAAGACGCATTTAATTATTTAGATGCCCCAATAATCCGACACGCCGCCAAAGATAGCCATATTCCTTATGCTCCTGAATACGAATACGACGTGTTGCCAACCGAGGATAAAATTTACAATGATATAATTAAATTATTGAATTACTAAGATTACTGAATTTAAAAATTACTTAGATAATTATCTAATTATTTATAAAACTTCATTAATTTTGCTTGCCGAATTAATGGAGTTTTTTTATGAAAAAAATCTTAATTTTCGCCGTTCTTTCATTATTTTTAATATCTTGTGCTAAACAAGAAGAAAAAATCATCGAAAAGCAAGTTGTTAAGGAAAATGTTCGAGATGGAATATTTATTCATATTACTGCTGGTTACGAAGATGCCCATAAAGTGCTAATGCCACTTAAAATGGCAACGATGATGGCAAAAGATAAAGACGTGTTGGTTTATATGGATATTCACGCAGTAAATTTACTTGTTAAAGATGCAAAAGATTTGGAATATGCCGATTTCGAATCAGCTCATACCTATATCAAAAAAATTAAGGAAATGGGTGGAACAATAATGGCTTGCCCAACTTGTCTGAAAATTGCCGGTTTTAAGCCCGAAGATTTACGCGAAGGAATAGAAGTTGCCAACAAAGACAAATTCTTCAACTTCACAAAAGGAAGAATAATCACTTTGGATTATTAATTTTTACTATTGTTCCAAATGAGCTTCGGTTGTAACTTCGCAACCGGAGCGTTTGAACATAGCCGAGGCACCGCAATATGTGCTTTGACTTAATTCTATTGCCCTTTCCAAATCCTTCATTTCGGCATCGGGGCTTTTCAAAAAGTATTTTAAATGAACCTTGGTGAATACTTTTGGGTGTTGGTTTGCTCGTTCTCCTTCCACTTCAATGCGCAGTTCTGTTATGGTTTTGCGTTTTTTGCGGATGATTGCGGCAACATCCATCATCGAGCAAGCAGCCATAGCTTCGAGCATCACAACCATTGGGGCAGAAGCTTTGTTTTCTCCTCCAACTTCGGGAACTGTATCAAATTCGGTTTTGTGGTTATATGCATCTGTTGCAGTTATATGCATATTTTCGGTTAAAACAAGATTGACTTTCATATTACTCCATTTTCATTTTTTTATAGACACTTTAATTCTAATTTTATTGAAAATTCTTTTCTTAATTTCTTGGAAATTATTCAGCTATTTTTTAATGTAGATTTAAAGTAATTTGCAAGTATTTTTGTTCCTATTCGTTTATTATTTAACTCAAACCCACAAATAACATATGATATTCAAAAGATATAGAACTTCTTTTTTAATTCTAATACTATTTTCATTAATTGCTTGTTCAGCCCAAAACAAAGTGCCTTTTTATGTAACAACTTCTGCTCCATTAGCAATGATTTTAAAGGAAATCGCCGGCACCAAAATCAAAGTTGAATACATCGTACCACCCAACACTTCACCACACACTTACAATCCAAAACCTTCGGATGCCCAAAAAATTGCAATGGCTACAGCAGTTTTTTATGTTGCAAAAAACAATGATGGATGGGTTACTAAATTTTCGCATCCCAAAAGTATCGAAATGTTGCGATTGGTCGATAAATCACTTCTCCTAAATATAGAAAATCAAAAAAATAATACTAATCTGCAGAATTTAGATCACTCACACCAACACGAAAGTGTTGCAGATACAACATTTGATTATCACAAATACGATACTCATTTTTGGACAGATCCCGTTTTGTTGATATCTTTAACAACAAAAATTATAGACACATTATCGAAAATTGACCCTTCGAACGCACAAATCTATAAATCCAATGGCGAGGCTTTTATCAAGAAATTAAACGTAATCGATAGACAGATCAGTTCAATTGTAAATAACATAAAAGACAAACCAATTTTTCTACACCATCCCTCTTTTTTATATTTTATCAAAAGATATGGACTAACCTATGGAGGTTCTATTGAACCTAATCCTGGGCAAGAACTTTCTCCAGCGGGGTTGGCCAATATAGCCAACAAGATAAAGAATTCGGGAGTTAAAGCAATTTTTTCGGAACCACAACTACCGGATAAATTAATCAACGCCATTGCCAGCGAATCTGGTGTTGCAATTTATCAATTAGATCCAATTGGAACTAATTTTAAAAACTATAACGATTTTATTCTGTATAATGCCAACAAACTAAAAGAAGCACTTGAATAAAATAAATTTGGTTATATTGACAATTTTCTTTTTAAATTTAAACTTGGCTTTTCCTAATAATCAAGAAAATAGGATTGATTCTGTTATGTTGGAAAAAACCGACACAACTAAATTAATAAAATCACCTACCGGTGCAGTATTCTGTTCCCTTGCACTTCCTGGATGGGGACAATATTACGTAGAATCTTATTGGAAAGCACCTTTGTTTTTGGCCGGATGGGGAACAGTGGTGTTTTTTATCATCGATAACCACGTCAAATACACAAATGCAAATGATGAATATCTGAATTACACCGGAACTAATTTACAAGAAAAAAACTATCTTTTCCGAAAACGAGAATATTTCCGAGATTATAGAGATCTCAATATTTTGTATTTAATCGGAATTTATATCGTTTCGGCAGTCGATGCTTACGTTGGGGCTAATATGTATGAGTTTAATGTTGATGATAATTTGGTAATTAATTATAATCTGAACAAAAATGGTAATTTTGAAATCAAATTTTCTTACATCATAAAATAGGATACATTATGAAACAAAAAGTATTAGAAAAATTTTTACGATATGCTGTTATTGATACCCAATCAAACGAAAATTCCGAAACAACACCAAGCACGACCAAACAATTCGATTTAGCAAATCTGTTGGTAAAAGAATTAAAAGAAATGGGCATACAAGATGCAGAAGTCGACGAGCATTGTTATGTGATGGCAACAATACCATCGAATATTCCACCAAACCACCCAGCAAACGGCAAAGTCCCAACAATTGGCTTTGTTGCCCATATCGATACATCTCCCGACGTAACCGATACTAACGTAAAACCACAAATTATCGAGAATTACCAAGGGGGCGATATCGTGTTGCCGGGTGACACATCGGTAGTCATTCGCGAAAGCGAAAATCCTGGATTGCGAAATTGCATAGGACACACAATTGTAACAACCGATGGAACAACCTTGCTTGGAGCCGACGACAAAGCTGGTGTTGCAGCAATTATGCAATTAGCCGAGGAATTGCTTGACAACAATGAAATTCTGCACGGCGATATTCGAATAGCATTCACTCCCGATGAGGAAATTGGGCAAGGAACAAAATATTTTGATATAAATAAATTTGGCTGCAAATATGCCTATACCATCGATGGAGAACTGCCTGGCGAGTTGAACAAAGAAACATTTTCGGCCAATAGTGGTTTGATTAAAATTAAGGGTAGGGATATCCATCCTGGCTCGGCTAAAAATATAATGGTGAATGCAGCACGAGTTGCTGCCGAAATTGTAGCCCGCTTTCCCAAAAATATGGCTCCCGAAACAACTGAAGGCTACGAACCCTATATTCATCCTCATACAATCGAAGGGACTGTTGGTAATGCAACAATCAAGATTTTGTTCCGTAACTTCAAAACTTCTGGATTGGATGAACAAAGAAAAATCGTTCAAAATATTATAGATGAAGTTAAACAAATATATCCAAAAGCCGAAATTGAGTTGGAAGTGAAGGAGCAATACCGAAATATGTACGATACGCTAATGCAACATCCCGAGGTTTTGGACAATTTGTGGGAAGCAGCCATTCGCAGTGGAGTGCAACCATATTGGAAGCCAATTCGAGGCGGCACCGATGGTTCGCGACTAACAGAAATGGGATTGCCCACTCCTAACATTTACAATGGTGGTCAAAATTTCCATAGCAAAACAGAATGGTTATCGGTCGATGCTTTAGCTAAAACAGTCGAAACTTTGAAAAATTTAGTTCAAATTTTTGTCGAAAAGGCTCAGCAATAGTTTTATGAATTATCCTTGTCGTTAGTTAAATGTATGCTATCGGCAAGGATATTTTTTTATCTAACTTTGAAAGTTGCCATTGTTATAATTGCCAAAATCACAGCTATAATATAGAAACGAGTTACAATTTGGCTTTCGTGCCACCCTTTTTTCTCGAAATGATGGTGAAGCGGAGACATTAGAAAAATTCTTCGACCTTCGCCATATTTCTTCTTTGTATATTTGAAATAACTAACTTGAATTATAACCGAAAGGGTTTCCGCAAAAAATACACCACCAAGAATCGGAAGTAAAAATTCCTTTTTGAGAAGAACTGCTAAAGCTCCAATTGCCCCACCTAAAGCAAGCGAACCAGTATCGCCCATAAAAATCTTAGCGGGGTAAGAATTAAACCACAAAAAACCAAGAGCAGCACCAACAATAGCAGAAGCAAAAATAGTTAGTTCTCCAGCACCGCTCAAATGTATTATGTTTAGATATTTAGCAAATGTGGAATTACCGGTGAAATAAGCAATTAAGGCAAGTGCCAATGCAGATATTCCAACAGTCCCAATCGACAATCCATCCAAACCATCAGTTAAATTAACTGCATTCGAGGTTGCGGTAATAATAAAAATAACCATTGGTATATACATCAATCCCCAGTCGAAGTTCAAATTCTTTTCGAATGGTATTGTGGATAGTGTGTTTATTTGTGAAAAATTGGGCGAAAACAAATCAGGAAAAAAGTAAATCATCACTCCAATAAATAGTCCAATTGAAACTTGACCGGCAAGTTTATATTTTCCAATCAACCCATTTGGATACTTTTTTACTACTTTCAGATAATCATCCAAAAAGCCGACAAATCCCAACCATAAGGTGGTTATAAAAATTATAATCACAAACCAATTCAACACATTTGCCCATAACAAAGTAGGCAATAAAACCGAAAGAAGAACAATTAAACCGCCCATTGTTGGGGTTCCGGCTTTGGAATGGTGGTTGCCAACATTGCGTAATTCTGCTTTGGATTGCTCTCCAATTTGCTTGTTTTTTAAATATCTGATAATCATCGGACCAAAAATAAAACTAATTAGTAAAGCAGTTATGGCCGCAGCAGCTGAACGAAATGTTATATATTTGAATAAACCAAATCCAGGTGGATTAAATGCATTTTGTAAAAATAAAGCAAGATAATATAGCATATTTATTTTTTGATATTATTTGAATTTTGCAAGATATTTTTCGATGGCACTTCGGTGAACCATAAAAACCATCATTTTTAGTTTAATATAATCTTCGTGATAAAAATAGTAACCTTTAGCGTTGCCGTTGCGCGTGCCCGAACCAGAGTCTTTGATTAAAAACCACATACCATTGTCTTTCTGCGTATATCCCACAAGGTGGATGCCGTGGTCGTCGGATGTTGTGCCATTACTAAAACGGAACTGACGGGCTTTATCGTCGATGTATTTGCTTGGGATATCCCACGATGGAATCATTGCAACATCCAGAAATGAATAATAGCCAGGTTCGGACACATCTCCTCCCAATGCAAGACTATATCCCGATTTGATAGAATTTTTGAGCGCCTCCATAAATTCATCGAGTGGCAAATTGTAGTAAGATTGGTCGTTCCACCAATTGTCGGGCACATCATAAGCAATTTGTTTATAATAACCTGGTCCCAAAATTGATATTACATCGACATAATCATCCAAATTCAACTTGACAACATCTTTTAAAAAACTTTTTGGTGTGTATTCCTTACCCTCAAAAGTAAACTTTTGGGGTGGTTCAAGCATATATTTATTCATAATTTGTTTAATTGTTTGAACTACGAAATCTTCGTTCCATATGTTTTTTTCTTTAACACTGTTCAAAAATTCGGACATTTCGGCAAACATCAAATGATGGTCTAAATATTTCTGACCAGGAAGCAATCCCGTATAGGCTTCGAGTGGAACAACACCGTACTTTTTCCAAATTCGCTTTACAGCATTTGCCTGACTACCTTCGGCAAATAAAGACTTGCCACGAGTTTGAACAAAATATTTGGCTTTTTCGACAAATTCCCAATAGGCAACCCAAGGTTCGGAAAGTTTTATCTTTCTTTTATGTAACCTATAAATCTCCGACTCGAAGAGTGATGTAGCACAAAAATCCCAGCAAATATTGGTCCAGGCTTGGGGAACTGGGTCGTTGTGCCACACGCGAGTGAATTCTTCAACAGATTTTGGTAAGTCGATACCAGTAAAATCCATTTTTAAAGATTTTTTTTCGGGTTTCTTTGGAGATTGGCTTTGGATGAATTCTTCACTACTTTTTTTAATTTCGTCCCAAAAGGGATTACTATTTTCAATGAACCTTAAAGTATCGTTTTGAGAATAAATTCTACCAAAAAACAACAGAAAGAATAAAAATAATAATGTTTTTCTCATAAATTTGACCTAAAAAAAATCAAAATTAATAAATTTGTATTTATAATTTTTTAAAATCTATAACTTATTAACAAAGTTGGATTTGTGTATTAAACAACAAAGAAATGAATAAAAAACTCTGGATTATATTATTTTGTTTGATATTTGTATCCAAAGTGTATGCCCAAAATAATGTAAGCGAGCCCCCAAAAACAAGCTCACCCGCATTGGATACGATGGAATTAAAACCTATGTATGGAGTGTTTGGTGGTTATTCTATTAACTTTCATAAGACCGATTTTCGGAATTTGCCTGGTGTTCCAAGTTGTTGTCCAAAATTTTCTTATGGACAAGGCAGTGGATATTATTTTGGCGGGTCGATCGATTATCCCATAAATTATGATATGTTGGTTTCTGCTCGTCTTTACTTTAATCATATTAATGGCAAATTAACCACCTATGAGGAAACGCCAATACTATTAGACGGAAAAGAATCAACGGGCGAATTTGAACATTTTCTGGATGCTAATTTCACCCACATTGGTTTAGAACCCTTGTTTATATATAAGCCAATGGATAATTTTTATGCTATTGGTGGTTTTTCGATAGGTTTTCTTACCCAAGCAGATTATTATCAAATCGAAAAAATAACAAAACCAAATGATCGCGGAACTTTTTTGGATGGGCGAAGCTATCGCAATCAAAATCAAGGAAGTATTTTGGAGAATTCCAATAAATTTCAATTTGGAATTAAAATTGGTGCAGGCTATCGCTTACCTTTCGATAAAAAACAAACTTTGTTTGCAACTCCCGAAATTTGTTATTCCTATTTCCCAACAAATTTAATTCAAGAACGAGATTGGAAAATTCATCAACTAAGTGTTGGATTAAGTGTGAAATACAGGGTGCCACCGCCACCACCGCCACCACCAGCTCCGCCATTGCCTCCACCCGATCCCGAGATACCTTTAATCACAAAAGTTCCATTTTTAGCTGCCGACATCGATGCTATCGAAATTGATACAAATAATAAGGAAAGCCGGAATTTTACAATAAAAGTTGAGGACTTTGTTTCCTACAATATGCGTCCTTTGCTTGCCTATGTATTTTTCGAAGAAAATAGTGCCGAAATCCCATCAAGATATGTTTTGTTTGATAGCAAAGTTGCCGAAAACTTTTCAACAGACCAGTTGAGTAATTTAAATGCCCTCGATACCTACTATTATGTCCTCAATATAATTGGAAGAAGGCTTAGGGATATACCTACAGCAAACATAACCTTAGTTGGAACTAATTCCGATGTTGGTCCCGAAAAAAACAATAAAGTACTCTCGGAAAACAGAGCAAAAGCAGTTGCTGATTATTTAATAAAAACTTGGCAAATAGATCCCAATCGAATTAAAATAACAGCCCGAAATTTACCAAAAGATCATTCCAAAGTTGACGATCCATTGGGTATGCAGGAAAACCGCAGAGTGGAAATTATTCCCGATGATATCTCCATAATCGAGCCAGTATTTACCGTTGATACAATGAGAGTATTATCAACTGCCGAAATCCGATTTATTCCCAAAGTGATTTCTGAAGCAGGTATCTCAAAATATGCATTCGTACTCAAACAACAAGACAATGAACTAATAAAAATCGAAGATTCTGGCAAATTGCCTAATAATTTTTCTTGGAAAATAACAAGTAAGAATTTCCCTAAAAATGAATCTGATTTCGCCTATTCTTTAACCGTAACAGATTCGGTTGGACAAACTTTGCTTTCACCATTAAAAAGAATTCCAATCACTCGTAAAAGTATCGATATGAAACGCAGAACCGGACAATCAGACAAAGAATTCGAGTATTATTCATTGATACTGTTCGATTACGCTAAATCCGATTTAGGCACGGAGCATCGTAAAGTTGTCGATTTTATAAAGCAACGCATAAGTCCGGAATCCAAAGTATTTATATATGGTTTTACAGATAGCATTGGAGAAGAAGAAATCAATAAAAAAATATCAGACAAAAGAGCTGTGGCTGTCCTTAAGCGTTTGAATATCGATACGAATGTCGTTGTCGAAGGCAAAGGAGAATCCGAATTACTATACGACAACAATACTCCCGAAGGTCGATTTTATTGCCGAACAGTAACGATAAACATCGAAACACCCGTTAAACCATATTAATCAATATTCTCTTGCGAATAAAGCTTAAGTGTGTCGATATTTAGACCACAAAGGTATCCATAATTGTTGTAACCTTTGTATACGCAACCACCATCGAGAAATATTACATTTTTGTGTAACGAATTAGTTATTTCTTGTAATGATTTTGGTGTGTGACCAACAATTAATTTTCTGTAGCCGATTTTTTCAATATCGATATCGTAATTTCGTCCCCAGAGCATTGCTTCGTAATTAGTTAAAGGAGATGAAGAATTTGTGTCGATTGTGCCGTGAACTAAAATGTAATTTTCCAACTTAAAAAAATATTGCAAATTTTCGAAAAAGTTCTTATACTTTTTATCCAATTGGTCATAGTTTAGAATTTTAAAACTATTCAAGGTGCTTTTTCCTTGGTTAACCATCCATAAATCATACATCAAGGTGCTATTAATCAACATATATTCGTGATTGCCCATCAAAAATCGAAAATCCCAACCAGAATCGAGCGAATCGATGAAAAATTCGATAGTTTCTTTGATTCGTGGACCACGATCAATATAATCTCCCAAAAAGAAAACAGTATCTTTCTTGTTGATTTTTATTACTTCGAACAACAAAAACTTAAGAGTATGAAAACAACCGTGAACATCACCTATTGCATATCGACTCATATCACACCAAAAATGTAATTAACTTAAAATTAGGAAAAAATTGATAATTTGCATTTTAGGAACTACAAATTTATGGAAAAAGCACCCAAAATAGCAGCAATAGACTTAGGAACAAATTCTTTTCATATGGCTATTGCCACATTGAATTCTAATGGGGTGATCAAAATTCTGTCCCGCGAGAAAGAAATGGTGCGGTTGGGTTCTTCGGGCAAAGATATGAAATATTTGCAAGAAGACGCCATTGAACGAGGCATCGAAACGCTCTATCGCTTTTCGAAAATTGCAGAAAGCGAAAATGCAATTATTCGAGCCTGTGCAACAAGTGCACTACGAGAAGCACTCAATCGCGATGCTTTTATTCGACGAGTCCGCAACGAATTAGATATAAATATCGAAATTATATCAGGAGTGGAGGAAGGAAGATTAATATATCTGGGAGTTATCCACGCTTTACCTTTGAATGGCAAAAAGACTTTGGTTATTGATATTGGTGGAGGCAGCACCGAAACAATTATTGGAAAGGACGGAAAAACAGAATTCATTCATAGCGAAAAAATTGGTGCAATTCGACTAACAAAATTATGTTGTGAACAAGGTGTATTCAATAAAGACATAGTTTTGCAGCTAAGGGAATTCATCCGTGGTGAATGGGCTGTTGTATTGGAAAATATCAAACAAATTGGATTCGATATTGCTGTTGGGACCTCGGGAACAATACTGACATTAGCAAATATGGTTTTGGCTTCGAAACAACAACCCATTCCTGAACAACTTAATGGTCTCCGTATCGATTCGGCTGACATTTTAAACATTATCAAAACTCTTACAAAGAAAAAAAACACACGCGAAATTAGTCGAATGCCAGGTATTGACCCAAAGCGTGCCGATATTATTCTTGCTGGCTCACTCATTTTGGAATCTGCCATTAAAACATTAAATATAAATGAAATCCATATTTCGCCATATGCTTTAAGAGAAGGAATTATCTATGATACTTTCGAAAAATTAAAAGCTCGAACCGAAAAATCATATTTAATTAATTTGCGACTGGAAACAGTTAAAGAATTAGCTCGAAAATACAATATTGATTTCGATCACAGCCGAACCATCAAAAACATTGCCCTTAAAATATTCGACGAAATTTCTGATTTGCACCAACTGGGATCTTACGAAAAAGAATTACTGGAATATTCTGCTTATCTTCACGATGTGGGATATTGGATATCTCACGATCAACATCACAAAAATAGTTATTATATCATAACACATAGCGATTTACCTGGTTTTACGAATGATGAAGCCGAGCTAATTGGTTTAGTTGCTCGTTACCATCGTAAAAGTCATCCTAAAAAGAAGCATCAGGAATTTGTTTCGCTTAGCCCCGAAAAACAATATGCCGTGAAAGTTTTAGCCGGTATTTTAAGAATTGCCGAAGGTATTGATCGTCGTCAAAAAGGTTATGTCGAAGATGTTTTAATCGAAAAATCGAAAAATAATGGCGAAACTACGGTTAATATAAAACTGTTACCCAAAAATATAAATGAAAGTGTTGATATCGAAGTTTGGGGTGCAGTTCGTCGAAAACAACTTTTAGAGGAAACATTAAATATCAAAATAAACATTTTTTAAAGGAGCAAATATGTATAAAATTGTAATGATTCGTCACGGCGAAAGTCTTTGGAACAAAGAAAATCGCTTTACTGGTTGGACTGATATCGATCTATCCGAAAAAGGTATCGAAGAAGCAACCAAAGCAGGCCAATTGCTCAAAACCGAAGGTTATACTTTTGATATTGCTTATACTTCAGTTTTGACCCGAGCCATTAGAACTCTGGATATAATTTTGGATGTAATGAATTTAAAATGGATTCCAGTTATCAAATCCTGGAGATTAAACGAACGCCATTATGGTGCTTTCCAAGGATTAAATAAATCCGAAATGGCTGTAAAAATTGGCGAAGAACAGGTGTTGATTTTCCGCCGAAGCTACGACGTTCCTCCTCCAGCATTAGAACCAAATGACGAGCGATTTCCCGGGAACGATCCTCGTTATAAAGATTTGGACCCAAGAATATTGCCATTCACCGAATGTTTGAAAGATACAGTTGAAAGAGTAATTCCTTTTTGGAACGATGAAATCGTTAAATCAATTAAACAAAATAAAAAGGTTTTGATAGCCGCCCACGGAAATAGTTTAAGAGCTTTGGTTAAATACTTAGATAATATACCTAATGATGAGATTGTTAAATTAAATATCCCAACAGGTATCCCCTTGGTTTATGAATTGGATGAAAAACTAAATCCTATTAAGAATTACTATTTAGGTGATCCTGAAGAAATTCAAAAGGCAATGAATTCTGTTGCAAACCAAGGTAAAGCAAAGCAAGAAAACTAATTTCGGATAAGAATTAAAATATTCCTTTTTTGGAGTTTCCGAGATTTTTGAAATTGTAAAAATAATTTTGGATTTATTGTGTATAATCGTGTCAATGCAAGTACTTTCTTAGGACATTAAATAATTGGTTTTTGTCGATAGGCTTGTTGATAAATTCGTTAAATACTTTTCTGTCTAATCTATTTTTTACAATTTCTTCGGTATAGGCTGACTGTACAACAATGGGAACTTCGGGAAGGAATTTTTTGATTAATCCACCAGCAACAAAACCATCTATTTCGGGCATTTTTAAATCCATCAAAATTAAATCAACCTTTTCGCCATTTTTTATGATATCAATAGCTTCGGAGCCATTATCGGCAAATATTAATTCAAATTCTGGATCATCCAAATAATTTTTTATCACTTTTTTATTGATTGGATCATCTTCTGCAATTAATAATTTGTATCTTTCCATAACGACCAAAAATTTGTAACAAAATTAATAAAATTAGCAATTTTAAATCTCAGTAAAATTACTTAATTCATATTAAATTTTAAAACGAAGTTTTTTTAAATATAAAAAATTACTAAATTGAGCATATTTAACAAATTTTAAGGACTTTTAAAATAGCCAAAAAAACTAAGAAAATAAATTGCTTGGAAATTAATTTTCTAATAAACTTTCAATTTTGTTTATTCAAATTCCAAATGAATTTCGGCTGCTTTAACGGAATGTGTTAATGATCCAATGGATATAGCATCAATTCCAGTATTTAAATAGCCCAGAATATTGTCAATATTAATTCCACCACTTGCCTCGATAAAAATATGCTTATCTTTTTGCTGCGAACGAATAATTTGCACACATTCTTTAATTTGTTCAGGAGTCATATTATCCAGTAAGTAACCATCTATTTCGAACTCTAATGCGATTTTTAATTGTTCAATGTTGTCAATTTCCAATTCTATAAACAATTTGTTGGAGTTGTCATTTTTGACCTTTGAAAGAAGTTTTTTTAAATCTTTTCCGGCAATATGATTGTCTTTGATGAGAATTCCATTCGAAAGATTTGTTCGATGGTTGCTTCCACCAGCAGCAGCTACAGAATATTTATCAAACAAACGCAGTCCGGGCAGTGTTTTTCGGGTGTCGAGTATTTTCACTCCATAGGGTTCTGCCAAATTTGTGTATTGACGGGTTTTGGTTGCTATCCCACACATTCTTTGGAGCAAATTAAGTAATGTTCGTTCTACCAATAAAATATATCTTTTATTCCCAGTAACTTCGGCAATCACATCACCTTTATTCACTTCATTTCCATCTGTAAAATAGAGATGAAATTCAAATGATTCGTCAAAAAAATATGGTAACACAAATTCACCGACGAAAACCAAATCAGATTGTGCAATAACTCGGGCTTTGGTGGTCTCGTCGGGGGATATCGTGAGCAACGTGGTTACGTCACCGTTTGGTGCATCTTCAGCTAAAAATTCCTTGATTTTGGTTTTAACGTATTCGGGTGGAAGTTGCTTGATTTGTTGATAAATCATTTGCTTATCTCCAACATTCTTTGTATGGGAATTAGGGCTTTAAGGCGAATTTCTTCGGGCAAAGTGATTTCGGGTTGCAAAGTTTCGAGCGATTTTATAATCTTATCTAAAGTATTCAACCTCATATAAGGACATTCGTTGCAACTGCAACCATTGAGATTTGGAACTTCGAGATAAATTTTGTGTGGAGCTCTTTTCTTCATTTCGTGAATAACACCGGGTTCAGTCAAAATGATGAACTTTTGATCTGGTGAATTTACAGCAGTATCAATTATCTTGGTTGTTGAACCAACAATATGTGCATACTTCAAAATATTGGGTGGACATTCGGGATGAGCTAGAACAATAGCATCGGGATGTTCGTTGGTCAACTCGATTACTTTTTCTTCGGAAAACATTTCGTGAACGATACAAGTTCCATTCCATAGAACTAAATTGCGTCCGGTTGCTTGTCGGACAAATGCTCCCAAAAATTTATCGGGTGCAAACAAAACTTGCTTATCAGGTGGAATAGTTTGAACTATTTTAACTGCATTCGAGGATGTACAAATCACATCGGACATTGCTTTAATTTCGGCAGTTGAGTTGATGTAGGTTACCACAACACTATTGGGATATTGCTCAATCCATTGCCGGAACTCGTCTGGTTTTGCAGAGTTAGCCAACGAACAACCAGCGTCCAAATCTGGTATAACTACTTTTTTGTCGGGGTTTAGTATTTTGGCTGTTTCGGCCATAAAGTGGACGCCACAAAATAAAATCACATCTTCCTGAACTTGTGTTGCTCGCTGGCTTAATGCTAACGAATCCCCAACAAAGTCAGCAATATCTTGTATATCCCCTTCTTGGTAATAATGGGCAAGGATTATTGCATTTCTTTCTTTTTTTAATTTTAGTATCTTTTTTATTTTTTCTTCTTTTGTGAGCATATCAATCGTTCAATTTCATTGTGTATTCTGCAAAAGCATCACTTGTTTCGTAAACCCTCACGGTTAATTCTTTGATGTTTTTATATTGCCGGAATTGTTCCGAAAAAGTTTGAGCAAAATTTATTGCAATATTCTCACTTGTACTAGTAAAATTTATGACTACGTGACGAAAGCAATTTTCTTGGAGAAATTTAAGTGTTGTTGTATCATTTTGGTCAACCAACATTGAATGATCGTAGGATTGGACAACTGGTTTTACGATTTTGTCGATATCATAAAAATCTATTAACATTCCATTTTCGTCCAATTCACCAACAAGCTCCACTCTCATTTTGTAGGAATGACCGTGTATGTTTTTGCACCAGCCATTGTGGAATGGCAATCGGTGACTCATTTCCCAAATATAATCCTTACCTAATTTGATCATTTTCTCCTTTAACATATTTTGCAATAACTGTCGAAGATATACCACCACGGGTTGTCCATTCCGATATCACTTCCATCGATTTTGGCTGACAAGCTTCGACCAAATCATTAAGTATTTGATTGGTAACATCTTCGTAGAATATTCCTTTGTTGCGATATTCCAAAAAATAATATTTTAGAGATTTCAATTCCAAGCACAATTTGTCGGGAACATATTGAATAGTAATAGTTCCAAAATCGGGTAAGCCAGTTTTTGGACAAACCGAAGTAAATTCGGGATTAGTATGGATAATCTCATAATCCCTATATGTA
>Ga0209018_1000967_pt1 | contig 24941 bp, 21 predicted proteins | sample YNPBryBLVA2012_FD_185814 | JGI IMG/M metagenome (GOLD analysis project Ga0209018, IMG submission 185814) | Anoxygenic and chlorotrophic microbial mat microbial communities from Yellowstone National Park, USA - YNP Bryant BLVA 2012 (SPAdes)... ...
CTACGGAATCGAGGGTGGAGTCACAGGGGCAGAGCGAGCGCTCGACGAGCACGTCGCTGACATGTTCGGCGTGATCGCGCTCGAGCACGCGGCAGACGTACCATGGGTGAGAGACGTGCGCTGGGCGCACGCCGCGGAGCGCCACTACCGGACGAACTACTTGCTTCGTCACGTGTCGAATTTCCATGTAATGGTAGACGCAGCCAGAAACTACTACAACGCTACGAACGGAACCATACCTTGCGGACATGCGTCGCAGATCGTGTCGGGAGGCGGCGAACGTGGCGCGTATACGAATGCGGTCCTGCTTGGTCGAGCAGCATATCTGTACACCGAGGGCGGGTTCGTCGATCGGGATCCTTATGGGGTTCGTCTGAAGGGTGGCCGGCGGACGCACCTGCGTATCGTGTCGAAGGCATCGGCACCGACAAGATGGAGAAGATCGTGTACCACGCGGTGACGACCGGGGCGGTGGCGACGTCGGTAGGCATGGTGGGCTACGACGACATCACGCAGGAAGAAGATGGTGAAGCTGTGCGGGAGCAGTTGGAGGCGGTGGCGCACATCGAGCTCGCGTCTTGCTTTGAAGTAGCTCGGCAGGAGCGCTGGCCGCAGAGCGTATGCGAATCGGTGCGCGCGGCCTACGTGGGGGTGGGGCTGTTGCCGCAGGGTGCGGGCGAGCAGGGGGAGCCGTGCGAGGCAGACGACATGGGCATGCCTTGCCGGAGCGGGCGCTGCTACCAGGGGGCGTGTGTGGGCGGAGGCGGGGCGGCCGCGACGTTGGGGATTCACGTGTCCGGGGGATGCGAGTGTGGCGTGGTGCCCTGGGGGTCAGGAGCGCGGCAAGGGTGGCTGGCGACAGCCCTGGGCCTGATGGCGCTGTCGGTGCAGCGCCGCACGGGGCACCGGAGGCGTGGCACGACGGGTCGCTCGAACAACGCCATCCATGCGGCCGGATCGCGGTCGTCGGAATGGGTCGCGCCGCGCTGCTGCGAATGTTGCCGCAACGTTAAATGACAGCGTTGTTCCGCGACTCAGGTTCGCGGACATGGACCGCCCCAGGGCGCACAGCACGTGGGATCAGGTCGATCGCCACGCCCGGGAGCTGGGCAAAGGACTTGGAATGGGAGGAGACGGTCCGACGAGTCGAGCGTCGCGCTTCGGTCGCGCCGTGCGGCGGAACCGTGCTACAAAGCGTGGTTGCGTCAACCCCGCTCGTGGGAGGCAGAACATGTCTGAAGCCGCCACATCGACTACGACCCAAGTGCCGCGTCTTGCAGGTCTGCGAGTGTTGCAGCTTGGTGCCGAGCTGGCCCCGTCGCTGGCGACGATGACGCTGGCCGAGCAGGGAGCGGACGTGGTCGTGCTACGCGATGGCCGGCAGCCCCTGGTGGATGCGGTTTTGCACGCGATGGTCACGCGAGGCAAGGGCGACGGTGTCATCGACTTCGCGACGGCGGAGGGTAGACATCTGGCGTTGCGGCTTGCGAGCCACGCCGATGTGGTGATCGAAGGGGAGGGCGAGAGCGGGCCGCTGGCGCTGTCGTTCGATGGTGTGCGCGCGAGGGTGAATCCGGGCCTGGTGAGCTGTTCGATACCGGCGTTTCCCGTGGGCGACCCGCGCAGGCGGCTTCCGCGCTATGAGGCCGTGGCGGGCATGGCAGGTTTTCTGTACGACAAGCCCCTGGGCGGACCGCGCTTCCACGAGTTCCCCGTGGGTTCGATCATGGCCGGGTTGTTGGCAGCCAGCGCGGTCGTTGCGGCGCTGCTGGCACGCCGACGTCTGCGCCGTGGGCAGCACGTCGATACGTCGTTGTACGAATCCAACCTGTTCGCCCAGGTGCTGCAGATCCTCGTCAAGACGGGGGTTCCACGGGGCTTTCTCCCTCTCAAGATGGTGGGCACGCCGTTCATGAGCCCCTGGTTGTGCCGGGACGGCCGGTACATCTACCTGCACGTCACGCTTCCGGCGCACAACGCGCGCATCCTCGAAATCCTCGCGAGCATCGGTCATGAAAGGCAGGTCGCGCAGCTACGTGCCATCATGTCACCGGACACGATGCGTGACCCGAGCCAGGTCAAGAGCATCGCCGAAGCCAAGCGGATCAGGGCGACGTATGAGCGGATCTTCGCGACCCGGGATGCCCATGAATGGGAAGATGTGCTGGGCAAGGAGCTGTGCTGCATCAAGGTCCGCACGATCGAAGAATGGGTGCGCGACAGCAGCGAAGCCGGGATGAGCGACGTGTGTCGTCTGGACGACCCGCTATTCGGCAGCGTGACGTGCCCCGGGCCCGTGGTGGTGCCGGAGCGGCCAGGACCGGTGATCGTCGCGCGGAGGCCTCTGGAAGCGGCCGGCCTGGACGACGTGGCCCGGTTATGGGAGTCGAGACCGTCGCACCATGCGGTGGCGGGGGAGCCGTCGACGAACGTGGTGAAGGGCGCGCCGCCGCTGGAAGGCATACGCGTGGTGGACCTGTCGCGCGTGATTGCGGGGCCCTGTGCGGGTCGGATCCTGGCCGAGCTCGGCGCCGAAGTCGTGTCCATCCAGAACCCGTCCGGGCTGGATTGGGCGCTGTCCTTTCACCTCGTGTTCAACGCGGGCAAGAAGTCCGTCACGATCGACTTTACCACCGACGAGGGCAAGAAGAAGCTGTGGGCCTTGTTCGACAGCCTTCGCCCCCACGCGCTCATCCAAAACTACCGGCACCTGGACGTCGCGCGCGCTGTCGGGGTGGACCCGGACGCTGTGACGGCTCGTTTTCCCGCCATCGTTTACACGCACCTGAATGCGTACGGAAACGAGGGGGGCTGGCAGCATCGTCCGGGGTTCGAGCAGGTCGTGCAGGCGGTGACCGGGATTCAGATGACCTACGCGCGGGGGGCAAAGCCCAAGCTTGTGCCCACGCCGATCATCGATATCGGATCGGGGCTGTCCGGCGCGTTGGCAACGCTGATTGGCCTCTACCACCAGGCGCGGACCGGCCGCGGATCGTTCGCGTCGACCCACCTGACCAGCACCGCGGTGCTGTTCCAGATCAAGCACATCGCTGATCTGCAGCGTGCAACCTCGGTGAGCCACGCGCGAAGGGCGGGGGGAGCCGTCGATGACGCTGCGGGGCGTCGCGAGGTTTCGGCGATCGTCCGCGCGCTGGACAACTACATGCTTGTCGCTGGGCCGGCTGATGATCTGGTGCGCTGGCTGCAAGACACGGGCGGGGCACTGCGCCCAGGTCCGCTGCACGACCTGTTGCAGGGGCTCGACCGGCGGTTCTGGAGGCGTCCGGTTGCGTGGTGGGCGCGCAGCGTCCGCGAAGCTGGTGTCGGTGACACCGTGGCGGTCGTGCCCTGGCCGAAGATCAGGCGTCTCGTGGAGGACATTCGCCAGGTCGACCCGGGGCCGGTCCCTGCCGTTCGAAAGCGGGTGTTTCCGGGGTGCCCGGCACCGCTGACGTTCGTCCGCGCACCGCTGCACCTGTCGATGACCCCGGCGGTCGACGTGCCTCCTCCGCCCATGCGCGGCGGGGACACCCGCGCCATGCTCGAGAGGATCGGGGAGCGCCTGCCAGAGGGTGCGGGCGTGGTGCCGTATCCGCCCAACAAGCCACTGCTGCCGTGGCTAGCGAGTTTCGTGAGGTGGGGATACTTTGCCTGGCGTTCAGGCAACATCTGATGGCGGAAGATCGGCCGCGCTATGGGTGTGCGCCAGGCCGATGGGACTGGTCCGTGCCACGTCGATCCTGGCGTTGGTGTTGAACTCGTCGAGCTTGGGGTCGGTGAAGCGCAAGCCACATTGGCAGCATGCCCAGCGGATGGCGACGACATAGCACCGGTCGGATTCGAGGGTCCGATGCACCCGAACCGCCCGGTAGCTGGCGGAACCGCATACGGGACAGGCAGGACCCTCGGGTCCTACGCCACTGGTCATTGTGCCCCCTGTACGAACGGTAGACGGCATGAATTGGCGTCCCTGGAGCGCGTCGCTCGCGGTCGGCTGTGTTTGCCCTCTGTGCTGGCCGGCCAGACGGACGGCGAGCAATGCTGGTCCTACTCGCATCCATCGGAAAGTCAAGCCTCGAGTGCTCGCGGGGGGCATCCTGGCGCATCACGCCCCGGACGGACTGGAAGACGACGGCTCGGATGGAAGGGACCGCGTGTTGGACGCGTCTGGGCGGAGCGGCGGGTGGCGTCGTAAACTGTGCGGTCGATTGTCGAATGGCAGCGCCCGGGTGGGGTCTACCGATCCCTGGAACCCGGTTTGGCGGAGTTCGAAGCACGCACGTTGCAAATCGCGGCGGCGCACAACGGTCCGTTCAACGAGGCCATGGTGGACAACCGCCGGGAGTTCTCCGCGCGCGGTGTCCTGAATCTGTGGAAGGGGATGCGCAAGGCGGGCGGCAGACCCTTCCTGCTTTGGGCGCGAGGGTCTGGTGGATGGGCGACGCCGACTTCCTGGGGACCGAGGACGGGCGCGACGAACTTGCCGTCCTGACCAGCCCCCGCGCCGGGCGAGGGAAAGGTGTCGGCACCACCTTCGGCGTGATGCTCCATGCGCTCGCGTTCCAGGTCTGGCGCCTCGAGCGCGTCTACGTGACCGTCCTTCCGGCGAACATCCCGTCGCAGCGCTCGTTTGCCCGTCTCGGAGATCGCATCGACGAAAGCGCCACGGCGCGCGGCTATGACGAAGCCGCGTTGCTCGCCGCACACCAAGGCCGTCTCCGAGCTGCGGTGCGGCGAAGAGGCATGACCATGGCTGCGGTCTTGCGCCGCGTCGACACCGCCGTGCATGTTCGCCGGGAAGGTCGCTGCGCGCATGGCTTTTGCGCGCGCAGACCCGTGCTGGTACCTCCTGACACGAACCTGTACTAACCTTGCTGTCCCTGGCAACCCATGTCGTGCCTTGCGTCGACCACGAAACCGGTGCTGCTGTCCCAGGCCTTGCAGAGCCCACCGACGCCCAAGCGTTCGGTGCTGCACACGTACCATGGCGTGGAGGTGGTGGACGACTACGAGTGGCTCGAAGACCGGCTCGACCCCGAAGTGCTGGCGTGGACCGCGGAGCAGACCCGGCATGCGCGCGCTGTGATCGATGCGCTGCCCCGGACCGCGGCCATCCGTCGGCGATGGACCGATCTCAAGCGGGCCCAGGCGGCTGACTATCACTCGCTGGTTCGCGTGGGCGAAAGGATCTTCGCGATCGAATACGACCCGGGCCGGCGCCAGCAGTCTCGCCTGGTTCGCATGGGGCTCGATGCGGATCCCCGCTATGCGGAAGTGGTCGTGGATCCGAACACGCTGGATGCCGATGGCGGGGTGGCCATCGATTTCTTCGTGCCGAGTCCTGACGGATCGATGGTGGCGGTTTCGCTCTCGCGAGGTGGTACGGAGAGTGGAACGCTTCATGTGTACGATGCGTCGAAAGGCGTCGCGCTGGGCGACGCGATCCCGCGGGTCAACGGCGGCACGGCGGGAGGCAGTGCGGCATGGGACGAGACGGGGCAGGGGATCTTCTACACGCGATACCCGGCACCGGGGGATCGTCCGCCCGAGGACCTGGGCTTTTACCAGCAAGTGTACCATCACCGGATCGGCACTGTGCCGAGCCTCGACACGTACGTGCTCGGACGCGAATTCCCCCGAATCGCGGAGGTACAGCTTCGTCGCGGGCCGAGTGGCCGTCGGATGCTGGTCCGGGTGGCGCACGGTGATGGGGGCGAGTGCGCGTTTTTCCTGCGTGAGGCAGACGGCTCGGTGGTTCGTTTGGCGGATCACGCCGACGAGGTCACCGCGGCGGAGATCGGTGCGGATGATGCCGTGTATCTCCTGTCGCGCAAAGGATCGCCGCTGGGCAAGGTACTGCGGTTGCCGCCGGATGCTGCTTCGCTGGACCGGGCAGAGCTGATCCTGGAGGAGGGGCCGCACGCCATCCGCGAACTGGTCGTCACGGCTTCGCGCCTGTACGTCGTCCGGCTCATGGGAGGTCCTTGCGAGCTCGTCGTTCACAGCCTGGACGGCACCGCGCTGGGAGTCGTGGAGACGCCGCCCATCTCCTCGGTCAATCAGGTCGCGGCCAGCGCGCACGATGACGATCTGCTGTTCCGATGCCAGACGTTCATTTCGCCGCCTGCGTGGCTGAGGCTGCGTGGAGGCGTCGTGGAAGCGACGCCCTTGCGCGTGGAGTTGCCGGTATCGTTCGACGATGCGGAGGTGGTGCGCGAGATGTGCATCTCGCCGGACGGCACGCGAGTGCCGTTGAACATCATCCGGAAAAAGGGGGCGCAGCTCGACGGCACGATGCCGGGGTTGCTCACGGCGTACGGTGGATTCGGCGTGAGCCTGAGCCCCCGGTTCCGTCTCGACGCGCGGATGTGGCTCGACGAAGGTGGGTTCTTGGCGATCGCGAACCTTCGCGGCGGAGGAGAGTTCGGCGAGGCCTGGCACACGGCGGGAAAGCTGACCAGCAAGCCGAACGTGTTCGACGACATGGCGGCCTGTGCGAGGCATCTGTGCGATCGCGGCTACACTCGTCCGTCGCGACTCGCCCTTTCCGGCGGATCGAACGGGGGATTGCTCATGGGCGCGATGCTCACGCGTCATCCCGAACTGTTCGGAGCCGTCGCCTCGAGCGTTGGAATCTACGACATGCTTCGCGTGGAGCGCACGCCCAACGGCAGCTTCAACGTCACCGAGTACGGGTCGGTGCACGATCCGGATCAATTCCGGGTGTTGTACTCCTATTCGCCGTATCACCGTGTCCGCGACGGGACGCGGTATCCGCCGACGTTGCTGCTTGCGGGGGAGAACGACCCGCGGGTGGATTCGTGGCATTCGAAGAAGATGGCGGCCAGGATGCAGGCTGCCTGTCCGACGGGCTGCGTGTTGCTGTTTTGCCGGCCGGACGCCGGCCATGGGATCGGGCGGTCCCACCAACAGGAGATCGACGACACCACGTTAGAGCTGTCGTTTTTGTTTCATGCGTTGGGTTTGGATGGCTCCGCGGGGCCGGGGGCAGGTGAGGCTACCGCCGAAGGTCCACGCTGTCCGGACCCATGTGCGCAGGGGTCTTGTCTACTTCGTCCATGAAGGTCCGGAGATGGGCGACGTGCGTTGCGTTCATGCGGATCTCCCCCGTGGGCACACGGATCCAGAATTCGCTGCCCGAGGCGATCTCGCGCATCGCCTCCAGGGTGAAGGTGGCAGCGTACTCGGCGGCAGCGCGTCCCCAGCCCTTGCACTCGAACCGGGGTAGATGAGCAGGGCGGCCGTCGAGGCGTCCAAACGCCTGGACGGTCTGGGGGCGCAGCGAGCAGCCGGCGGGGAGGCACTCGACGCGCTTGCCTTGGAGGTTGAAATAGCACTCGTGGCGGGCACGCAGCACCACGACATTGCCGAGTGACGGGTCGCGCACGAAGGCGAGGGCGAAGCGGTCTGCCACGTCTTCAGCGTCGCGGTCGATGTTCGGGCGAGGCAAGGGCTCGAGCAGGTATTCGACGGCGAGGGTGGGTGTGCCCGTGTACGGGTCGAAATGACGGACGATGGTGCCGTCGTTGAGGCGTGGATCGGACCGGTTATGGGCGCAGGCCGGGCCGGTCAAGGCGACGGCGACGACCGTGAGGCCACACCAGCGGCGGAGCTGAGGCCATGCGGAAGACACCGGGCAACGATACCCGAATGTACGCCGCGGGCAAGCGGGCGGCCCGGTCCACGAAAACTTGGTCGGCTCCCGCGTGTGGAGGCATAGCTATCCCATGACGTCCCAGCGTCCGCGGCACTTCTCCATGATCCGGAGCTTCACGCTCGCGGATCTGATCACGCTCGCCAACGGCAGCTCAGGTGTGGCGTCGATCCTGGCGGCAATGCAGTACCTGGTAAGCCGTGACCTTCGCATGCTGTGGCTCGCGTTCGGCCTGTTGCCGTGCTCGCTCGCGTTCGATTTCCTCGATGGGCGCGTTGCGCGCTGGCGCCGCAAGGCGTCGGCACTGGGGCTGGAACTCGACTCGCTCGCCGACGTGATCTCGTTCGGTGTGGCGCCGGCGGTGCTGGCATTCGCGGTGGGAATGCGCGGGCTGCTCGACAGCTTGGTGCTCATCTACTTCGTGGTCTGCGGGTTGAGCCGTCTCGCGCGCTACAACGTGACCGCGGCGGAGCTATCCCAGGGGTCAGACAAAGTCAAGTACTTCGAAGGCACGCCGATCCCCACCAGCGTGGCGCTCGTGGGGGTGTTGGCGGTGGCGACGTCCCGGGGCGCGCTGGAGCACGACCTGCCCCTTGGTGTCGTGCAGATTGGCGGTGCATCGCTGCATCCTCTCGTGTTGATGTTTGCGGCGAGCGGAAGCGCGATGATCAGCAAGACGTTGCGGATCCCCAAGCTGTAGCCTGGCGTACCTGCCGACATGCCCTCTGGGATCCTGGGCGGAGCCAGCGTGTCAATCGTGCTAGGCATCGGTCAAGGTATCGATATTGGCTGCGCGAATCTTCGCGCCCGTCGCTGTTGCAATCGCAGATCAGGTGTTGTAAGCCGCACGCTGCGCTACCGGGGCTCGCTCACGGTAGAGGCTGGGTACAACGGGATCAGCTGCACGGATCCGCACGATCTGCGGCCCAAGGAGGGCACGAAAGATGTCGAAGCTGCTGAAGGAAAAGCTGTTCAAGAAGATCCAGGAGCACCGTCCCCGCACCACGAAGTTGCTCAAGGAGCATGGCGACGTGAAGCTCGGCGAGGTCACGATCGCGCAGGCTATCGGCGGCGCCCGTGGCGTTCGCTGCCTGGTGACGGACATCTCGTATCTCGACCCGATGGAGGGCATTCGTTTCCGCGGTCGCACCATCCCGGAGACGTTCGAGGTTCTTCCCAAGGTCCCCGGCAGCAACTACCCGTACGTCGAAGGCTTCTGGTGGTACCTCATGACGGGCGATGTCCCCACGATGGACGAGACGCTCGAGGTGGTGGAGGAGTTCAAGGCCAAGCGTGAACTGCCTCAGTACGTCATCGACGTGCTCCGCGCGATGCCGCGCGACACGCATCCGATGACCATGTACTCGCAGGGCATCCTCGCCATGCAGCGCGAGTCGATCTTCGCGAAGCGCTACGCAGAAGGCATGAAGAAGGACGAGTACTGGGATCCGATGTACGAAGACGCCACGAACCTGATGGCCAAGCTGCCCACGCTCGCGGCGTACATCTACCGCATGAAGTACAAGTCCGACGTGCATATCCCGGCGGACCCCAAGCTGGACATGGGCGGCAACTTCGCGCACCAGATGGGCATCGCCAAGCCATACGACGACGTCGCCCGCATGTACTTCATTCTTCACTCGGACCACGAGTCGGGCAACGTGTCGGCGCACACCACGCATCTGGTCGCGTCGGCACTGTCCGATGCGTACTACTCGCTGTCTGCGGGCATCAACGGCCTCGCTGGTCCGCTGCACGGCCTGGCAAACCAGGAAGTGCTCCGCTGGATGATGAACTTCCAGACCAAGCTCGGCGGCCAGGAGCCCACCGAAGAACTCGTCAAAAAGGCCCTGTGGGACACCCTCAACGCCGGTCAGGTCATCCCGGGCTACGGCCACGCCGTGCTCCGCAAGACCGACCCGCGCTATGTCGCGCAGCGCGAGTTCTGCCTCAAGAACCTGCCCGACTACCCGCTCTTCAAGCTCATCGACATGATCTACAAGGTCGCCCCCGGCGTCCTCACCGAGCACGGCAAGACCAAGAACCCCTGGCCGAACGTCGACGCGCAATCCGGCGTCATCCAGTGGTACTACGGCCTGACCGAGTGGGATTTCTACACCGTGCTGTTCGGCATCGGCCGCGCTCTCGGCGTGCTTTGCAACATCACCTGGGACCGCGCTCTCGGCTATCCCATCGAGCGTCCCAAGTCGCTCACCACGGCGATGCTCGAGGAAGCTGCGGCTGCTGCCAAGAAGGGCTGACCTGAAACCTGGCCCCCCAGGTCAGCGGTGCTTGCTGACCAGTCCCTCCACCACCACCTCCAATCCCGCTACCACGCGCGCGAGACGCTCGTGGTCGACCTTGTCCGGCGTATCCTCCGCCTGGTGGTAATGCCGGTACCGGAAGGGCGCCGTGTCCGTGACCATCACGCCTGCATAGCCCGCCTGCCAGAACGACCAGTGGTCGGACCATCCCACCCCGGGGACCCAGCCTGGCAACGCGGCCCCCTCCGATGGGAACCGCGTGTTCTCCCTGAACCTGCCCACCAGCTCCTGCACCAGGCGCCGGCTTCCCAGGTTCCCGACGAAAGCAATGAAGTTTCCCGTCGTGGGATATGCGATCGCCAACCCCGGCGCAGGATAGCGCTGGCTGTTCGGCTCGTCGGAGAAGCAGCCCATCGTCTCCAGGCTGACCATGGCTACCACGTTCTCGTTGCGTTCCCGGCACCGTCGTGCGTACCGCACGCTCCCCATGCCGTCTGTGTAGTAGTAGGGCGGCTCCTCGTTGACGAACGCCACGAAGCGTAGCGTACGTGCCACCGGACGCGACGCGAACGCCCGCGCAAGCGCCAGCATGCTCGCCACGCCCGATGCGTTGTCATTGGCTCCGGGTGTCCCCAACGCCGAGTCGTAGTGTGCGCCGACGATCACGACCTGGTCGGCTTGTGTCGTGCCTCGACGTTCGACCACGAGGTTTTCGAACGTACGGCGGTCCCACTCGAACGGCTGCCTGTCGACCGCATAGCCTGCGGCGGACATCTGCTCCTGGACCCAGTTCGACGCTTTCGCGAGCGCGTCACTGCGGAGGAAGTTACGCTCACCGATCTCGCCTGCGAGCACCTGCACATCGTGCGCAAGCCGCGTCCGAAGTTCCTGCTCGTGAGCCGTCAGCGGCTCGATGGGTCCCCCGTAGCTGCTTCCAGGCATGCGTATCGCCGTTCTGTACGACACCGCCAGGGCCACGCACGAGGCGCCCCCGATCGCGGCAAGTCGTATCCATGCACCCCGAGTTGCCCACCGGATCTTCATCCTCGGAGCATCGCGCTGGTAGGGCACCCAATCAAGCCGCCGACGGACGGTGTCACCGCGGCCGGTCGTGGTCGAGAACCAGCCCTTGCAGAAGAGGTTGTGCGGAGGCGGTCGGGTAGGGCCGGCCCGGAGGACGCGGCGGCGGCCGTGCAGTCACGCGCGCGAAAGCCACGGCCCAGGCCACGGGTTGGGAAACCGAGCGGCGAGCCCCTTGTCACAAGACGTTGCTGTGTCATGCCTCCTATCGAGGCAACGATCAACGACACACAACGTTGGATGCTAACCCCGTTCGCCCAGCGTGTGCGTCGGCCGGTGGTCGCGGCGCTGCTGCATGGTCGGTCACAGCGATGCTCGTCGCCGAGCGCGTGTCCAACACGTTCATTCCAGCATCAGGGAGCACGCAAGGAACGCGGAGCGTCGTCCAGCCACTGGGGCGCCCCGAAGTCGTCGAGCCACACCCGCCACAGCCGAGCTGCGCGCACGTTCGTGCCGTCGACATCCACCTCGAGGTAGCCACCGATGCGCGTGTCACGTTGGGTTGCCATGCCATTGAAGACGAAGTTGCCCAGGCCAAAGGCGATCAGACGGTCCCGGTACCACTCCTGCTCCTGGAGCACGTGCGCATGCGCGCCCACTACGATGTCGGCGCCGGCGTCGACCAGGTCGTGCGCGAGTCGGCGCTGCCCGGCCAGCACGCGAGCGACGCCTTCGACGCCCCAGTGCAGGAACACGACGAGCACGTCGACGTTGCGGTCGGCCTCGAGGACCGTGGCGCGGGTCTTGTCTTGGTCGAGTCCCCGCACGTACCAGGCGAGCAGCCCCACACGCACCGCGTGGACGTCGCGGACGACAAGGCGGTCGGGGCGACGCCGATCGATCGACTCTCCAACATACGCTAGCCCCGCACGGTCGAGCTCGCGGAGCGTGTCGCGAAAGCCCTCGTCACCGAAGTCGAAGACGTGGTTGTTCGCTACACCCATCACGTCGAAACCGGCGTCGACGAGTACAGCGGCGGATTCGACCGGAGCGAGCAGCGGGGTGTTGTGCGACTGTCGTTGCGCGGTGGCGGAGATCACGCATTCGAGGTTCCCCACCGCCAGGTCCGCGGACCGCAGGCGGTTGCGCACGTCGGTGAAGGGGAATCCGGGTCGCACGCCGGCGGGCACGGGTTTTCCGTGGGCACTGCGGACAATGTGGCGCGCGACGTGAAGGGACAAGGACACGTCGCCGACGAACGCGAGGGTGACCGTGGGCGGCGGAGGCTTGTGGGATGGCAGCGAGGCTGACGGGGGCGCGGGGGATTGTGCGCAAGTGCAAGCGGATGGCGGAGGGGACGATGCGGGGGCGGCGAACGGGTCGTTGCACGCGGACGAGGCGAGCGTGCATGCCAAGAGCAGCCGGGCGGCTACTGCTTCGGCTTTTCTTCTTGTTGCTCGACGTAGGTCCACTTGGATCCCATGCAGACGAGGAGGGCGCAGCGGTCGGAGATGTAGTCGCACGTGACCATGCACTCCTTGAGTTCCGTGGTGCAGTGGTCATCAGGCTGGGGCATGGGCTCGCACCAGTCATCGGGCTTGCCGGCCCCCTGTGGACCCGGCTGACTACCGTTGGACGTGGCCCTGTCCGGGCTTTTTGCGGCCTTACCTCCGCCGCAACCGACGCCAGCAGCCGCGAGCGAGATTGCAAGCGCAACGGACCGCGGGACCCAGCATCGACGCATGGTCGGCCATGGTAGCGGCGGCCGGCGCAGGCGTCCACCAACGAACTTGGAACGTAGGGTTTGCCGTCGGCACGACTCGAACGCATGGTTCTTGTCCGCCTGGCCTGCGACCTGGCGTGCGGCGTCATCATGTTGTTGCGGGGTTCGCCTGGGCCGGTGCATGCGTGACCCGTCGCTGTCGCGTGATCAATCCCGCCTGGCTTGCACGCGCGAGAGGGCCGCCTGGAGCGCCGCCACATGGCCCTTGTCGGCCGCCATCATCGCGGCGAACAGCTTGCGGTGCCGGTCCTCCGTGAAGACCGCGACCGAACTCACGTGCAGGTCCACCAGTTCGTCCTCCATGGCGATCATCCTGCGGAGCGCATCCTCGACCTGGGGCCGCTGGCGTCGCAGCTCGTCATGATAGGCCCGTATCGACCGCAATGCCTGTTCGGCCCGCACGATGGGCACGCGGGCGTCGATGATTGCATCCTTGCCGAGGCTCAGCGCAAGCTGGAACTGGAGCTGATGGTTCTCTTCCTCCTTGGCGGTTTTCTCCCACAACCTTGCGATCTCCGGGTCGTGGCCGTGCAAAGCCGCCAGGTCGTGATACAGCCTGGCCATCGCGGACTCGATCTGCTGGCAGCGGTGCAAGATCGTCATCAAGGGGTGGATCGGGTCGGATACGGATGCCACGGAATGGCCCTCCTTGCAGAAGCGACATCTCCAACCTAGGCACGTCGCGCGCGGTCCGAAAGCCCCTTGCGGGGGTCATCATCGCTTGGCAGCAGCGCACACGACGGGCCGAGGCCCCGGCAGCGCGACGCGCGGTCTGCCCGCGGGCATCAGATCCTGGGCGCGAAGCCGTCCTCCACGACGTCGGAGCGCGTCGACCAACTCCTCCCGTATTGGTGGATCCTGTTCCAGCTCGAAGTCGGAAGCCGTCAGGCCCGCCGCCTGGAAGACCTCATCCCCGCCAGTCGCCAGGAAATCGCTCGCAAGCAGCACCAGCTTGTCGTCGTCGCGGATCGGTTTGCCGTTCGTTCGTCTCAACTCGACATCGATCCCCGTCGCTGCGCAGCGTATCGTCGCGCGCACACCCGAAATCGACAGGAATCCACCTTCGTGCGAAGCGTTTTCCGCGAGGATGCGCTTGAGGACGGATCCCGTGACCCTGGCCTTTGCAAAGCGGTTGTCGAACGGGAACACCGCGTAGACGGCTCCGTATTGCAACGGGCCCGGAGGCAGGTCGGCCCGGATCCCGCCTTCGTTGATCACAGCGACGTCCGCGCCAGGCCGAGCAGCCAGCATCAGGTCGGTGAGCAGATTGCCCAGCGCGCTCTCCGCGCGGTACTGCCGTCCAATCGCCGTCTCGACCTCTACGCCGAGCGGCTGCTTCCGAACTTCTGACGCCCGGTCAATGGTCGCCTGCATGGCAGCCGCAATCGAAGCGTCGGGAACCACTGGCGCACCCTCGTATTGCCCTGGATCGCATGCGTCCTGCGCGCCACCGCCCTGGCACAGTTCGTGGGGCGCTCGAATGGCTTTGGCTACCACGCGGCCGCCAGGTTCCACGGTCACGTCTACCCGACCGAACGCACGCCCCTGCGCCCACGACTGAATCACGGCGATGCCGTTGACCTCGTGCGCGATCGCGCGATGCGTGTGGCCGCCCACGATCACGTCGACCGTGCCTCGTGGGAGCTCCCTGGCAACGCGCAAGATCTCGCCATCATCACACGAGGACAGGTCGACCGGGTTGTCGACCTTCTCGCATGCACCGCCTGCGTGGGCGGCTACGACGATGAGTTGCGCACGCTGCTGGCTTCGCAGCCTGGCTGATTCCTGCGCGATGACAGGGGCGAGGGGCAGCATCTGGAGGTCCGCGACGTTAGGCACCGCGGTTGTGCGCAGGGTCTCCATCGTGCTGACACCGATGATGCCGACCCGCACGTCAGCGACTTCGACCACGGTGGAGGGTGCGCTGGGCAACGCGAGCGGCCTGTGGTCGGCGGCGGTGACGATGTTGGCCGTGAGAAATGGAAAGTGCGCCTGGCGTGCCCGGGCGGCGAGGGCTCCGCGCGGATGGTCGCCAGCGTCCTTGGCGGTCGACCGTGGTCCCTCTGGACCGTAATCGAACTCATGATTGCCGATGGAGGCTGCAGCGTAGCCGATCGAGTTGTAGGCGTCGATGACCGGGGCGCCTTCCGCGAGATTCGATTCGAGAGTCCCCTGGAACATGTCGCCTGCATCCACGATGATCACGCCGCCGTCATGGCTGCGCGCGCGGCGCAGATTCGTCATGAAACCTGCCAGGAGGGGAAGCCGGTCGATGCGGCCGTGCAAGTCGCTGGTGCCGATGATCGAGAGGATGACTGGCTTCGACGTGGGATCTGGCGGACGGGTCGAAGCGGGTGGGGCGGCTTGTGGAGGAGCGGGATGGGGGGCAGGGGCTGCACAGCCGAGGGGTGAAGCTGGGAGCAGCATCATCGATGCGATCGCGGCAGCCTGGGCAGTTTGGGTGCGAATCATGTGCTTTCCTTTGCGCGACGGCGGGGCTACGGTCTGGCGACGGCTAGCGGGGTACGTTATAGTCCCACGCGGTTTCGTAGACCAACGACGGATTCGTTGGTGGAGAGAGTGCCATGCGGCTGGACAAGGTGCTGGGGCTCGCGGAGTTCTTGGGCAAGCGGGGCGAGGCACTCAAGATGCTTGCGCAGGGCGCGCAACTCTTGCGTGACGGGCAAGCTGCGGCTCCTGCCATGGCGCAGCCGCCGGCGGGATGGGCGCCCGGCCAGGCAGCCGCGGGAGCGCCTGTCTCCGCAAGTTCGCCTGTTGCGCCGCTACCGGACATCGGGCTGGATCCAGACGAGTGGGCGCTCATCCGCGTGATGGTTGCCGCTGCCCAGGCCGACGGGCAGATCTCGGCCGACGAGCAGCGCAACATTCTGCAGTATGCACAGCACCTCGGTGCAAACCAGCAGCAGATCCATCAGCTCGGACGCGAGTTGCAGCAACGCATGTCGGCCCCGGCCATCGTCCAGTCCGTCGACAGCATCACCGTGCGCAAGCTCATGTACCAGTGTGCCTTCGCGATGGTGAAGTCTGATGCGAGGGTCGATCCGCGCGAAGTGGCCTTCTTGACAGAGCTCGCCACGGCGACCGAGCTCGCCCACGACGTGCTCGCCAGGCTTGTCGGTTGATGGCAAGCGCCAGGCTCCCTAGGCGTCAAACACATCGCCAACTCGCGTGCCATCCGGCACCACGCCGTTCTTGATCACCACCAACACGCCGTCTCGGACCACCAGATCGCCCTGCTCCCAACCGTTCGGAAGCCCCTTCGGCGACAGGCGCACGTCGGCCCCGATGCGCGCGTTCTTGTCGATGATCGCGCGTTGGATCCGGGTACCTGCGCCGATGCCCATGTCTGGCAGGCCGGCCGCCCGGTTGCGGACCCTGTCATCCGGCGACTCGAACTCGTCTTGCCCCATCATCACCACGTTCTCGAGCGACGCTCCGCGGTTGATGTGCGACCGAACGCCCACCACACAGCGCTGAAGCTCCGCATCCTCAATGACGCAGCCGTCGGCCACGATCGCCCGATCGATGTGGCAATGAACGATCCTCGACGACGGCAGATACCGAGCGTGGGTGAAGACAACGCGGTTGGGATGGAAGAAATCGAAAGGTGGGTCGGGGTCGGTCAGGCGCAGGTTGGCGTCGAAGAATGTGCCGACCGTCCCGATGTCCTGCCAGTAGCCTTGATGCACGAAGCCGAAGACGCGGTACGAGTCGAGCAGCGAAGGCAACACTTCCTTGCTGAAGTCGGACCTGGTCCTGTCCTCGAGGGCAGATCGCAGGGTGCGGTGGTTGAACACGTAGATCCCCATGTTCACGAGGCATGTGGGGTGGGCGTTGGCGGCCTCCGTTCCCGTGCCTGGTGGGATCGACAGCCTCTCCACGACACCTCGGTCGTTCGGCTTCTCCACGAAGTCCGTCACGGCAAGGTCGTCATCGAGCCGCAGCACCCCCAGCCCCCTGATCTCGTCGATGGGCATCGGCTTGGCGGCGATGGTCACATCAGCCCCGGTTTGCACGTGCTGCGCGACCAAGGCGCGAAGGTCCATCCGATAGAGCTGGTCGCCGGAGAGGATCACGATGCAGTCGTCATCGTGGGCGCCAAAGTGATTCAGGTTGTGGCGTACCGCGTCGGCCGTGCCCTGGTACCAGTCGGATCGCTCGTTGGTCTGCTCGGCGGAGAGGATGTCGACGAAACCTCCACCGAACGGGTCGAACCGGTAGCTTTCCTGGATGTGGCGATGCAGGGAGGCGGTGTTGAACTGCGTGAGCAGGAAGATCCGATTGAACCCGCTGTTGAGGCAGTTGCTGATGGGGATGTCGACGAGGCGGTACTTGCCCGCAAGCGGTACGGCGGGTTTGGCCCGCAAGCGAGTCAACGGTTGAAGGCGCGTTCCCCGCCCCCCGCCCATGATCACGCAAAGAACCCTCGGTCTCATGCTGTCGTGCGGCATATCCTATGCCCTTTCGATGCGCGTGTCGGAAGATGCGCACCGCTCGTGACAGCACCGCGGCTCGTGGGTGATCGGACGGACACGGTCCGAACGGGCTCAGCGTGCGTACGACCCGCCGAGGTGATCGTACGGATCTGCGCCTTCTTCGAGGTCCCGCTGGTATCGCTTGCCGTCGATGATCCGCTCTAGCCCTTCCGCCACGAACTCGAAGAAGTCGCGCGACGACAGGATGCCCACCGGGCGCCCTGCGTCGAGCACCGGAAGGTGCCGGAAACGGTGCTCTCGCAGTAGCTGCGCGCACCGTCGAACGTGCGTATTCACCTCCACCGTGACGACGTTGCGCGTTGCAACTTCCGCGACTGTCGTGTCGGACGGAGAACGTCCTTCGGCCACCACGCGCGTGAGCAGGTCTCGTTCGGAGAACAGTCCCTCCAGCCTCCCGCCCGCGATCACCAGCACCGCTCCCACCGCGTTGTCGCGCATGCGCTTCGCGACATCGGACACGGACTCCTCCGGACGGGCCGTGATCATCTCCGTCTTCATCAGCGAACCGATGATCGCCATGTGCGTCTCCTTGTTCTGGGCGGGGTCATGCCTGAATGGGGGTGACGATCTTGAGCAACTCCCCGGTTCCTGTGATCCAGAGCCAGCGTGGGCGGTCGCCGCCCAGGATCAGCTCCAAGTCCAACGCCACGCCAGGGGTCAAACGACGGTCCACGGCGAGCACCCCTCCGCTGGGCAGGTCTGTCCAGCGCGATACGGCGCGCACAGGGCGCCTGCGGGAAGTCGGGCTGGTTGCCATTGCCCCCGATACGATGCAACGCAGCGCGACCATGTTTCGGGTCGTCACCGCCCAAACGCTGATGAAGGCACTTCGACATCGGAGCGCCGCTGCTGACGCGGTGCGTCCAGCGTCTCGCGCAGCAGGTCGGGCCGGTCGGTCATGATCCCGCCCACGCCCAGATCCGCCAGATCGCGCATCTGCGCCGTGTCGTCGACCGTCCAGACATTGACCCATCGCCCGGCAGCCTCGGCGGCACGCAGCAAGGCGTGGTCGACGATCCTTGTTCCTGCATGCTCGAGTGGCACGTCGAGGACGAGGTAAGGTTCCTGCCACGACCATGGGGCGTTGGTGCGGAGCGCCATGACCAGGTTCGTGAGAAGCGCGCGCGGGTAGAAAAAGCAGGCATCCGGGATGGCGGACACGAGTCGGGCGGCGAGGTCGTCATGTTCGCTGCCGAGACACACGCGATACGTTGCGCTCGCCTGACGGATCACGTCTGCGAGTGCCTCTGCCGCGCCGGGTTGGTTCGCCTTGAGCTCGATGTTGAAACGGACGTTGGGATGGTCAGCCAGCACCTGATCGAGCCGTGGGAGCCGCAGACCGGTACCGCGGAAGGGGAACGTGACGCCGCCGTCCCGGGTGAACCGGTAGCCGGCGTCGAGTCGTTGCAACTCCGCCCATAAATGCTCGGCGATGGTCCCTTCGCCGTCGGTGCACCGTTCGAGGGTCGGATCGTGAGAGACGACGAGCACGCCGTCACGGCTCAGGTGGACGTCGATTTCGAGCATGTCAGCGTGGAACGCGTCGACGGCCATGGAGAACGCGAGGCTGGTGTTTTCTGGGGCGATGGCGGCGCCACCGCGGTGTGCGATGAGCAGGGTGGGGCGGAGGCCGTCGAAGAAAGGGTGCAGCAGCATGGGCGCAGTGTAGGCGGAATCGGTTTGCGCGTGCGAGCGCAAGGATCCCTTGGGGAGACGCATTCGAACGCGCTACGATGCTTGGGTGCCGAATCACGGACGTTGCCGGGGTAGCCATCGATGAGCGAGTCGGACACCAAGGGGCGTGGGGGTTGGAAGTCGGAGTCGACGACTTCTGTGGATGGTTCGGTTCCCCCCGATCCGTGTGCGGTGCGGTCGAAGCTGCGGCACGAACTGCGAACGCCGCTCAACCAGATCCTCGGCTATAGCCAGATGCTGCAAGAAGAAGCGGAGGACCGGGGCTTGCCGGAGTTCGCCGCGGATCTGGCGAAGATCGAGGCTGCGGGGCGCCGTCTGCTTGGTTTGATTGACCAGATCACCACAGACCAGCCTCGCGCTGCCGAGGCCGGCGACGTTCGAACCCAGACACGTGCAGCGGCGTTCTCCGGGATCTTCACCTCGGCGTCGCCCTCGGACGTCCCGGCTGCTGCACGTCCTCCACAGCCATCGCCGGGGACGCTGCTGGTGGTGGACGACAACGAGAACAATCGCGATCTGCTCGCCCGGCGACTGGCTGGGCGAGGCTATCAGGTCCGCACGGCGGAAGGCGGACGCGAGGCGATCGAGATGGTCGATGCGCAGTCGTTCGACCTGGTCTTGCTGGACGTGATGATGCCGGAGGTCAGCGGGTTGGAAGTTCTGCAGGTCCTGCGCACGAGGCACACGGTAGCAGCGTTGCCCATCATCATGGCGACGGCTCGTGATGCGAGCGCCGATGTGGTCGAGGCCCTCAAACTCGGCGCGAACGACTACGTGACCAAGCCCCTCGACTTTGCGGTCGTGCTGGCGCGGGTCGAGGCGCAGCTTTCGCTCAAGCGCGCCCGCGACCAGGTGCAGAGGCTCAATGATCAGCTCGAGGAAGCGCAAGAACGGATCACGCGCCTGGTCGAGTCGTCGTCCGAGGCGGTCACCGACATCGCCGCGTGGGCCTCTGCCATTGCCCGCGACGTCGCCCACGCCATCGACGTGCAGGAGATCGGGGTCTGGGTGTTCGAGGGGGAGGCGGTCGTTTCGCTGGTGCCCACGCAGTCCCTGGCGCCTTCTCCTGATGACATCGCAACGATGAGTCGGAGCGGGCAGCAGCTCGTGCGGTCGGGCGACACGTTGGTGCCGGTCATGGGGATGAGTGGGGAGTTGTTCGGCGCGCTGTCGGTTCCAGGGTGTCGCAAGGCATGGACCTCCGTGCAGATGCGCTTGCTTGGCAGCTTCTCGCGCCAGCTTGGAGGCGCGCTCGAGCTTCGCAAGATGCGTCGCGACCTGGCTGAAGCTGCGGATCGAAAGCGGGCATCACGGCAGAGCATGCTCGATCGGGGTATCGATCTGCTGCACGTCTGCCCTCGGTGCAGCCGCTGCTACGACCACACGGTCGAGCAGTGCGCCGCCGACGGTGCGCGTCTCGACGACAGCCGCGGATTGCCGTATCGCATCGCGGGACGGCACCGCCTTGTGCAAGTGCTGGGCGAAGGGGGGATGGGCACGGTGTTCGCGGCGCGCGATGAGCGGCTCGAACGCGACGTGGCCGTGAAGGTGATCAAGGCGGAGCACTTCAACGACGAGACGGTTCGTCTTCGCTTCGAAAACGAAGCGCGCGCCGTGGCACGCATCGACCACCCCAACGTGGTGGCGCTCTACGACTCGGGCGAGCTCGAAGACGGCTCGCTGTACCTCGTGATGGAGCGTTTGCACGGCCGCGAGCTGGGGAGCGTGGTCAAGGCCTGCGGTCGTGGAACGCCTGGGCAGGTAGCCTCGCTCGTTCGGCAGGCTGGCGCTGCACTCGGCGCAGCGCATGCTGCTCGCCTCGTCCATCGCGACATCAAACCCGAGAACCTGTTCCTCGTCGACTCGCCCGACGGCTTCGGCGTCAAGATCCTCGACTTCGGTGTCGCCAAGGAGTTCGCCTGCGACACCGGGCTGACGCAGACCGGCATGCTGGTCGGCACGCCGCTGTTCATGTCGCCCGAGCAGATTCTGGGCAAACCGACGGACCTTCGCAGCGACCTGTATTCATTCGCCGCAGTCACGTACCTGGCCCTGACCGGGCGCCGTGTCACCCTCGGCGAGACGCTGCCGGAGATCCTGCTCGACATCGTGCAGGGTTCCGCACCCGTCGTGTCATCGCTGGTGCCGGGGATCCCTCGGTCTGTCGACGAAGCGTTCGTGTGGGCTCTCGCCAAGGATCCTGACAGCCGCCCTGCCAGCGTGCAGCAGTGGGTGGACACGTTCGTCGCTGATCTGGAGACGGTGCCGTCGACGGCGCCGGGATGGCTCGATGAGGCGGGGCGGATTCGGTTGGATGGTGTCATCGACGTGCCGCGGCCGGCGTCGCCAGGACCAACGGCCACGACGGTGGCGACGAAGGTGTGAATCACTCATCTGAACGCCGCCGAGGTTTCGCGGCCGTCAGCTCGGCCAAGCGCCGGATGTCGCGCAGCAGATCGTCTGTCGAGCAGGCGCCCTTGAACACGATGCGGCTCACCTGTGCATGCAGGCTCGTGCGCTCGTCGATGGTAAGATCCTTGGCGGTCACCACGATCACAGGGACGTGCTTCCACCGGTCGATGCGCCGGATGCTCGCGAGGAACTCGAAGCCGTCGACCTCCGGCATCATCAGGTCGAGCAAGATCAGGGCGGGATCGGCTTCGTCCATTCGCCCGAGCGCGACCCGGCCGTTGTCCGCCTCGAACACCTTCCAGCAATCCTTCTCCAAGATCCGCCGGATCTGCTCTCGGACCGTGGCGTCGTCGTCGACCACCAGCACGCGGTCATTGTCGGCAGCGCGAGAGAGGCGGTGAACCACGGAAAGGAGGCGGCTCTGATCTACGGGCTTGATCAGGTACTCCGCCGCGCCGAGCATGAATGCCTTGTTGCGATCCTCTACGATGGTCGCCATCACCACGGGTATCTCCGCGAGCTCGGGCTCGGCCTTCAGCGACGCCAGCACGGACCAGCCGTCCATCTCCGGCATCATCACGTCGAGCACGATGACCGCGGGGTGGATCTGGCGCGCAAGCCGGATGCCCTCCGCGCCGGAGTCGACCGTCACGGCGTCGATGCCGGCTGACTTGAGGGCACGCTGCATCCACTCGCGCGACGCTGCGTCGTCATCGACGCACAGCACGACACGACCGGTGGCGGGTGCGAGGGGTGTGGGCCGCGTGGTCTTGGACGGTGAAGAGCTTCGTTTGCCGGCTTCAACCGGCAGCACCATGGTGAAGACGGATCCCTTGCCCAGCTCGCTCCTGACCTCGACGCGTCCGCCCATCTGCTCGCAGAATCTCTTGGTGATGCTCAGGCCCAGGCCCGTTCCTCCGTACTTGCGCGTGGATGACGAATCGGCCTGGGTGAACGGTTGGAACAGCTTAGCCATCTGCTCGGCGGACATACCGATACCCGTGTCGGTCACTTCGAATCGGATGAGAGGGATGCCGTCCTCCACGACGCGTGTGGCACGGAGCTTGACGCTTCCCTTGTGCGTGAACTTGCATGCGTTGGACATGAGGTTGAACAGACACTGGCGCACGCGAACCATGTCGGCGAACATGGTTCCGGCTTCCGGCGGGCACTCGACGACGAGCTCGATGCCGTTCTTGTCGGCAAGAGGTCGGACCATGGCGGCCGTCTCGTCGATCACGGGGCGCACATCGAAGCTTTCGTAGTGCAGCTCCATCTTGCCCGCTTCGATCTTGGACAGATCGAGGATGTCGTTGATGAGGGCAAGCAGGTGACGACCAGCCGAGTTGATCTTGTTGAGATCCGCGATCACGTTGTCGTTGCCATCGCCTTGCAGATCTTCGATGAGCAGCTCGCTGTAGCCGATGATGGCGTTGAGGGGCGTGCGGAGCTCGTGGCTCATGTTGGCGAGGAAGGTGCTCTTGGCGCGGTTCGCCGATTCGGCGGCAGCGCGGGCGCGGGCCAGATCGCGCTCGCGAGCTTCGGCCTCCCGTAGCTGCTCGGCAAGCCGCTCGCGTAGCTGACGCTCGGTGGCAGCGCGCGCTTGCAGCTCGCGGTTTACCTCGTCCATCTTCATGAACTGCTGGACGACCAAATCTGCGGTGATCTGCGAAGCCCTGCGGGCTACGCGCACTTCTTCGAGCAGCATCTCGTTCTCGGTCTTGAGCCCCTCGATGCTGATCGTGTGGCCCAGAGGCTTCCATCGTGCGACGTCGCTCATGCATGGCCTCCATCGCGCGCGACGGATGCCCCGACGAGAAGCAGGCAGAGTGTTGCGGCCTGGCGGCAGGTGCGGTCCGAGTAGCCCGGCGCCAGCCCGACGACCTGGATGGGGGGCACGGCGTGCTCGGCCACCGCAGGCAGCATCTTCAACAGATACGGCAGCCCAGATCCATGGCCATAGTGCTCGCTGTTGCAGGCCGAGACAACCTGCTCCGCATCCCACACGACGAGCCCGTCTTCGATATCGTCGTCTGCCACGCTGTCCACGAACACGATGTGATCTGCACCGTCTACCAGCCGAAGCAGGTCGAGGCCTGCAAGACCACCGTCGATGACCTCCACATCCGGCGGCAGAGGCATGGATCGCAGCCGTTGGAACACATCGAAGCCAGCACGGTCCTCCGTCACGAGGACATTGCCGATGCAGATGATTCGCTTCATGGTCCGAGCCCCACCCGTAGGCTTCCGGTTGTGCGGCCTCGGCGCAGCGTATGGACCGTGCATACCAGGCAAGGGTCGAACGACCTGACCACATGTCCCAGCTCGACCGGGTTCGCAGGGTCGGCCACGGGCGTTCCCAGCAGCGCTTGCTCCATCGGCCCCGGTGTGTCGGAACAGTCCTGCGGCGAGGCGTTCCACGCGGTGGGAGTGATGATCTGGTACGACGATATGGCGCCATCGCGGATCTTGATCCAGTGTCCGAGCGCGCCGCGGGCAGCGTGGCATAGGCCGGCGCCGTCGCCGTCGGGGACTTCGCCAGGCGGTCGATAGCACTCGGCATCGCCGTCGGTCTCCCGGAGCCAGGCATCCATGACCGGTAGGTGGACCGTGGGGCGCAGGAGCCGAGCAAGCTGGCGTGCAAAGGCGCTCACGCCGCAGGTCGCAACGATGTCGGTCAGCAGCGGATGGCGGGAGACCAGCATCTCGGCGAGGGGTCCGGTTTCCGCGGGCTGACCGGCATAGCGCGGCGCCTTGGCCCAGGAGTACTTCGTGCCCTCGTCACCACTTGCGTACGGCTTCGTCTCGCCTTCGAACGGGTGCCGTCCGCCGTCGTAGTCGATGTACCACGCGTGTCGGACGTGCTCGGCGATGTTCATGGGATCGAAGGGCTCCAGGATGCCCTGGTGGAGGAAGCCGGGGGGCACCAGGAACGCGGATCCGTTTCGCCCTTCGATCGACGACCCTTCCGGGATGGGCAGCGAGCCGTAGCTGAGGAAGGTAGCGTGGCCGCGCCCGACCTGATCCAACGTCAGCGCCCGCGCGTATCGGATGAAGAAGCCGAGCTCGCTGTCGGCGTGCTCGCGTTGTTCGTCGAGCCAGGCATCGAGGTCGGCCAGCGTTCGCACCTCGGCGAACCTATCGATGGTGCAGCCGAGGATGCGTCGCTCATACCAGGAGCGGTACTTGCGCAGGATCAAGCGGCACTGCATCAGGTCGGCCTCGGACGGCAACGACACGATGCCGCCGGGCACCATGAATGACGAATGCGGCCACTGGCCACCAAGGATCGCCACGATCTCGAGCAGCGTCTTGGTCTCGCGGACCGTGTCGACGATGGTCGATCCGCGGAAGGGGGCGAATCGTCGAACAGCGTCGTTGAAGAGCGGTTGGGCGCCATGTGCCGGGTTGACGAAATCCGCGGCGAACATGAGCATCGCCTGGCGCACGTCGCTTTGCACGTGCTCGGCCAGCAACGCCACGTTGCGAAGACGCACGGCATCGGGCGGAGGCGCGGCGTGGGTGATGTCGTCAAGGGCACTGGCCGATGCGAGCAGATGGCTCGTCGTGCAGAT
>Ga0209018_1000968_pt1 | contig 24934 bp, 19 predicted proteins | sample YNPBryBLVA2012_FD_185814 | JGI IMG/M metagenome (GOLD analysis project Ga0209018, IMG submission 185814) | Anoxygenic and chlorotrophic microbial mat microbial communities from Yellowstone National Park, USA - YNP Bryant BLVA 2012 (SPAdes)... ...
CGCGCGGACAGAACTCGCGCAGCCCCTTTGCACACAGGCCATGCCGGTCGTCGTACCGAATGCGCACGCGCTGCGCTGGCGTGCCGAAGCTCTCCCGGACGAACGCGGTCTCGACCACGGGCGATGGCCTGGACTCGCCGAATTCAGTACCGAGTTGCTGGGCCCGCGCTGGAGGGCGCTGCCGGCCGCTTCTGTCCCGGCCCTGTGACTCCTTCCGAGACGATTCGCTCCCAGGCGCCGCGTAGGGCCGCGGAACCGGTGGCGGCGACGCACGCTCCGGGAAGAACGCCACATCGATGGTGCCCACGGCCCACGGCGTGCCCATGCGGCTGGCGTAGGAGTCGGGCACCGTGGTAAAGCGAAACGCAGCGACCTCCGCCATGCTCAACCGAAAGCCCTCGATGTCGACGAACGAGTAGGGCGAAATCACGTAGCCTCGCTTCGCTGAATTCGATGGTTGCCCGTCGATGACATCACGACCGTCGACCGACACCACGGCCTCGACGCGGCGCCAGGTGGGGTTGTGCACCCGCACGACATACCGCTCGCCGATGCTTCCCTCGACGAACGCCTCGCCGCCCAGCCAGTGCACCGCACGAGGCGCGCCGTGCACGACGATATCCACGGCGAAAACCTGGGTAGGCGGAGGAGCCGGCCGGCAGGATGGCGCCTGCGCAGCGGAAGGGAGAGTCAGCGCGGCCACGACCAGAGCAACCGTGGCGGGGACGAAGGCAAAGCGCATGGGAACCTCCAGGCAGCGCGCCCTCATGGCATGGGCGACAGGCGGATGGACGTACAGGCCCCGGAAACGATCTACGCGGGAGGGGTGGCCCAGGGCTCAGCAGCGGACGCAGGCTCCTCGATCACCTGGTAGTCCGGACCGAGCGACCCGAGGGCGTACAGCGACCAGGCGCGATCGAATACGTAGTAGGGTGACATGATCACCTGGTGTATGTAGGGGAGCCCACCGATGCAGCAAGTCAGCAGCGTCACCACCAGAGCGAGAATCCCTGCCGCGATCCCGATGAGCAACCGCAAGACGAGGAAGATGAAGATCGGCCCGACGTTGGCTTTCCCGATGGGGCCGAACTTGCGCCACGCCTCCGTGCACGTCAGCCCATGCTGGAACATGATCGGCGCCACGAAGTTGCGTTGCAGGGAGGCGAAGATCCCGGTGAAGACGAACACCGCCAAGCCCGCTCCGAGGATGGGGAGGGTTTGCAAGGCATAGACCCCGACATCCGTACTCCCGGCTTTGAGTAGCCGCCATACGATGAGGGCTACCGAGATGATCGCAGCCCAGGCAACGACCATCTGGATGGCGGTCAGCGCGAGCAGGTACTTGAAGAGGGATGAGGAGCTTTCGGCAGTCGCCTCCCAATTGGCTCCGAGTTTCGTGTCGTTGGTCGCCACGGCCCGGATGAACATCATCTGGCCGCGGGCTTTGAGCCAAGCCACCAGGATCGCGAGCAGCAAGACCAAGAGAGCGGCGGGGACCCCGATGCCGAGCACCAGCTCGTAGTTGTCGCGCACCCACTGGATCGCAGCGTTCACATCGTCCACGATCTCCTGGGTGGAGGGGCCCCCGGATCCGCCAGGGCCTGAGCGGCCAGAGAAAGGATTGGAGAAGTTGCCGCCGCCCTCGCCGCAGGTCTCGAGCAGGATGATCAGCCCGAAGACAAGCCAGCGCAGGAAGTCGAACGGCTTGAAAAGCATCTGGATGGCTCGGTTGAACGCCGGCCCGAGAGCCGAGGTGACATCCATCCGGCCGACGGATTGGTTCTGGAAATCCACACGCCCTCCTCATGATGGGTGTTCGGTCGACGAACGGATACTGATCGTACGCAACGCGCATCGGACTTCTTCGGGCTGCCAGGGCTTGGCGAGGACTTCGTCCGCGCCCATCGAGCGCAGCATCTGCCGCGTTTGCGGGGAGACGTCGGCCGATACCACGATGACCCGAGGCCTGTGCGGTAACGGTCGCAAGGCGTTCAAGACGCCGTAGCCGTCGAGCACCGGCATGTCCAGGTCCAGGAAGATCACGTCGGGCAGCCCTCGGCCGCAGACATCGAGGGCCGCACGCCCGTCTTCGGCTTCCTGAACCGCGCCGACGATGTCCCTGGGCAAGGCACGACGCAGGGCCGCGCGCACCATGGCGGAATCGTCGACGATCAGGACGGTCAAGCGCATACGCACACCGCTACATCGCGACGATCAGCTCGCCGCTTCCGATGCCTCCGCCCACGCAGCGGCTCGTGAGGCCGATCCGCTTGCCGCGTTTGCGCAGTTGGTGGACCATGTCGACGACCTGGCGGGCTCCCGTGCAGCCGACCGGATGCCCGAGGGAGATTCCGCTTCCCCACTGGTTGGTCTTCTCGACCCGCAGCCCTTCGATGTCGTGGTAAGCGGCTCCGAGCACCGCCGCAAACGCCTCGTTGATCTCGAAGAAGTCGACGTCACGCAGTGATAGCCCGGCCTTGGCGAGCAGCGGCGGGATGACCTTGAAAGCGCCCTCGCCCATGTACTCTCGCTGAACCCCCACGTTGTGGAACGCCCGCAACTCGGCCAGAGGGGTCAGCCCCAATTCCCTGGCCCTGGCCTCCGTGGTGAGCAGAACCGCCGCGGCCGCGTCGTTCAGGGAACTCGCATTCGCCGACGTGATCGTGCCACCGTCGGGCTTGAAGTATGGCTTCGCCGCTGCAAGCTGCTCCATCGTGAGGTCCTTGGGTCCCTCGTCGACCTTGACGACCTTCGGTGGCCCCTTGCGCTGCGGCACCTCCACCGGAACCACGTAGTCGTCGAACATGCCGTCGGCCCACGCCTTGCGCGCGTTCTGATGGCTCCTGAACGCGATCTCGTCCTGCTCCTGACGTGTGACCCCGTAGCGTTCGACCAGGCGTTCGGTCAGAAGGCCCATGAGCTCGCCGTTCTTGCCCACATTCGAATCGGTCAGGGCTCCGAACAGGCCGTCGACCAGCGACATGTCGCCGTAAAGCTGGCCCTTGAGCCGCCCGACGAACATGTAGCGCGCCACGTTGCTCATCGACTCCACGCCGCCGGCAATGCCGAGGGAGACCTCGCCGAGCATCAGACGCCGGGCAAGACTGTGGATGGCGGCGCCACCCGACGCACAGTTCTCGTGGAACGTGGTACCGGGCGATGTCCACGGCACACCCGCGAACTCGGCCGCGGTCTTCGCCAGGTTCGGCGATCGCGGATCCTGCATCACCCAGCCCATGCATGTGTACTCGACCAGCTTGGGGTCCAGCCCGGTCTTGTCGAGCAGCGCCTTGATCGCGATGGTCGCGAGGGGCCGCGCCTGAAGCTCGGCCAGGCCGCCGCCGATCGCGCCGATCGGTGTCCGTACCGCACCCACGATGACGATTCTCGTTCTGTCACTCATCGCACCTGTTCCTCCACCAGGACGCAACGATACCATGTCGAGCGCCATGGAACGCGACAAGAAGCTGAACCGCTACCAACGCATCCGGGACCAGATCGCCTCACTCATCACCAAGACCGACGACCCCATCGCGCAGCGCGCCACCGCCGTGGCTCTCCTCCACCACAAGACGCCGGGCGTTTCATGGACAGGGTTCTACATGCTTCGCGCCGGCAAGCTGGTGGTCGACGTGTACCAGGGGCCGGTCGCCTGTCTCGTGCTCCCGGAGCACACAGGCGTGTGCTGGGCCGCAATCGACCAACGACGCAGCCAGGTGGTGCCCGATGTTCACGCGTTTTCGGGCCACATCGCCTGCGACGCGCGCACCCGGTCCGAGATCGTCGTGCCCGTCTTCGACCGCCATGCGCAGATCGTCGGCGTGCTGGATCTGGACTCGCACCGCCCGGCGTGCTTCGATGATGTCGACCGGGAAGGATTGGAGGGCATCGTGCGGCTGCTCACCGGAAGTGCCGTTGCGGAGCAACCGACGTAGGCGGCATCGGGGACCGACCGAGCGGTGGCAATCGGCCATCGATCCAGCAACAAGCACGGATGCAAGGTAGCTACTCGGCGGGCTTGGGAGCGGAGGGACCTCGGCCGGCCGGGGCGCCGGACTGGATGCGCATGCCGTAGAACGATCGGTACACGAACACCGCAGAGAGGATGTAGAAAATCGCCGCGAGCACGTTGGACAACGCAGGCGAGAGCTGTACGGCGAGTTGCACGGCCAGCAAGCCGAACAGGGTGGTGAACTTGATGACCGGGTTCATGGCTACCGACGACGTGTCTTTGAAGGGGTCGCCGACGGTGTCGCCGACAACGCAGGCGGCATGCAGCGGGGTGCCCTTTTCCTTGAGGTCGACCTCGACGACCTTCTTGGCGTTGTCCCAGGCGCCGCCGGCATTTGCCATGAAAATGGCCTGGAACAGCCCGAACAAGGCAATGGAGATGAGATAGCCTATGAAGAAGAAAGGTTCGAGACACGCGAACGCGAGAGTGGAGAAGAAGACCGTCAAAAAGATGTTGAACATGCCCTTCTGGGCGAACTGTGTACAGATCTCGACGACCTTTTTGCTGTCCTCGACCGAGGCTTTCTCGGCCGTGGAATCGAGTCTGATGGTGGCCTTGATAAACTCGACGGCACGGTAGGCGCCGGTGGAGACGGCCTGGGTGGCTGCTCCGGTGAACCAGTAGATGACGGCACCGCCGGTCACCAGACCGAGCAGGAACGGCGGGTGCAACAACGACAGGCTCTCCACCTGGCTGCGCAGACCGTTGGTCAGCATCACGATGATGGAAAAGATCATGGTGGTGGCGCCCACCACGGCAGTGCCGATGAGCACGGGTTTGGCCGTTGCCTTGAAGGTGTTGCCGGCGCCGTCATTGGCCTCGAGGTAATCTTTGGCGCGGTCGAAGTTCGGCGCGAACCGGAACTCCTTCTCGATCTCGTCCTTGATGTCGGGAATCGTCTCGATGACCGACAACTCGTACACGGATTGGGCGTTGTCGGTCACCGGGCCGTACGAGTCGACCGCGATAGTCACGGGGCCCATGCCGAGGAAGCCGAAAGCGATCAGGCCGAACGCGAACACGGCGGGGGCCATCATCAGGTCGCCCAGCCCCATGGTGCTGACGAAATAGCCGACACCCATGAGCGAGACGATGGCGACCCCCATCCAGTAGGCGCTGAAGTTGCCCGCTATGAAGCCGGACAGCACGTTGAGGGATGCGCCGCCTTCGCGCGAGGCGGTGACCACCTCTTTGACGTGCCGGGACTCGGTGGAGGTGAACACCTTGACCAGCTCGGGGATGATCGCACCGGCAAGGGTGCCACAGCTAATGATCGTGGACAGCTTCCACCACAAGGACCCATCGCCCAGGTCCTTGATGAGAACGAGGGAGATCACGTAGGTCATCACGATGGACACAATCGACGTGAGCCACACCAGCACGGTCAGGGGCGCCTCGAAGTTCATCCTGGTCGCCTCTGCGTACTTGGCCTTCGTCATCGCCTCGTTGACGAGGTACGAGACACCCGACGACACGATCATCATGACACGCATGGCGAAGAGCCAGACCAGCAGGTAGAGCTGGGTCTGGGGGTCGCGCACCGCGAGGAGGATGAAGGTAATGAGCGCAACGCCCGTGACGCCATAGGTTTCGAAGCCGTCGGCAGTGGGCCCGACGCTGTCGCCGGCGTTGTCTCCCGTGCAGTCGGCGATGACACCGGGGTTGCGTGCGTCGTCTTCCTTGATGTTGAAGACGATCTTCATGAGGTCGGACCCGATGTCCGCGATCTTGGTGAAGATGCCGCCGGCGATGCGCAGCGCTGCCGCGCCCAGCGACTCGCCGATCGCGAAGCCGATGAAACAGGGGCCAGCAAGGTCGCCCAGGAACAGCAGGATGAGGAGCATCATGACGAGCTCGACCGAGATGAGCAGCATGCCGATGCTCATGCCGGCCTTGAGCGGGATGGCGTAGGTCGGGTAGGGCTTGCCCTGGAGCGCAGCGAAGGCCGTGCGAGAGTTGGCGAAGGTGTTTACCCGGATGCCGAACCACGCCACCCCGTAGCTGCCTCCGATGCCAACCAGGCTGAACAGCAGAATCACCGCCACCTGCCAGATGGGAATGTGCCGCAGCACACCAAAGTAAACGAATACGATGATGCCGATGAACGCCCACAGCACCAGGATGAACTTGCCCTGGGTGATCAGGTACGTCTTGCATGTCTCGTAGATCAGCTCGGATACTTCCCGCATTGAGCGGTGCACCGGCATGTTCTTGAGCTGCCCGTAGATCACCAGGCCGAACACACCGCCGAGCAGGCATACCGCCAGCCCCAGTGTCAGAAGCACCTTGCCGTCCATGGCACCGCCGAAGAACGTGACCTGGTCCAGGGGTGGAACGACCAGGCTGTCCTCGCCACTCGCTCGTGCGGTCGAGGGCAAGAGCACCGCCAGCACAGCAGTCACCAGGGCTGCGCGGAGTGCGGCCCCCCTCTCAGCAAGCCACCGCACGGAACACCCAAGCTGCGCCATCCCCTTCATCGACGTCTCTCCTGCAGCCTGCGTCGGGCACAACGCAACCCGAGGTTCCTGCGTCGGTCAAGACCCCGTCGTCGCAAGGACAACTCGGGTGTCAGGCTGCATGACGACCTTTACACTGCGCGATGCCTGGTGTCGACGACGAACTCGCACGAATGCCGTGCCGCCAACGCAGACGAACACGGCATCCCGGTGCCTCCGGCCGTCCCATCCGGCTATCCTGCGTTGCCGAACAGCGTGTCGGGTCTTCGCCGGGTCAGGACGCAACGACGTCGCTGGACCGCTTGACGTTCTGTCGCGATGCTCCGCGCTTGACGACCGCGACATAGAGCACACCCATCACGGCGACCAGCACGACGATGGCGATGGTGAGGTTGCGGAATGCGAGCTTGTAGCCCTCGGACTCGGTCCCGGACTGCAGCACGGCTCCCATGTCTTGGGCCATGACGAGGCCGAAGACGGTCAGCACGGAGCACCACAGACCGGAACCCAGCGTGGTCATCAGCGAGAACTTGCCGAAGTTCATGCCAACGATCCCCGCAGGGATCGAGATCAGGTGCCGGATGACGGGCAGCAGGCGGGCGAAGAAGATGCCGCCGCCACCGTAACGCGCCACCCACTGCTCGGCCATCCGGAGCTTCACCTCCGGGATGAAGAAGTACTTGCCGTACTTGACGATGAGCGGGCGCCCGACCGCACGCGATACCAGATACGTAGCGGCGGACCCGAGATAGGACCCCACCGTTCCGGCAAGGACCACCAAGACCGCTCGCACCACGTCGTAGCTGCCGTCGCGATACGCCTCGATGTAGGCCGCCGGAGGGACCACGAGTTCACTCGGCACCGGGAAAATGCTGCTCTCCATCGCCATCAGGATCACCACCCCGACAAGCCCGGCAGTGTTCAGGATCCCGAAGTACCATTGCATGATCGCCTGGATGAAAGCGTGCACGGATGCTCCTTCAAGACGGGACAGTTCCCGCGAGAACCGCAGGTCACTCGTCGTCGTCAGCGCTCTTCTTGTCGACCTTCTTGACGTCTCTGTTCTTGGCCTTCGCCGACTCTTCTTTCTCTTCCCCCTGGCCCTGTTCGTCGTCGCCGCTGTCGTGCTCGGGTAGCTGGGCCGGCTCCTTGGGATCGTCCTTGATGCCCTTCTTGAAGTTGCGAATGCCCTCACCAAGCCCCTTGCCGATCTCCGCGATGCGACCGGCACCGAAGATCAACACCACCACCAGCGCAATCAGGATCAGCTCCGTTGGTCCGATGCTTCCCATGCGATTGACGACTCCTTGCCTCGAGGTCCGAGGCCCCGATGCGATCCATCGAACTCGACTGTGCCGTCGTGTCCTGCACCAAGGCAGCGCGGCGGCGGTGCGGTCCGTAGCGGCCCCACCGACCGGCGCGTCGTAGCACCGGGCGCCAGGCGTGGCAACTGCTCGGGTCATCAACACCACGCTCGGCCCCCCGGCCGCCACGCACCCCCCGGCGCCCCTTGTTCATCCAACATGTCATGACCGACACCATGACGATCCGCAGGCAGGGCAACCGTCTGTCGCGAGAGCGTTCCCTGTACCTCCGACAACACGCCCACAATCCGGTGGACTGGTTCCCCTGGGGCGAAGAAGCCCTCTCCCTGGCGCGCACCCAGGACAAACCCATCTTCCTGTCCATCGGCTACTCGAGCTGCCACTGGTGCCACGTCATGGAGCACGAGGTCTTCGAGCACGATGACGTCGCCGCCTTCCTCAACAAGCACTTCGTGTGCATCAAGGTCGACCGGGAAGAGCGCCCTGACCTGGACGCAGTCTACATGGAAGCCGTGCAACTGCTGACCGGAAGCGGCGGCTGGCCCATGAGCGTGTTCCTGACCCCCGACCTGCGCCCATTCTATGGAGGCACGTACTTCCCGCGGGATGCCTTCCTCGCCCTGACCGAGAAGATCGTGGAGGCGTTCCGCGCGCACAGGGCCGATGTCGATGCGCAGGGGCGTGAGCTGACGCGCCTCGTCAGCCAGATCCCCGCCCCCTCGTCCACGATGCCCGTCGCTCTCGACACGCTGGATGCTGCTGTGCGGCAAGCCGCATCGGCGTTCGACAACCAGTGGGGCGGCTTCCGATCACGCATGAAGTTCCCCACGCCGGTCCGATGGACCTTCCTCCTCCATCACTACCGACGCTTCGGAGACGAACGGGTGGAACGCATGCTCCGCCTCACCCTCGACCAGATGGCAGCCGGCGGACTACGAGACCACGTTGGCGGCGGCTTCCATCGCTACACCGTCGATGCAACCTGGCTGGTCCCTCACTTCGAAAAGATGCTCTACGACAATGCCCAGCTCGCCAGCCTGTTCCTCGAGGCGTCTATCGCCCTCCGACACGCCCCGTACCGTCTCGTCGCTCAGGATACGCTCGACTTCCTCCTGCGTGAGATGGCGGACCCCAACGGCGGCCTGTACGCAAGCTTCGACGCCGACAGCGGAGGCCACGAGGGTTCCTACTACGTGTGGACCCCGGCCGACCTGACCGATGCACTTGGCGAGCACGACGGCCGCATCATGATGGCTTTGTTCGACGTCACCGATGCCGGCAACTTCGAAGGGTCGAACGTGCTGACCCGGCGTGTGCCGGTAGGCCAGGTCGCCAACCGTCTCGGCGTCGAGCCATCGGTCGTCGAACGCGTCGCCGCAAACGCCCTGGACCGCCTGCGCGCCTACCGGGATCGTCGCCCCGCTCCGGGACTCGACACCAAGGTCGTCGCGTCGTGGAACGGTCTCGCCATCAGCGCTCTGAGCAACGGCTACCGCGTCCTCGGTGATGTGCGCTACCTGCACGCTGCCCAGCGAGCTGCAGACTACCTCTGGAGCGTGCACCAACGCGATGGGCGTCTGCTGCGAGCATCCCACGATGGCGTTGCCCAGGGCGACGCAACGCTCGACGATTACGCTTTCGTCGCCTGCGCGATGCTCGACCTGCACCAGGCAAGCGGCGAGATCGAGGCACTGCGACGGGCGTCCATCCTGGTCGCGCAGATCGAGGCGCTGTTCGCGCACCCACCGGTCGGCTTCCTGCTCACGCCGGTGGACGGCGAGGCGCCGCTCGGCCGCAAGCTCGAGCTGCTCGATGGCGTCGAACCATCCGGCAACGCAGCAGCCCTGCACGCCATGTTGCGCTTGAGCCAGCTCCGAGGCGACGTGGCGATGCGCAATCGCGTCGAGCAGATACTCCAGTCCCATGCCGACCGCCTCTGGAAAGCGGGTATGGAGATGAGCTGGTGGCTGGATGCGCTGCTGCTCTTCCTCGGCCCTGCCTACGAGGTGGTCGTCGCAGGGGACGCGGACGACCCTCGGACCCGGGCGTTGTGCCGTGTGGTTCTGGAACACGCTGCGCCGCACGTCGCGCTGGTCCGTGTGCCTGCTGCCGGGGCCGACGACGACGCCCTTGCGGTGACGCCACCCGTTGCGGGCAAGACCGCGGTGGACGGCGCCCCCACGGCGTACGTGTGCCGCTTTGGCGCTTGCAAGCGGCCAACAGCGGATGCAGCCGAGCTGCGGGACCAGATCAGTGAGGGATGGACGGCATGAGCAGACTACTTGCGGGGTCGCCGGAGCAGCCCGATGGCGCCGAGCACGGCCAGAGCAGCGAGGATCGTGTCGCCCCAAGAGCGCCGCGACGTCATCCTGCAAGCACAGCCGCCATCGTCTCCGCTCTGCTGCGGCGTGACGTAATTCGCCGGCCCGCCGGCATCGAACCCACCCGCCCCGGCGTCACCCGGCTGCGGAACCACACACTGCCCGATGGACGAGTCCTGTGACGTGCAAACCAGGTCCGTCGGGCATCCGTTACCGCCCTGCCCCCGGCACCCGTCGATGCACTTCTGCACCACGGTGTCACAGACGCGGCCACTGGTAATCGATCCGCAATCGCTGTCCGTGTTGCAACCGCAGAACACGGTGTTGTTCGGGCCAGGGATGCACACCGGGCCGTCCGGCGAATTCACGCACATGCTGGCGTCGCCCGCAGTTCCCGGCGTGCACATCACGCACGTCCCCGTGTTCGTGTCGCACACAGGCGTGTCGTTGATGCACAGATCGTCGTTGGTCGCGGAGCACTGCGCACAAGCGCCGCTAGGCTGACATGCCGGCTTGGCCGGGTCGGAGCAGTCAGCGTCGGAAGCACACTTGACGCAAACATGCGTCGCCAGGTCGCAGTGCGGCTTCGTCCCGGAACAGTCGGCGTCGGAGGAGCACTCGTCGATGACCACGACGGTGGGCTGGCGGCCCACGGCGTTGGGATCGGAATCGCTCTCGTAGGTCTTCTTCGGCTGGCCGGAGGCGCCTCCGGCTTCCAGAATGGCCGTGTTCTCGATGGTGCCTTGGGTCGCTGTGACCTTGACCCGGAATTTGATCGTGATGGATTCACCCACGGCGACCGTGCCGCCGACGCTCGCGTTCGCGCCGGCCCCGACACGCACGACGATCTTGCGCGGACCAGCCAGGTACTCGCCCTGGTCGTCGCCCGCCTGGTCGGTCTTGGCCCCGGCCGGGGGCGGGCTCACGACCTGGATCGAACCAGGTACGAACTCCAGACCTGCCTGGATCGTGTCCTCCACCGTGACCTCGACCGCGTCGTCGTTTCCGGTGTTCGTCGCGGAGATGGTGTACTCAAGGATGTCGTTGGGCAGCACGGCGCCGCCGTTGAGGTCGACCACTTGCTTGGTCAGGTTGTTGAAGTCAGGCGCCTTGTTGGTGATGGACGTCACGAAGCCGCCGAGGATGAACTTGTCGACCGACGCCTCGGCGCCCACGACCGCGGTGGTGTCGCCTGCATGGATGATCGAGGTCACGTCGACCGTGTCGAGGTCGTAGCCCGCCATCGAGTCAGGCTCGCCGGAGAACCGCGGAACGTCGAAGCTGCCGGAGTAGGGTGTACCCAGGTACGTTCGCGACGAGTTGAAGAAATCGTCGATCGGGTTGTTCGCGTTGGAAACCGCGACGCTGTTCATGGTGAGACTATCACCGGATTCGGCGCCGGGCTGCCCCATGTCGCCCTCGTACATGAAGGTCATCATCCTGGCCTGGAAGCCCGGCGGTACGAGGAAGCCCGAGAGCGTGGCCTGCACGCTCGGTGGATTGTGCTCCGGGTCGATGATCTCGAAGCCGTCGAACAGCGCCAGGTTGCGCAGGTCGTCGTTCGGGTTTTCGTAGAACACGACAAGCGTCCACGCCGAGTACGCCACGTTCACCACGGTGGCCGACAGCGGGATGGCCGAGACACCCGTCACACGGAAGTCGCCAGCAAGCCAGGTTCCGACGTAGTCGGTCGCATCGCCCGAGCACTGGTAATAGTACCAGTCCGGGTGGCTCGCGAAGGGGAACTGAATCGTGGGGTGGCAGGCGTCCGCCGTGATCTCCTGCAGCGGACCGCCGTTCCAATCGAGGGTGACCGTCTGGTCCGGATCCGGACCAACCTTGAGCGCAGACCAATACAGGCGGGCGTACGTCACCTGCGAGCCGGGCGGCAGGTCGAGCGTCGCCGACGTGCGCGCATCTTCCGGTGCGATCTGGCTGTTCGCGATACCGTCACGCCAGTACAGGTCACCCGAGGTATCCGACGCATTCTCCCCGATCTCGGAAGCGCAGGCGGGCGTCGTGTTCGGGGGCGGACTGACCGACGATCCGCAATCGTACGTCAGCGTGCTACCGAACACACGCACGTCACCCCGAACGTCGGCTTGATGGCGGAGCACCGGGTCCGCAGAAGCAGGAGTGGACGACAACAAGCCGGCACCCAGAGCGACCGGGACGGCTAGCGCAAGTCGAGGAAGTTCTCGGTTCATGGCGAGCCATGATAGCACCACGGCTCGCCGACCGTCGACCTGGACCACGAGTCCCCGACTGCCGGCTTGCGTGCCGTCCCAGATGATCGGTACAGTCTGCTTCCTGTCGATGCCGGCCCCCAGGGGCATGTCGCTCAGGCAGTTCGAGGAGCCTCACCCGTGGACGACCTACTGACGCTCAACAACCTGCTGGCCCTTCTGACCCTCACGGTGCTTGAGATCGTACTTGGGATCGACAACATCGTGTTCGTGGCGATCCTGACGGGCCGGCTGCCGAAAGACAAGCAGCCGATGGCGAGGCGCCTGGGGCTCGGCATGGCGATGGTGACCCGGATCCTGTTGCTCCTCGCGATCAACTGGGTGATCCACCTCACGCGCCCCCTGTTCACCATCCTGACACGAGACTTTTCGGGCCGCGACCTGGTGCTGATCGGAGGGGGCCTGTTCCTGCTGGCGAAATCCACCTATGAGATCCGCGACACGCTGGAGGAAGCGCATCAGGGGCCTGACGATGTGAAGCCGGTGCAGTCGGTCGCCGCCGCTGTCGTGCAGATCGGACTGCTCGACATCATTTTCTCCCTCGACTCCGTCATCACCGCGGTGGGCATGGCCGAGGAGGTCATCGTGATGATCGCGGCGATCGTGGTCGCGATGATCATCATGCTGGTCTTCTCCGGTTCGGTCAGCAAGTTCATCGAAAAGAACCCACCCATCAAGATGCTCGCCCTGTCGTTTCTCATCCTCATCGGCGTCACGCTGATGGCCGAAGGACTGGGAACGCACGTGTCGAAGGGGTACATCTACTTCGCCATGGGGTTCTCCCTCGGCGTGGAGATCCTCAACCTGCGCTGGAACAAGAAACGTCAGCAGGCCGATATGGAGCGTGCCTCCAAGCTTGCGGGTCAGCCTCGCGACGAGCTCGAGCAGAAAGACGAGTAGGCTCGATCATGGCCGCTCGATCCAGGCCAACCCGGCGATGAACTCGCCCGTCACGGCGCAATCGCGCACCCGTTGCTGTGCGGTTGCCTGCGATCCGTCCGCCGCCACGATCTCGATGTGCGAGCAGCCCGCGGCATTGTCCCACCGCAGGTAGGCGACTCGGGTCCCGTCAGGCGACCAGGCGACATCCGTCCCGTTGGCCGAGCTGAGCTTGATCTCGTCCGTGCCGTCGAGCCTGGAGCTGTAAAGCGCGTAGCCGTCCGTGGACTTCTGGAACGCATAGCGCGTCGCATCGGGGGACAGCGCCGGCTTCCCACCGTCGGTGCGAATCGCAACCGGTGTGCTGCCTGGCAACGCCATCTGCTGCACCGATATCACCTGCGGGTCCGGTGGAATCCATACGACGCGGCCAAAGATCATCGAGGTCTCGCCCGGCAGCGGCTGCGGGTAGAGATCGAACGTGTGGTCGAGGTCGGGTGTCAGGAACTCGAAAGCGAGGGTGTCGAGGTCGATGCGCCCGATCCGCCACCCGTCGTAGTCACCGGCACTGGTGAAGTCGTAGCGGCGACACACGTACAGGCTCGTGCCTGCAGGGCCAAAGGTGTGGCATTCGTCGTTGATGTTGCCATGGCTCAGCAGGCTGATGCTCTCGGTCGCGGCGTCGTACATCCAAGTGTGCTGAATGGCGTCGCCGATCTGGATACCGTAGTGCGCCTCCTGCTGCGGGTCGCCACAGGAGAATGCGATACGCCTGCCGCCAGGCTCTGCGCCGAAGCTCCACAGGCGATACACGCGGAAAAGCTTGGTAGCGGACGTACCATCAGGGCGAATCGACACGAGTTCGTTGGGCGTCTGGTTCCAGTCGCTGAAAAGGAGTTGCTCGCCCGACCGGAGCGGCGCCACTGCTTCGTACCGGATGTCGGACGGGGACAGGATGGGATCACCCGCATCCGTCATCGCATCGACCGCGACCACGTCGGGCTCCGTCGTGTCCGTCAGGGCGTCGGCGGACACGTCGGGCGGGGCGACGTCAGCAACGGCTGAATCGGGCTGCACGTGCTGCCCCGCATCAGCGACGTCATCCAAAGTTGCGTCCGGCTCGGGCTGGGAAGCGGGCGTGCCGCTGTCGGAACCGCCGCAACCGACCATCACGGCAAGCGAAGAATAGAGGAAAAGGGCGATGTCGAGGGAGCGAGACGGGTGCATGATCCCGCCAACATACGGCACGGAAGACTCGGATGGAACGGCCCGCGCGGGGAATCGACTAATCCTCGAGATACGTTCCGGTCATCCACCAGGACCAGTTCCAGTAGTCGTCACAATACCCGGTGGAGTACGATCGGAGGTTCCTTATCGCGTAATACTCGAGACCTGCCGGCGACGTGAACGTCCAATAGCCAATCTGGCCCATGCCCACGACCGTGCCTGGATCGCCGGGCATCTGCGTCGAATAGAACCGAAGAGCGTAGTCGTCCGGCGGATCGCCGCCGCATCCTCCCCCTGGATCGTTGATGCAGCCGAGCCCGATCTTCTCCACCGCAAAGGGTGCTCCCGGCAGAGGCTCCGCCACACCATCGGAAGCCGCGAAATGAATGGACTGCGACCAGACAGGGTTGGCAACACCACCCCAGGATGGCAGGTTGGAAATGAGCACACGCTGCTCGCAACTCCACGACATTTCGACATCCAGGGCGACCGACACGAAAGCGCCAACAGGAATCGACAGGTACAGCCCCGGAGCATCGAACACGAAGGCCGAACGCATGGGCATGCAGTCCGCATTCGGCGGGCACGAGTCGATGGTCAGCGAGTTGCCGACCGACTCGACGACCTGTCCCAGCAAGTCGGCGTGACCATAGTCCGTGCCGCCCGAGCAGGAGAAGTAACGTCCGTCATGCAGCATCGCTCGCATCGAGAACGAGTCGTACGTGCGTCCGCAAGGCACGTATACGTCAGAATCGGGTCCGGCGTCGGCGAGGGCGTCAGCACCGGCGTCGGACAGCACACCGCCCGAACCGCCGACACCACCGCTTCCTCCCACGACACTGCCGCCATCCCCACCCGAACCGCTTCCCCCACCCGAACCGCCAGGGGAAGCTGAACCGCCGGAGCCCCCCGTGAGACCGGGTGGCTCGTTTTCCATGGGGACTGTCTTGCCTCCGCAGGCGGGGACCAGGGCGCAGAGCAGGGCGATGCAGCCGAATGCAGCCAGTGTGGGGGACATGAAAACCTCTTCGTACGGAGCGGCCAAGCAACACGCATGCCCGGGTAGTTGTGCCCGATTGTGCCAGACAGCCACAGCAGCCGCAATCGGCTGCCTGACGGATACCGAGTGCCGAGGTTCGGTCAGTTGTCGTCCTCGTCCTCCTCGTCCTCGTCCTCGTCGTCCTCCTCGTCCTCGTCCTCGTCCTCCTCGTCCTCGTCCTCGTCCTCCTCGTCCTCGTCCTCGTCGTCCTCCTCGTCCTCGTCCTCCTCGTCCTCGTCGTCCTTCGCCGCTTCGCCCTGCTCGCCCTGTCGGCCCCCTTCTTCTTCGCCGCCCCCGCCATCGGCCGGTGCAGGCCGGGACGCGGCGTCCAGGTCGGCCGCGGCCGCATCGGCTCGCGAGGGGAGGCCATCGCTGGAAGCAGCGTCGGAACCTGCGCCGATTGGTTCCGCAGCACCCGGTTGCGCGGACGGGTCACGGTGCCCGGCCTCGGATGGGTCAGTATCGACGGGGATCTCGGCCGTTCCGAGGACTTCCGGGCTCAGGTCGAGCTGCTCGGGGGCTTGCTCACCGAGCACCCGCTCGAACACGCGACGAGAATCGTCGCTGAGCTCCGTGAACTCGCGGAGAGACGGCAGATCCTTGAGCGACTTGAGCCCGAAGAACTCGAGAAACAGCGGCGTTGTGCCGTAGACCAGGGGACGTCCTGGCTCGTCACGCTTGCCGATGATCCGGACCAGATCCCGCTCGAGCAGCAGCTTGAGTACCGGGCCGGAGTCGACCCCGCGAATGTCGTCAATTTCGGGACGGGTCAGCGGCTGGCGATAGGCGACGATGGCAAGCGTCTCGAGCTGTGCACGGGTCAGCTTGACGGGCTTCTGTGCGGTCACATCGCGCACGAACGGCGCGAACGCAGGGTTCGTGCGGAAGGAGAAGCCGCCGGCGATTTCCAGGAGCTGGAAGCCTCTGCGCTGGTATTCCTCCCGAAGCTCCTGCAACACTTCCTTGACGAGCTTGCGGTCCGCCTTCGCCGTCTTCGCGATTTCCCCGACCGTCATCGGCTTGTCGGACGCAAACACCAGCGCCTCAACCAGCCCGCGCAGGTGTTCGCGGACAATCGGTGGCATGCCGCCTTCGTCTTCTTCCCCCTGGGGTGCCGTGCCGGCCTGCTCGTCGTGGACCGGCGACGACACGATGTCCTCAGGTGTGCCGTCGGTCGCGTCTGCCCCCGGCAACGCCTGCCCGGGTCCGGTTTCTCCGGTGGTCAGCTCAGGACCGGGCTGGGGAACGCTCGATGACTCCACGGGTTCCGTCGTCACGACCGGTTCGGGATCGCTGGAGGGGAGCTTGTTGCGACGGGTCATGGTGTCGTGCGTGCATCCGGCTGCGGCGCGGCGTCATCGGCCAGTGCCAGCTCGATGTGGAGCGGGGAGAGGGGACCGGCCTGGTACAGCCGCGACAGCTTCAACCTGGTCATTTCGAGCAAGGCCAGGAAGGTGACCACGAGCTCGAGGCGGCTCATCCGCTCCGGAAGCAGATCCTCGAGCGTGACACGCTTGCGGACCTTGAGCACGTCGACGATCTCGTTGATCCGCTCCGTGATCGTGACACGATCGAAGTCAACCTCGTGCTCGATGGTGATCTTGCGTCGCTGCACGATGCGGTTGAACGCGTCGATCAGGGAGAAGACCGTGGCAGGAGCGAGCGGGGCCGGGCCCTGGGGGGCGTCTTCGATGGCGCCTCGGCCGAACACGTCGACCCCCAACCGGGACCGCTCGGCCAGCTCCGCAGCAGCAGCCTTGTACTTCTGGTACTCGAGCAAACGCCTCACCAGCTCCGCCCGCGGGTCTTCCGCCTCCTCGTCGAGGCCGTCTTCCTGGTCCGGCGGGGGCGTCGGCAGCAGCATCTTCGACTTGATGTGCGCGAGCGTGGCAGCCATCACCAGATACTCGCTGGCGATGTCGATGCTGAGCTGCTGCATCAACGCGAGGTACTCGAGGTATTTCTCGGTGATGAACGCGATCGGGATGTCGAGGATGTCCAGCTCGTGCTTCTGGATGACGTGCAGCAGCAGGTCGAGAGGCCCCTCGAAGGCGGGCAGATGGATGACGCAAGCACCATCCCGTGGTGGATCGTCCGGCAGGAGGGAGGCCTCCTCCGGCAAGGTCACAGCCAGCCTCCGAGGATCCGCGTCTGGAACAGCGCCTCGAGCAAGTGGGCGACCAGCCCCACCGGCACCGTCAGGAGGACGGGCGCGAAGTTGATGATCAGGAGCAGCAGGATCCAGGAGTACGGTCCGACCGAGGCCACGAAGTTGTCCATCGACCGCGGCAAGAGCCTGGATCCGTCGAGAGGCGGGATGGGGAAGAGATTGAAGACGAACAATCCGATGTTCAGCAGGAACATCGACTGGAGCAGGCGTACCACCCCCGATCCTCTGGGACCGACGTGAGCCACGAGGCTAGGGGCGACGCGCACGAGCAGGGCGTACGTTGCGATCGCAACGACGGCGAGGAGCAGATTGGACAAGGGGCCGGCAGCCGCCGTGACGATCATGCCGGTCCGCATGGTGATGTTTCGGCTAAAACGATGCGGGCTGATGGGAACGGGGCGCGCCCACCCGATCAGACCGAACCCCGAGGAGAACACGCCGAACAACGGCACGAGGATGGTCCCGAAAACATCGATGTGCGCGACCGGGCTCAGCGTCAGCCGGCCCTGCCTGGCGGCCGTGTCGTCGCCCAGCTTCCACGCCGTCCACGCGTGGGCGTACTCGTGCACGGTGAGCGACAGGATCATCGGCACGAGCACGACGACGACGCTCACCAAGAAGTCGGGGGGGAGAGAGAGACCGAACAGCACGTGCCGATCACTGGCACGTCGGCGGGCTCATGGGAAGAGGAAGAACCACGCAGGCCACGCAATCCCTCGGGACCGTGGCGCGTGGCGTGTTCGATCCTCTCGCGGCCACACCCAGTCTGTCCACCCCAGCAGCTTCCAGGACCAAGAAGCTGGTGCGCCGGTCAGGTCCGCGCGGTCTGCACCACCCGCGGGCCGGGCCGACCCACGCATTGCCCCTGGCAACAGACTGGCTCCGACCGTTCACCTGCGACGACACTGCCGGCGTTCCGGCGCACGAAGGCATTCACGTGTCGATCGCGATGCCAGCGTCGCGTCGCCGTGTTCTACAGCACCTGCCGCTTGGGTGCAGGGCGGTAGGTGCCGCGTGGGACTGTGGTCGCCCTGGTACCGAGCAGGCACGTCGAGCCCGTCCGGCGCCGGGTTCACATGCACACGCGCCAGTCCATGCCGTCGATGGGCGGCCCCCCCGCCGCAACGCATGAGAAACCGCTCGGACAGACGCCGTCTACCGTGCAATCACGCGAGCACTTGTTCCCCTGGCACAGGCCGAACAGGCAGTCTTCCCCGCGCGTGCAGGCAGCGCCCACCTCACCGAATCCAGTCTGCACGCAGATGCCGAGCCGGCTGCCGCCGACCGACGCTATTCCCACGCAAGCCCAGCCGTAGCCGCAACCACCGGTGTAGCGGCACGACTGGATGCAAGGGCCTGACGTGGGCACGGACGTGGAAACGGGACAGCTCAACGCGGGTGCGGTGTCGAACGTCAGGCCGTCGCCGCAGAGGTTGACGACCGAGTTGTTGTACGGTTCGCAAGCCCACTGCGTGGTATCGCCCTTGGGGAGGGGGCCCCAGACGTCACCGGGGCGGTAGCACACGTTTTGCTGGCAGTGCCACGGAGGGAGGCCGGTTGCGCGTACGGGGCAATCATTGACCGACTTGCACTGGATGGTACAACCGGACACGAGCAGCGTCTGCTCGTCACAGTGGGCAGCGGAGAGGCAGGCCGAATAGTTGGTAGAGGAACAGAGCTGGTCGAGACGAACACAGGCGCGTTGTCCGCCGGCAGCGTCGACGCACCCCCAGCCACCCGGACAATCGAGCGCGCTGGTGCATGTGGATGTGCAGTATCCGAGCGAGGCGCAAGCGTCGACGCACTGCCCGCTACCGCCGCACACCTTGCCGTCGTCGTCGAACGCGCAGAATCCGGTGCCGTAGGTGCAGCGCGTGCCGGTCATGCACTGCGAGCTGGCGGAGCAGGTTCGGGTGCATCGCATGGGCGCGCCCTTGGTCATCTCGCGGCAGACGAGGGGACTTGCGCAGTCCGAATCGGACTGGCACCGGTCGAATTCGTGGAGCCCGCCGGCGCCCGCGCCGCCTCCTCCCGAATACCCGCCCGCCGCAGGCAAGCCCCCGGACCCGCCATGTCCGCCGCTGCCGGCGTTGCCACCAGTACCTCCACCGTCCCCCCCGGTGCCGGCCGAGCCCCCACTGCCACCCGCACCGCCGTTTCCGTCGGCGTCCGGCAGGCCTGCGTCGAGCGGCAAAGCGCACTGGGCAACCTGGTTGCAGACGTACCCCGGCGGGCAGTCGACTTCGGCGACGATGCAGTCGCGCTTGCATTCACCATGATCGCAGTAGGCGTGATCGCAGTCGGAGTTGCGCTCGCAAGGCCTGGGTCCGGCGCAGGATGCCTGGTACAGCACGGCGGCCATCGCGGCGGCAAAAGCCGTCGCGAGAACCGGCACACTAGCTCGGGTGGAGGAAGCTCGGCTCATCGCAACACCGGGGTCGGATAAGCCTAGCACGAAAGGCCACGCCGTTTGCCGCTGATGGAGTAGACTTGCCGTCATGCGGCTCCTGGTGTGCTCTCAGGTCTTGGTCGCGGGACTCGTGCTGGCGGGCACGGTTGGTTGCTGGTCCGACGAAGGCTCATCGGCCGCGGCGCCGGTGTCGATACCCATTGGCGACTTCACGGTGACCGTGCGGCCCGACTCAGCAGGGTTGGATTTGCTGGGAACCGAGGGAAGACCCCTGCTCGAAGGCATCGGCGCCGGCACGGTCGGCGAAGATGACACACCGCTGGTGGGCTTTGCCGTGCGCGACATCACGCAGAGCTACGAGATGCGGTTCGGCTCGTTCCGCCCGATGGACGAACCCCAGGGGCCGTGGCGTGTCGCGCAGCATGCCGATGCGGCGGCCAATGGGGCGGGCGTGAGCGTCAGGCTGCTCGACGACGCCGGGGCAGTGCTTGCGCGGCTCGAGATCTCGTCTCCCGGCGAGGGTCACCTCGAGGTCGACGTGCAGCGTGGCGATGGGCCGGAAAAGCGCCTGTCGTGGGGGTTCTCATGCAACGCCGAGGACCACTTCATGGGGTTCGGCGCGCAGACTTGGGACGTGGACCACCGAGGGCACACGCTGATCTCGCTGGTCCAGGAGCAGGGCGTGGGCAAGGCCGACCACAACGAGTATACGGGTCTGTGGATGGTCCAGGGGCGCCGATGGTCGAGCCACATCCCGATCCCACAGTATCTGGCGCGACGCGGCTACGTGGCCACCGTGGAGAGCGACCTGCGCGCCACCTTTGCGATGTGCGCGGAGCGCGAGGACGTGGCGCGCATCGAAGTCGAGATGCCGGCCAAGATCCACGTGTTCGACGGACCTTCGCCGGCCAAGGCGCTTGAGCGATCGTCGGCCCGGTTCGGTCGTCCGCGCATGCCCCCGCGTGTCGCGTTCGCCCCGTGGAACGACGCCATCTACGGCAGCGACAACGTGCGTCGCGTGGCTCGCAAGCTCCGCGAAAAGGGGATCCCATCGAGCGTCATCTGGTCCGAGGATTGGAAAGGCGCCGAGCAGGTGGGCGATGCGTACCGACTGTCCGAAGAATGGCAGGTCGACAGGACGCTGTACCCGGACATCGAGCAACTCGCTCAGGAGCTGCACGCCCTCGGATTCAAGTTCTTCGTGTACTTCAACACGTTCGTCTACCGCGACTCGTCCGCGTGGGAAGAAACCGCACCAGGCGGGTTGCTCATCCAGAACGCCGACGGACAGCCCTACACGTTCACGGGCGCGAAGATGTCCGACACGAGCCTGCTCGACCTGAGCAATCCGCAGACGCGCGCGTGGACCAAAGGGAAGCTGAAAGACGCGATCGCGCTGGGCGCAGACGGCTGGATGGGAGACTTCGCCGAGTGGATGCCGACGGATGCGGTGACCTATGCGGGATCCGGGCTCGAGCAGCACAACCTGCATCCGGTGCACTGGCAGCAGGTCCAGCGCGAGGCCATCGACGAAGCAAACGACGGCGTGGAACGCATGTTCTTCGGCCGGTCCGGCTGGTTCGGAACACCCGAGCTGGCGGACGTCATCTGGGCCGGGGATCAGCGCACGTCGTTCCAGGAAGACGACGGCATGCCGACGGTCCTGCCCATCGGTATCGGGCTCGGCGTGGTGGGGATATCGACGTACGGACACGACATCGCGGGCTATCAGTCGACGACGAATCCGCCGTCGACCAAGGAGCTGTTCTTCCGGTGGACCGAGCTGGGCGCGTGGTCCCCCGTGATGCGCACGCACCATGGGTACCAGGCTCAGAAGAACTGGAGCTGGGAGTCGGACGAAGAGACGACGGAGCATTTTGCGAGGTACGCGCGGTTGCACATCGCGCTTGTTCCGATGTGGGAAGGCCTGGCGAAGGTGGCACATGACACGGGGCTGCCCATCTGGCGGGGTCTGGGGATGGTCTTCCCGGAGGACGCAAGCTTGTGGCCGATCAAGGACCAGGTGATGATCGGCGATAGATTGATGATCGCACCGGTGATGATCGAGGGTGCGACATCGCGTAGCGTGGTGCTGCCGACCGGGCGCTGGTTCGGGTGGGACGGCGACGATGCGTCGGTCGAAGGGCCCACGATCTTGGAGGAAAGCGCAGGCATGGCGGAGATACCGGTGTTCGCGAGGGCGGGCGCCGTGATTCCCATGTATCCGGATGGGGTCATGACGCTGACGAATGCGTCGGCCGAGGTACCGGGGCCGGAGAGCGTGGGAGACGACCGGGTCGTGCGGGCTTATCTGGGTGACAGCGGTGCGTTTGCGGAAGCCGGCGGACTGTCGTATGCGGTCGAGCAGACCGGACAGCAGGACGCGAGCGTGGTGCAATACGTTTGGAGCGGTAGCCCGGTCGCCGCGTGTGACGTCACCACGACCGCACCCTGTGTGGAACAGGTCGGTGCACGCCGCGATCGCGTTCATGTGGTCGGCCCTGGGAACCTGGTGGTGGAGGCGTCAGGGCAACCGTATGCGACCGTGCGAGCCGAAGGTGGTGCAGCGGACCGGAGGATCGTGTTCGACGTGCGGCGATAGCCCTGTCGACGCCTGGCGCGTCGCCAGGGTGAGGGGCCATGGCAGGCGCGCGGACGGCCCGCTCACAGCCGGTCACGTCGACCTGCCGTTTGACCTGGCGGCCGATCGGGACAAGACTGCCGTAGCGAGCGGCATGGACCGCCGCGCCGAGGACCATGAAGCAAGTCACTCTCTACTGGCGGAACAACTGCTCGCTGTGCCATAAGGCGCTGGCCGTGATCGAGCAGGTGCGCGAGCGGCACCCCTTCGAGTTGCGGCTGGTGGACATCGACCACGACATGGCCCCGACGGACCCGCGTCGTTCGAGTTTCGCCATCGGAATCCCTGTCGTGGAGATCGACGGGCGTCAGGTGTTCGAGCACGTGGTCGACGCGGACGAGCTGACGCGCAGGGTGTCGGGGGCAGGATGAGCGTGACACCGATTCGCGTGATGCAGGTCGGCTTCATCGTGGGCGTCGCGGCGATGGCGTACTCGTTCGTAGGTTCGGCGCGCGACGGCGAGCTGCGCAGGCAGTGCACCAGCCTGTGCGCCTTGGGGCCGAACTACGCGGGACAAGACCGCATCGCGCCGGACTTCCAGCTTGCGAACCTCGACGGCTCGCAGGTGCGTCTGTCGGACTACCGCGGCAGAACGGTGGTGCTGGTGTTCTGGTCGTCGAGCTGCGACGTCTGCAAGAAGCAGATGCCGGCGTTGGCGCATCTGGCGCGTGAGATCGGGAACGATCCGCGCTACGTGCTGACGACGGTGGCGGTGGACGACTCGCCGGACACGGTGCGCCGGATCCTGCGCGAGCGCACGCGGAGCGACCATCCCTTCCCCGTGGCGCTCGATCCGGACTCGAAGGTCGTGATGGACCGATACGGGACCAAGCTGTTTCCGGAGACGTGGATCATCGACCGAGAGGGCGTGATTCGGGCGCGCTTCGATGGCGCGCGGGACTGGTCGTCCACGCTGGTCACCGACTTGCTCGAGGTGGTGCACTCGGGAGGAAGTTGCCCGATCGACATCAATGGACAGAGTGCGTCGGGAGAAGGCGCGAGGATCTGCCGCAGCCTGGCCATGTAGCCTGCCGGCCGTCACGAACTTGCCCAGACCGCCTCGGGCCGGGTAGGTCCGGGAGCCATGCGCCACTGGCCTGCAATCATCACTGCTGTGGCGGCGCTCGCTGCTGCCGTGCCCGTGGTACGGCACTTCGCGTCGGCCGATGACGCCCGCAACGGCAGTCAGGAACAGACCGATGCGCCCACCGACCCTAGGGCCGTGGATCCACCTGCGTTGGACGGTCTGCAGATGAACCGGATGCTCATCGGACGGCAGGAAGTCACAGTGCCTGGCGCCGACGGGCGGCTGGCGCACCTGACGCTCGATCCGGACCTGCAGCGTACGGCCATGCGGCAATTCCGCAAGCTGGGGATCCCGTCGGGGGCGCTGGTCATGATGGATCTGGAGAGCGGACGGCTTGCGGTGTATGCGTCGAAGACCTCGGCAGGGCCACCGAGGGATCTGTGCGCGACAGCAGACCAACCGGCGGCGAGCGTGTTCAAGATCGTCACGGGCACCGCGCTGGTGGACTGGGCGAGGCTCGGTCCGGAAACCAGGCAGTGCTATCGCGGCGGTCTGCACGAGGTCACACGGTCCGATCTGGAGGACAATCCGAGGCGGGACAAGTGGTGCGCCACCCTGTCCGAGGCCATGGGGCGCAGCCTGAATACCGTGTTCGCGCGCCTCGCCTCGCGCAACCTCGACGGCGACAAGCTGAAGAGGACAGCCCTGTCCTACGGGTTCCTGAGCGACCTGCCGTTCGACCTGCCGGTCGAGCAGAGCAAGATCGAGATACCCGACGACGACCTGGAGTTCGCGAGGACTGCCGCGGGATTCTGGCACACGACGCTGTCGCCCCTGCACGCAACGATGATCGCGCAGACGATCGCCAACCAGGGCCGCATGATCCGCCCGGTGTTGGTCAGCTACGTGACCGACCGCGACGGCAAGAAGATCTACCGAGCGCCCATGAAGCCGTCGGTCATTCGCCAGGTGATCCGGCCGGAAACAGCCGCGGCCCTGCAGACCATGCTGACGACCGCGGTGACGACGGGGACGGCCTACGAGGCGTTCCACGATGCGTCGGGGCGGGCTTTCCTGCCGGGCGTGACGGTGTGGGGCAAGACAGGCACGCTGACGCGGGCGTCGACGCAGGAGTTCATCACCTGGTTCGTGGGCTACGCAGGCACGGAGAAGCCGGAGGT
>Ga0209018_1000969_pt1 | contig 24927 bp, 29 predicted proteins | sample YNPBryBLVA2012_FD_185814 | JGI IMG/M metagenome (GOLD analysis project Ga0209018, IMG submission 185814) | Anoxygenic and chlorotrophic microbial mat microbial communities from Yellowstone National Park, USA - YNP Bryant BLVA 2012 (SPAdes)... ...
ATTACATTAAAAAGTTTATCAAAAACAAAAAAAATCCATCAATCATACTTAGCGACGGTTTTGAGGTACCATTATCTGAACACAGATACGATGATTTTGTTGAGGTTTTAGAACAATTTGTAAAAATTGTTTAATTATTAAAAATAACTTGAATTATTGAACCTTTGGGTTGGTTTTGGCGGACATTGATCGTTGCATTATTTCGATTTAAAATATCCTGAACGATAATTAATCCCAACCCAGTGCCTTTCTCGCCGTTTGTACCTTGTTTGCTGTTGTTTTGGTTTTTATTGTAAGAGCTGGCATTTGGATAAAAGCTAAATCCACTACCCTCATCAACTATTTCAAGAACTAACTTTTTATCTTGTTTATAACCTTTAATTTCGATTTTGCTTTCTTCGGGAGAGAATTTTAAAGCGTTTGTTAAAAGATTGCGAATAACAATCTCGAACTCATTACGATTTATTAATATTGTCTCGCAGTCATTGCAATTCAGTATAACTTGTGTATTTTTAGCTTGGATTAAATAATTTGTTTGTTCCAAAACAGATTGAATAGTTTCACGGATATTTATTAATTGTTTTTCGGTTTTGTTCGTTTTAATTTGGAATTGAGACCACTGAAGTAAATTTTCGAGTAAATTTGAAATATTTCGAATTGAATACAAAATGTTGTTTAAATATTTTTGTATGGTTTTGTCATCGAATTTTGCAAAATCCAAATTCAAAGTTTCTAATAATTGTTGGATATTTGATACTGGACCTCGCAAGTCGTGCGAAATGATGCTGAAGAGCCTATTTTTGGTTGCATTAAGCTCATTTAATTTTAAATTAAGCTTTCTGATTTTTTGAAATCTGTTATAATAAATCAAAACAGAGATTAATATGATTAAAGTAATGGATGCAAATAAAATGTAGGTTATTTGTTGCTTTATTTCTTCCTCTTTCAATTTTCCTTCTAATTCATATTTTGCATTAATTGCTTGCAATGGTTTAATATTTTCATTTCTTTTAGCAATTAATTCATTTAATTCTTTTAAAAGTTGGTATGCTTTATCTTTCTCACCAACGTTATAATAAGCATCTGCTAAATCATCATATAAATAAAGCTTAGCTATAAGAATTAATTCATCTTTATTTTGCGACAACATATTTGAATAATAATGAAACAGATATTCTACCTTTTGAATAATGCTTTTATAATCTTTTTGTAATTTATAGATTTTGCATATTTCCTCATATTTATCTGCATACATGTTTGAATAATATAGAAGTTTGTTATTTATAATGTCGAACATCATCAGAGCAGAATCGAGCAAACCTTTTTTTACATAGTATTTCGAAAGAGTATTATAAACAATGTAATAATTCCATTCCACTTGATAAATACAGTTCAATTTCATTAAAAAATCAATTAACCGTCGTGCTGAATCCAAATGGAACTTGGCTTTGTCCAAATGATTGAAGGCAAGATAGTATTTGCCATAATTCCAATTCAACACAGCAGTTCTGTCCCAACGAGCAGTATCATTATCAATTTTATTGATTTGCTTTTTGGCATTTTCGATCATCTTAAATGCTGTAGTGAGGTCGTTTAAATAGAGACTGTTAACAACACTCATCATGTAACAATCGAAAACATAAAGGTTTGCATCAATTTCCTGGAACATATTACGGGAAATTTGGAATTCCTCGAAAGATTTGGAAAAAAGATTCAATTGAGAAAAATAGAGCCCCCTCATATAATGAAATATAGCTTTTCGGAGTTTTTTAGTATCATATTTTTGATTTTTTAAATCATATTGAAAATATCGATATTCTTGGTGGAAAAATCCCCATTGTTTTTCTATTATTAATTTAATTGTGTCTGCAATCTTAAAAAAACTATCTTCGTCATCGAATGCCTTGTTTTTTTCAAAAAGTTCCCAGAAATGTTCAATAAAGTTGAATTTTGTCTGCGAAAATGCTGACGAGGAGATAATTAAGAAGCAAATAAATAAAGAGAAAAAGTATTTCGTAAACAACTTCATACCCAAAAAAAATCAATTACTACAAAAATACAAAAAATCCATTCACCCAAAAAATGGGGGTATTCACGAAATAAATTGCAATGTTCACGAAAAAGTTTTTAATAGAAAAAAATGTTGTATTATTTTGCAATTGAAAAAAAAATAATAATCAAAACTTGAATATTTTTAACAACACACAACAAAAAAAGATTTTACGCATAACAACCCAAATGAAATTAGGGGAGTTACAACACGAATTCAAAAAAGAATTTGGAGTAACGCTGCGATTATTTCACAAATTAATATTAGCGGATCCAAACATAGCACTAAATTCGATAACTCAAAGTACCCAAGAACTAATTATCGATAAAGACAACACAATCAAAGAATTATGTGATATGTTCCAGGACACTTACGGCATAAAAATCCAAATAGCAGACAACAAAGACACCCAATTATTGAATATAGAAAGAAAATTGAGAGAATAAATATCTTGCAAGATATAATTTTTTAAAATAATTGTTTAACAAAAAGGGAGTAAAAAAATGGAAAGCACATTATCAGAAAAAATCAACTTGTGGTTGATGAGTAATCAAGACAAATTGCCTTCAGAGAAGATAAGCATTTTAAAAACTGAATTGGCAAAAATCGATGAGAGCAAGTTCAACGGATTAACTATGTTAGAACTAAAGAATCCGACAACAATTTTACTATTCGCATTGTTTTTAGGGGGTTTTTCATTAGATAGGTTTTTATTAGGAAGTATCGGGGTTGGTATAGCTCGAATTTTAACTGCACATGGTCTTGGTATTTGGTGGTTGATAGACACGATATCCGCCCAGAAAAGAACCAAAGAATATAATTTTTCAAAAATTAAAAGTTATTTGGGATTAATGTAAATAAGGAGTTATGAAATGAAAAGACTAATTATTACCTCATTTATTTCAATATCATTAGTTTTATTAACATCTTGTAGTTCAAGTGGAGAAAAGGCCGCTAATGAAGCAATTGAATGTATGGAAAAATCTATTGAATCAAGCTCTAATTATGAAGATGTTTTACGTGAGTTTGAGCAATGCCAAAAAAGAATCCAAGAGCAATATGCAAACAAAGCAAGTGATCCAAAATTTGCTGAAGACTTTGAAAAAGAATTTGCTCTTAAATATACTAAATTAGAAGAAAAAATGAAGAAAAAATTTAATTATCAGGAGTAAATATGAAAAATTTAAAACTTATGTTAGTATTGACCATCTTGGTCATATCTTGCGGAGGTAATAATACCCCTATAGTAGAACCCGAAAATATCAAAATCAATGGTCCACTGTCTGATTATTTAGAAGTAGTGAAAGGGGAATATGAAATAACTGAAGATTGGGGTGCTCACATCTCTATAAAGTTGAAAGCTTTGAAAAGTTTTCCCGAAGAAGAATTAAATAACAAAGAAATTGAATTGTCGCTTATGTTGCTAAATGACAAAGGCATGCCTGTCTCTGGAACAGGTAAATTGTTATTGGAATCAGACGAAAAAGATAAACTAATTAATCTACTTAAAACAGGATCAGGTGAAGACGTATTTAAATTTAGAAGCTATTTAGGAGATTATAATCAAGAAGACTATGGGAAAAATGTTAGTAAATTTACTATTACAAGTATAATAAAAGAATTGGATATTCAAGAGGAAACTACAAACACATCAACCATTAGCCAAAGTCTTGATGATGAAACATCGCTGTCTGATTGTGATCAATTTTTAGAAGAATATGAAGCATTTGCAGATAGTTACATTGAATTTATGAATGAATATAGGAAAAATCCTAATGAGTTGTCAATTCTAAATGAATATGCAGAGATGGTACAGAAAGCATCACAAATGCAATCAAAAGCTAAAAATTGCAATGATCCAAAATTTGCACAACGAATCGTAGAAATTACTAATAAAATATCATCCGCTGCTTATTAAAATTGAATTATGGTAAGTTCTTTAAAAAATTCATTAATCTTCAAAGTATTATTTGCTTTAGGTGATTGCTCATACGATCTTATATTTGCAAAAATTGATAGTAAAATATTCTATGTATCTAAATACGTCTGTTGCGAACCATCGGATTAGCATGTTAATACCATTGTATATTACCCTATTTCCCTTAATTTTGCATAATGAATAAAGCAGTTGCTATACTTTTGGGAATTTTCTTCCTTCTTTTATCTGAAATTAATTCTCAATCTCCTCCAATTACATTGATTTTTGGAGGAGATTGCACTTTTTCGGACCACTATGCTGTGAATACCAAGCCAAACGAAATCCACAAAACTTTCGAAAACATCCCATGGATGAAGGATGCAGATGTAACTATGATGAACCTGGAAAGTTGCATTTCGACCCGTGGGACAAAGCTGGAAAAGGAATTTAATTTCCGAATGCATCCCAAATACCTGCCTGTGTTGAAATATGGTGGAATAGATATTGTGAGTATTGCCAATAATCACATAGTGGATTATGGGCTTCAAGGAATGAAGGATACTTTTTATTATTTGGATTCAACAGGCGTTAAATATGTTGGAGCTGGATTGGACCTCGACGAAGCACGCAAACCTGTGATTTTTAATATTCGTGGTGTGAAAATAGGATTTTTGGCTTATTCTTTTGCTTTTGCAGCCAGTGCGAATTCTTGGGGCACTGTTCCAATTGATACTAATATTATAAAAAAGGATTTAAGAAATCTAAAAGAAGTTGAGAAAGTAGATTTTGTTGCGATAAATTTCCATTGGGGTAAGGAAAGATCTAATTATGCCAATCAGGACCAGCAAAGAGTTGCTCGATTTGCAATTGATAATGGTGCAAATGTAGTTATCGGACATCATCCACATGTGTTGCAAGGAATTGAACAATACAAAAATGGCTTTATTGCTTATTCTTTGGGTAATTTTATTTTTGGTGGTAATTCACGCAAACATCATTATACTGCATTAGCAAAAATTACATTCCAAAATAAGAGAATGAAAAGTGAAATCATTCCAATTGAAGTTCGTAATTTTTGTGCTTACGATATACCGCAAACAAAAAAAGATAGTATTTTGAATTTAATCCAAATATTTTCGAAAAATGAAAAAGAATAAAGAAAACCAAGAACAAATAAATCAAAACATAGGATTTATTATAATTCTCTCTTCATTGGGTTTATTGTCAATTATTCTTGGTTTGACCGAAGCCGAAGGTATGGAATCAATCTTGTATACAATTTTGGGAATAGTTTTTATAAGTCTCATTTTTGTTATTTTTTATTTCCAAAAGAAGAAAGAGAGCAAAGAATTAGAGAAAGAATATTTGAAAAAGTTCTATGAATATTTGGCAAAGAACAATAGCACAGCAACGGTTATTGGATTTTCGACATACTCCGGGCTTCCGCCTGAAAAAGCACGCGAAATTATCGAAAATTTTGCAATTAAAACAGGAATTTCACCCGAAATAGATGATAATGGTCTAATTTATTATAGATTTTAGATTTGGTAAAAATACTTTTTTCTGAAAAATGAACCTGAACATTCATAAATAATACATAAAAACAGGAGAACTTGTCAAAATCATATTAAACGACAAGCTCTCCTTTAATTTGGTTTTTAAAAACTAATTCGTACAACTTAATTGTTTTGGTTTCCTTCTTTCATTTTGATTAAATTCAATGCTGAACCAGCTTTGAACCATTCGATTTGCAATTCGTTGTAGCTGTGGTTTGCTAATATTTCTTCGCTTGTTCCATCCTTATGGTGAATTACAATTTTCAAAGGTTTGCCGGGAGCAAATTCTTTCAATCCGATGATATCGAATGTATCGTCCTCTTGGATTTTATCGTAATCGTCTTTATTTGCAAATGTCAAAGCCAACATACCTTGCTTTTTGAGGTTTGTTTCGTGTATTCGTGCAAATGATTTAACCAAAATGGCTTTGATGCCTAAATATCGTGGTTGCATTGCAGCGTGTTCCCGGGAGCTTCCTTCTCCGTAATTTTCATCGCCAACAACAATGGAACCAATTCCAGCTTTTTTGTATTCCAATTGCACATCTGGTACAGGACCATATTCTCCAGTCAATTGATTTTTAACTTTATTAGCAGTGTCGTTGAAATAATTAATTGCACCTGTTAGAGTGTTTTTTGAGATGTTTTGGAGATGACCACGATAACGCAACCAAGGACCGGCCATAGAAATATGGTCTGTTGTGCATTTTCCTTTTGCCTTGATTAGTAATTTTAGTCCAATGAAATCATTGCCATCCCATGCTGGAAATGGCGATAGTAATTGCAATCTTTCGGAAGAAGGATCGACGATAACTTGTACTGAAGAACCATCTTCTGCTGGTGCTACATATCCCAAATCTTCGACGGCAAATCCACGGGGTGGTAATTCCAATCCAGATGGCTCTGGAAATTTGACTTCTTCGCCATATTGATTTTTAATTGTATCGGTTAATGGATTGAAGTCCAATCTGCCTGCAAATGCTAATACCGTAACAATCTCTGGTGAAGCAACAAATGCATGAGTGTTTGGATTGCCGTCATTTCGTTTTGCAAAATTACGGTTGAAGGATGTAACGATAGAATTTGGTTTTTCTTTGTCGATGTCGGTTCTCATCCATTGTCCAATGCAGGGTCCGCAGGCATTTGCCAAAACAGTTCCGCCTGCTTCTTCGAATAATTCAATAAATCCATCTCGCTCTATAGTGTATCTAATTTGTTCTGAACCGGGAGTTATATTAAACGGACTTTTTACTTTCAAATTATGTTTTAAGGCAAAACGAACAATCGAAGCAGCTCGTGAAATATCTTCGTAGGATGAATTAGTGCAGGAACCAATTAAAGCATTCGAAAGTTCCACTGGCCAACCATTCTCCTTTACTGCTTTTCCAAATTCATCTATGGAAAAAGCACGATCGGGAGTGAAAGGACCATTGATATGTGGTTTAAGTTCGGATAAGTTTATTTCGATAACTTGATCGAAATATTGTTCGGGGTTTTCCCAAATTTCGGGGTCGTCCGATAAGAATTCTTTCAAATTGTCAGCCATTTCTGCAACTTCAGTTCGTCCAGTATTGCGTAGGTATATGCTCATTTTTTCATCGTAATTGAACAAAGATGTTGTTGCACCGATTTCGGCTCCCATATTGCAAATAGTTGCCTTGCCAGTTGCTGAAATCGATTTAGCACCTTCGCCAAAATATTCCACAATAAAGCCAGTTCCACCTTTTACGGTTAGTATACCAGCAACTTTCAATATCACATCTTTTGGAGAAGTCCATCCATTTAGTTTGCCAGTTAATTTAACACCTAAAAGTTTTGGAAACTTTAGTTCCCAAGGCATACCAGCCATAACGTCAACAGCATCAGCACCACCAACACCTATTGCAACCATTCCCAATCCACCAGCGTTTGGAGTGTGCGAATCTGTTCCTATCATCATTCCCCCGGGAAAGGCGTAATTTTCCAAAATAACTTGGTGGATAATTCCAGCACCAGGTTTCCAAAAGCCGATTCCATATTTGTTTGATACTGACGACAAAAAGTCATAGACTTCACGATTCAATTTTTCGGCTTCGGACAAATCTTGTTTTGCACCAACTTTGGCAAGAATCAAATGGTCGCAATGGACGGTTGATGGAACAGCAACCTTTGATTTGCCAGCTTGCATAAATTGCAACAAAGCCATTTGTGCAGTTGCATCTTGCATTGCAACACGGTCGGGACGAAAATCAACATAATCTTGTCCGCGTTTGTAGTCGACAATTTGTTCATTAAATAGGTGAGAATAAAGAATTTTTTCGGCAAAAGTAAGTGGGCGATTGATTGTTTCTTTTATTTTTTTTACCTTGTCGGGTAATTCTGTGTAAAACTTTTTAATCATATCAAAATCGAATACCATAGCAAATCCTTAATTTAGTTTTTAATAAATTTAAATTTATGAATTTTGCAAATTAAATAATTTTTTTTAAGAATATCTATAATTTTAAGAATATGAACAAAATTTTTCTTGTAGATGGAATGTCGTTGGTTTTTCGTGCGTACCACGCATTAGCCCAAGCCAATTTTCGTTCCCCAGATGGAATGCCAACTGGCGCTATTTATGGATTTGTTAACATTGTCACAAATTTTTTGGAAAAGGAAAATCCAGAATACATAGCAGTTGCATTTGATACCTCGGCACCTACTTTCCGACACGAAAAATACGATTTTTATAAAGCAAACCGTGCAGAGTTTCCAAAAGATTTGCAACCACAATTACCGATAATAAAAAAAATACTGGATTTGATTGGTGTCCCCCGAATTGAGTTCCCTGGATACGAAGCAGACGACATAATAGGAACAATTGCAAAAAAAAATGCTAATAGCGAAAATCACTTTTTTTTGGTTACAAGCGACAAAGATTTCTATCAATTGATTGATGAGAACATTTCGGTTTTCAAGCCATCAAGTTTTAAAAATGAAGATTTCGAAATTGTTTCTTATTCAGGAGTCTACGATAAATTCGGTGTATCTCCACAACAAGTAATCGATGTTCTAGCATTAACGGGTGATTCGGTAGACAATATTCCCGGAATTAAAGGAATTGGCGAAAAAACTGCGATTCCACTAATTCAGCAATGGGGAACTTTGGACAAACTTTATGAAAATTTAGATTCAATCCAAAAAGAGTCGCTTCGAAACAAATTGATTGAAGGTAAGGAATTTGCTTATATTTCCAAAGAATTGGCTACAATAGATACAAACGTTGATTTAAATTTTGACATTGAATTATTAAAGCGTAAACCCACAAATTTTAATGAATTAGATGCTTTATTTAAGCAATTAGGGTTTACCAAAATAAGGCAGAGATGGTTGAGTAAAAATATCAATATTTTAAGTCAATTAAATGAAAATAATGAAGAAACTAAAGAAATAGATTATAATGTTAAATTAATAAATGTAAATACATTAATTAAAAGAGAATATAGAGATTTACTTGATAAAATCATTAAAACACAAAAAATATATTTTATTTATAGCATAAATAACAATATAATCAACAACTTATATTGTTTATTTGAGAATTCTGTATATAAAGTGGAAATATATAATAATTACTCAAACATACCCGAAGTATTGGATTTATTTACATCACAAATTCACGAAAAGTCAACAATTAGTGAATATTTTTTGGATTTTGCAAACCAAATTCTACAAAATAAGCAGGTACTAAAGATTTCATACGATATTAAAAGTCAATTAAAATACCTAAACACCTTTGGATTGGGAATTGAATTACCATATTTTGACATAATGATTGCTTCTTATGTGATAAATCCTGATAATAATCACTCTTTATTGGGCATAGTTGGAAAATACGAAAAAGATATTTACGAAAAACTTGAAAGAAAAGATGAAACAAAATCAGAAGAATTTTACAAAAATATTTTGATTGCAATACAAAATATATTTGATAAACAACAACAAGAACTCATATTGCACAGTCAAGTGGATTTGATTGAAAAAATTGAATTTCCACTTATTCGGGTTTTGAACGAAATGGAATTGAATGGAGTGAAAATTGATTTAAAATCCTTAAAGGAAATATCACTCGAATTAGACAAATCAATAAGTAATTTAAAAACAATTATTTATCATCAAGCAGGTGAGGAGTTCAACATCGAATCTCCAAAGCAGTTAGCTTCGATTCTATTCGACAAATTAAGATTACCCATAGTCAAAAAGACTAAAACGGGAGCAAGCACCGATATTTCGGTTTTAGAGGAATTGATTGATAAACATCCAATAATCGAAAAAATTATTGAATTTCGTCAATTGGTAAAGCTAAAAAATACTTATGTTGATGCATTACCAAAACTAATCAATCCAACAACAGGAAAGATCCACACAACTTACCAACAAACAATTGCTTCGACGGGAAGGCTCACCTCGACAGATCCAAATCTTCAAAACATTCCAATCCGAAGCGACCAGGGAAGGGAAATTCGAAAAGCCTTTGTCTCGAGTTTCGAAAATGGTAAAATAATGAGTGCAGATTATTCGCAAATAGAGTTACGGGTGATGGCTTACTATTCCAAGGATGAAAATCTTATCGAAGCATTCAAAAAAAATATTGATATACACTCGGCTACGGCTTCCAAACTCTTTTCAATACCAATTGATAAAGTCGACAGTAACTACCGGAGAATTGCCAAAACTGTGAACTTTGGTATTATGTATGGATTGGGAGCATTTGGTTTGGCACAAAGACTAAAAATTCCAAGACCACAAGCACAAAAAATCATAAGTAACTATTTTGAAAAATATCCTAAAATCAAAGAATATATTGATTCGACAATAAAAAAAGCAGAAAAAGAGGGTTTTACGGAAACAATTTTGCATCGTCGTCGGTATTTTACTGATATTAATAACAACAATCGAAATATTAAAGCAGCAGCCGAGAGAGCTGCCATAAATTTCCCAATACAAGGTAGTGCTGCGGATATGATAAAATTAGCAATGGTTGCAATAAGCAATGATTTTGCAAAGTATCAATTCAAAAGTAAATTAATTCTACAAGTTCACGACGAAATTGTCGTGGATTTGTATCCAACCGAAGAGCCAAGCATCCGAGAGGTGTTAATTAGCAGAATGGAAAATGCAATAAAATTAGATGAAGTGCCAATAGTTGTCGAAGTTGGAGTAGGGAATAATTGGTTGGAAGCCCACTAATCAGTAAAAGTTTGTTGTTCAAAGTTGAAAGATGTGGACGAATGGAATGACTCCTCTGGTTTTGGTGATGCATAGTTGATTTGTTTTCCTTCTAGGATTTTTCTTTGTTCAGCAATTGGCAGAGCACTCACCAATCGGGCCTGTATAACAGATGGAATTTCTCCGATTTGCAAAGAACGCACACCTTCGAGAATTAGATTTATTAGTGCAATTTCTTGGTTATGCAAAAATCTTAATTTATCGGCAATAGGTAACCAAACGATGTTTGCCATAAAAATACCCCACATTGTGGCAATAAAAGCCGAAGCAATATGATGAATTAAAACATTTGGATCGCTTCCTGCAGAAGCTAAGGTGGAAATCAAACCCATAACTGTACCAATAATTCCCATAGTAGGGGAGTAACCGCCCATTTTTGTAAAAAGGCTAATATTTTCGTTGTGTCTATCGTTTAGATTGGATATTTCTAATTGTGCAATATTGTCGAGAATTTCGGGATCGGCACCATCAATGCATACTTCAAGAAACTTCCTTAAATGGGGATGATTAACCTTATGGAGTTCATCTTCGAGTGAAAGAATTCCTTCTTTTCGAGCTTTAATTGCAAAATTATATATTTGATTGATAATTTCGGTTTGATCGAATTTCTTGGGGAAAAAAGCAATTTTTATGAAAATTGGTAATTTCTTAAATTGTTCAAACGAAGTTCCAGCAAGACCAGCTGCAAATGTTCCACCAAAAACAATCAACATAGCAGGCAACATAAACAAAGCATTCAACTGACCGCCTTCCCATAGAAAAGCACCAAAGATTGAAATTGTTCCAAAAATAATTCCTATTAAAGTTGCTGTTTTCATAATAGCAATTTAAGGAATTATTTTAAAAAATCAAACAAAGAATTTTGTAAAATTCTTCCACCAACTTGAAGGCTGTATTGAAGAGCGTATTCATCTTTGGAAAGTTCCAAAGCAGTTTTGGCAATGTCGGCATCGTTTTTTTGTGATAGGAATTCTTTAAGGCGATTGTTTTCTTCGTAAATTTGATCCCTTAAAATCTGAAATCGATTGGCTCGACCACCGTTTCGGGAAGTAATTTGGTTTATTTTATATGAGAAACTTGCTATTTTTTCTTGAATTTTGTTTAATTTTTCTACTTCATCAACTCTTAAAACATCATTTGGTCCTCTTGTTGTTCCATCCTCGTTGAACATCACAAGGTTGTATAAATCTATCAATGCCGAAAACACTTCAGTTCCATTTTCTCCAAAGATTTCATCGGCAGTGGTATTAACTTTTTCCGAAGTTTTTTGGTCTTTGTTTAATATTCGTGCTTCTTGATTTCCTTTGAATATAACACTCAAGCCGGACCTATTTTGTGCTGTGGATTCTCCTTCGATCAGTTCGAAAGGCATATCATTGGAATTTGGTAGATTGGGATCGAAACTTTGAGATTTGGTTTTTGTTCCGGCAAATAGAAAACTACCGTTATAATCAGCGTTGGCATCGCGAATTATATCAGTGATAATTCCTTTGATATAATTTCCTAAAACCGATAGATTACCCATATTTCCAACTTGTGTTCCATCAATAGCTAATTGACGGATTTTTTCCATCTTATCCGAAATTGCTTGAAGATAGTTTTCGGTTTGTTGGAATTGACCAATTTGATCATCCAAAATCCTCAAATAATCCTCGTTTTGTTGAATTAGAGCAGATATTTTTTTTACATCCGGAATCTTTTCGGGCGCATCTCCCAAACCAATAATTTCCTTTCCAGTGGACATTTTGATTTGGTTTTTAAAACGCCGATTTTGGACTTCTTCCAAATTCTGCTTGTAAGGATTAATAACCGAAAACTGTGTTACTCTCATCTTTCCAACCTTTAACGACCTAAGTTAATAATAGTGTTCAACATTTCGTTTGCAGTGTTAATAACCCTTGATGCAGCTTCGAAAGCCTTTTGGAACTTTATTAGCGATATAGCTTCCTCGTCTAAATTAACTCCTATCAATGATTCCCTTTGAGTTTCCAATTGCGATTGAATTAATTTGGATGTATTCAAACCATTAATTGCCTCTGATGTTGCATAGGAAACTTTACCTAAAAAATTAGCGTAAAATTCCGATGGATTTTGACCATCCAAAAAACTTCGATCTTCCAATATACGACCAATTGCTCGTGCAATATCATTGTTGCCGGGTTCTGCTGGTTTAGAGGATAAAGGAATGTCTTCGGGTTTGTCTTCGATATCTTTTGATACTTTAATTAATGATGCTGAAACATATCCAATATTTGGTTCAAAAAATGTTCGTCCTGGAGGTTGTGGTCCTTTGTCATTAATTCCATAACCGGTAATGGTTTTTGAATTAATTGATTGAACCAGTGCATTGGCGAATTCGTCGAGTTGCTTGGCAATCGAAAAACTATTGGACGATTCCTTATCGTCCAAAACAATATTATAGAATTTTAAATTCGTTGCTATTTCTCCGCTTTGAGGTGTAATTATAGTTGTAGATTGATTTTCGGGATTGATTTTAAGAATTTCCAGAGTCTTTTCGCCAGTTGCATTATTAACTGATTCGTTTAGTTTTAGGAAACTACCTACTTGGCTTGTAATTATATTGGTTCCATTAACAAAAACATTGGCTGTTCCATCTTCGTTATAGGAAACATTAATTCCAAAAAGGTTTGAGAGTTCTTCTAATTTTGTAGCTCTTTTGTCGACCAATGTTTGGGCTTCGGAATTTGTTTGTGCTTTGGAATTAACAATACTTTTATTTAATTCAACAATTTCTTGAATTAATTTATTTGCATTTTGAATTTGTTGATTCAATGAAAATTTTGTATCATTGCGAATCTCGCTCAATCCATTAGCAGTTGAGTTGAAACGCTCGGCTAAAGTGTGGGCTTGTTCCAACAAAAACTGCCTTTGGGCGATATCGTCGGGTATCAAAGCTAAATTATTGAAAGTGCTAAGGAATTTATTTGTCAATTCGTTTAAACCATTTTCGCTGGGCTCGGCTAATACAGCATCGATTTTTTGATACAAATCCTGTTCAATCTGCATTGAACGAACTTGCGAGTTGGCAGTTCGAACCTCTTTATCTAATAATTCACTCCTAAAATTTTGTAGTAATGCAACTTTGGTACCGGTGCCTATGTATTGATTTTGTGACTTGCTGGGATCGGTTTCGGTTAAAATTGAAGTCCTTCGCGAGTAACCTGGGGTATTAACATTACTAATGTTATTACTGGTAATGTCGATACCAAATCTTTGGGCAAGAAGAGCTCTTTTGCCAATTTCTAATGAGTAAAATCCAGCCATATTATTCTAAATAATCAATGAATAAAAGTTCTATTTACTGCTTCGAAATTCTTTGTAAATTTCGTTAATTCTTTTAATACTGGAGATATATCACCTTGGCGTGTTCGAGCAATTATTTCTAAGTATTCGTTACATTCGTCCACAAGCCCTTGGATTTGTACCAAATGCCGTATACGAGCAACTCTATCTTCTGAATCTAAATATTTTTTCATCAATTTTGGTAAATCCGATATGCATTCTTCCAAATTCTTTTTGATGAAAAGCAAATTTTCGTCCACCAAGTTTTTGCATAACTTTTTAACTACTTCGGTGAAAATTATGCTTTCTAAAATTAACTTATTTTGTTTTAATGCTATTGTCTTGTTCATTTTACACCTCAAATTTCGACATTATAGATTTGATTGTTACCATTTGTTACTATGGATAAAATATTGGAAAAACTCACCTTTGCACGGTTTGCGAGTAATCGATTTGTTAAGAGAGCATTATAAAGTTTCGTATGCAATGCTTTCATTGAATCTCGGAGATGAAGCAACTTATCCGAATCCTCGTGATTAACATATTTTGCTAATTCAGTCATTGTTATGGTGGCTGCTTCGGCTCTTGTTATACTCAAATAGGATGCTACCATATTTAACCTGGTGAGCTCGAGCGACCTAATTTTTTGGGAAATCTCTTCTTGGTAGTTGGAGAGTTCGGCCAATTCTGTAATTTTGAGCTTTACCAATGCTCTTTGCTGTTTCATTACCACATCCAGAAGTTCTTGTAGTAATGTTTTTTCGAACTCTACAACTTGGATGATTTTATCTACCATAATTATTCCCCCCTTTATACATTTTTAAATTGATTATAGTAGTTTGTCACTTTTTTTACATATTGTTGTGTTTCGTTGAATGGTGGTATTCCTTGATACTTTTCGACATTTCCGGGACCAGCATTATATGCTGCTAATGCAAGAGCCAGATTTCCGTCGAATCTATCTAACATTTCGCGCAAATATTTTGTTCCACCAAAGATGTTTTGTCGTGGGTCGAATGGGTTATTAACTCCTAAATAATCAGCCGTACCATCCATTAATTGCATCAACCCTTTGGCGCCAGCGTTCGATACGGCATCGTTTCGTCCGGCAGATTCAGTTGTGATAATGGCTTTGATCAACTCAACCGGTACGTTGAATTGTTGTGAAGCTTCTTGCATTATGTTTTCGTATTTTTTCAACCTTTCTTCGACACTTTGTTTAAATACATTTTCAATTTTTTCTGTTGATTTATTTGTTGATTCGACTTTTATTGTTTTATCGGTGGTTTCGTTGCTCACTTTCTCAGTAGTTTTACTTAATTCCTTGGTTTTATTTTCAAAAATCAGTTTTATCTGTTGTTCAACACTTTCTTTGTTTATACCTTTTGGTGTTAAATATTCACCAGTTAAATTCTTGTATATTAAATCGGCAATACCTATGCCATTGCCAGCATTAGCCAAATGCTCAGCAAAAAGCATTTGATTATAACCTAATAAAGTTTCGCCTCCAAAAGTTAATGTTTCCTCGGCGTCACTCGAAAACATCGATGCGTTCTGACCAAAGAGACCACTTTTGATTTCTTTTAAAAAGAAATTAATAAAAATGGCTTCGAACCCTTTTGCTGCTTGTTTAATTTTTTCTTTATTTTCATTGGTTAGATTTGCACTTTTTGTAGAATTTTGTGCAATATCGATAAATTTTTCGTAGCGGTGTCGATTATAATCATTTTCGGGTTGCGATATGTTTTGCAAAATATCCATAATTATTGAATTATTAATTCTCCTTGAAGTGAACCAACTTCTTTTAGGGCTTGGAAAATTGCAATAAGGTCGCGTGGCTTAACTTTTAGTGCATTCAAAGCATTTGCCATATCTTGGACGGTTGCTCCTTGGACAATCAAAGGTTGGGCAGCATTTTGCTCCTCTCGGGCAATTATTTCGGCAGATTCGACAGGTGATGGTGGTCGTATAGTAAAAGGTGCTGGCTGTGGCACTAATACTTGCTTTTGGATTGTAATTTCCAGTCCACTGTGAGCTATTGTTGCGGGTAGCAGCTGGACGTTACCACCAACTACAACGGTTCCAGTTCTTTCGTTGATAACAACTTTGGCTACTTGGTCTGTAACTATATTCAATGCTTCGATTTGCGAGATCAATTGGTTTATCTGGTTTTGATTTGCTCCGTTTGGTAATGTTACTTCGATTGTTGCTGCATCTTGAACAACCACAGAATTTGCTAAATTAGGCAAGCCAGCAATTGCAGATTGAACTCGTGTTGCAGTTGTAAAATCGGGTTCACGCAGAACAACTTTGATTTTATTATCGGTTACAAATTTGCTATTTATATCAGTTTCTAAAATCAATCCATTTGGTATTCTTCCAGTAGTAGCAACATTTTTGGAAATACGCGACCCATATGCCGAAAAGTCATATCCACCAACCGACAAAGGACCCTGAGCCGAACCTATAATTGTCCCATCCGAAGATGAAAGCGGAGTTAACAATAGCACTCCACCTTGTAAAGAACTTGCATCTCCAATCGAGGATACTGTTACATCCACTTTGGAGGCAGCTCGCAAAAACGAAGGAACATTAGCGGTTACTATCACGGCAGCAACATTGCGTACACGCGAATTTTTTTGTGGAATAGTAATACCGAACCTTTTCAACATATTCATCAAAGATTGATTGGTGAAGTAGGTTTGTGGGTTATCTCCAGTATTGTTCAATCCAGTCACCAAACCATATCCAATAGCTTGAATGTTGGTATTTCCTTGGATTACAGCAATATCCTTGATACGTGCAGAGTTTGCAATCTGAATTGAGATTGCAAACATAATTGAAACAACAAAAAATTCAAGTTTGCTATTCATATCAGAACAGTATCCTCAAAAATTTAGTTAATAAGCCAGGTTCCTGAACTTCAGTAAGGCTTCCATCTCCCTCAATCGTTAACTTCAAGTCCATAATATTATAAGAGTAAATAGCATTTTCGGAATTGATGTCCACAGGCCGAACCAATCCTTCCAATGTAATAGTTTGGTTCTCACCATTGACTTTGGTGGTCCGTTTGGCTTGGATTTTTAGATTACCTACTTCATCAACTTCGATAACACGAGCAGAGACTTTTGAACGGATTGATTCGTTTCGATTTGTCTGACCGCCTCCGCTAAACTTATTTCCAGTACCTAAATTCCCACCATAGGTTTCACCATTTGTCCCTGCTTGATAGCCAACCGATGCATTGATGTCCGTCGATCGTTTACTATCAGTGCTTGCGCTGTTGTTTGCTTTGGTGTCTTCGACAATTAAAATCAAAACAGCATCGCCAACCTTTGCAGCTTTCACGTCCGAAAACAGCGACCTACCGGTATTTTGGTTAAATTGCGAAAACAACACACCTGGAAGCAACAAAAAGAATATGTAGTTTAGTATTTTCATTTTTATTTTCTCAATATTATTTGAACTAAATTTTCACTAACCACAGTGCCTTCGATAGTTGATTTGGTGTTTTCATTTTCACGACGAACGCGAATTATTTCACCAATTGAACCATCTTGGATTGCAGTGCCGCTCGAATAAATCCTTACACTTCCCGAAATAACTTCGATGTTTACGGTTTGACCTCTTTTGATCACCTTAGGTTGTTGCAAATCCCTTTTCTGAATGATTTCGCCTCTTGTGATTCTTCGGATTGATAATTTTCCAATTGCTTGGGACAATTCACTAATAATTTGATTGATGTCCTCAATTTCACGATTAATTGTTATTAAATCATCGTCTTTGATTATTGAATTAGGAGGAATATCACGCTTTGCCACAACGACCTCCCTTTGGAGTTTTATTTTAAATGGTATTTCGATTTCTCGGATCAATTCGTTATTCTCAAAGAATAAAATATCCAATTTTTGTATAGAGGAAGCTAAATTTTCGGTATATTCAAATTTTGCTTTAACATTGGAACTTTGGAATGATACATCCGGGAATTTCATTAAAAAACTTGGTGTGGCTTTTCCCGGAAATTGCTTCTGTAAGAAATTTACGGCTGATTGTTCTAATCTTTGGGAGGAAAATGTTGACTGGGCAAGACAATGCAAAATTGAAAAAGTAAAGAACAAAGAGGCAATATAAACAAATCTAATATTCATTATCGTTTTAAGTTGACTGCAACACCCAAAATATCATCGGCTGTTCTAACTGATTTGCTATTCAATTCATATGCTCTTTGGGCTGTAATCATGTTGACCATTTCTTCGACTATATCAACATTCGAGGTTTCCAAATATCGTTGCAATATTTCGCCAGTATTATTTTGTCCAGGTGTTTCGAAAAAAACTCGTCCCGAAGCTGGAGTTTCGACATACAAATTATCTCCAACGGCTCTCAGTCCTGCTGGATTGATGAACCTTGCTAACTCAATTTGACCTAACGATTGTGGTTCGGTTTCGCCATCTAAAAGAACCTCCACATATCCATCACGCGATATTTGAACTTCAACCGTATCTGCTGGAATCGTAAAACCCGGTTCAAGGATGTAACCTTGGGCATTTACGATTTGTCCCAATCTATCGATATGAAAACTACCATCGCGAGTGAAAGCAATTGAATTGTCGGGTTTACGGATAACAAAAAAACCTTCTCCATTAATTGCCAAATCCAATGGATTACCGGTTTGTTGGACGTCACCTTGGGACCAAATTTTGGTGGTAGCTGCCAGCTCGGTTCCCGAACCAATCTGCACTTCGTTCAAAGGCTCAACACCAACTCGAGAAACTGCTCCAGCTGGGCGTAAGGTTTCGTAAAGTAAATCTTGGAACTCGGGGCGAACTTTTTTAAATCCCGTTGTATTAACATTCGAGATGTTATTTGCTATAATCTCCACATATTTTTGTTGTGCACTCAATCCCGTTGCTGCTGTTCTTAATGTTTTATCCATTTATTAACCTCCTAAATCAAAAATTGTTAAAAATACCTACCTAAAGCAATCGACCTATCCAAAGTGGAATCGTTGGTTTGTATCACTTTGCTTCCGGCTTCGAACATTCGCTGTAATTCAATCATCTGCACCATTTCGCTAACAACATCGACATTCGAATTTTCCAGCCATCCTTGGCGTACCTTGACTTGGTCGAAGTCAAGGTACTTGATGTCACTAATCCCTGTGATTATAAATTCACCATTGGAAATGCGTTGCAATTCAACTTTATCTTCGGGAACAACAAGCACAATTTTGCCAATTTGGGCATCGTTTAGGAATACTTCTCCAGTTTGGGCTATCCTTAGATTAATCCCTTTTCCATCTTGTGTTATAGTAGGATTGGAAAAAAATTCACTCGAAATTTTGATTGGACCCTCCTCGCCAATCAACATCTTTCCATCATTTCGGACAAAAGTGCCGTCCTCGGATAAACGAAATTCTCCATTGCGAGTTAAAAGCTGTTTTCCTTCTTGATCTTCGACCAAGAAAAAGCCTTCACCATCGATAGCCAAATCCATTGGGTTATCGGTTTTTTGGAATGCTCCGTTACTAAAATCATAATAGGAACCGATAGCTGGATCATTTTGTTCAACATCACCTTTCACATTATAGAAATTTGCTCTTGCGTCAATTAAATTTCTTTCGAAAACATTTGCCCGCTTAAATCCAACCGTATTGGAATTTGCAATATTATTTGCAATAACTTCCAATCGCGTTTGTTGATTTTGCATTCCAAGTGCGGCTGTGAAAAACTCTTTTAACATTGTTAATGATTTATAATTACTTTGTGTTGTTCACAAGCAATGTGCCACTGGTTTAATTGGTCGATATAAGTTTTCCACAATTTATGTATCTTCTTGATTTACAAATAAATAAATCAGATGAAATTTTGTGGTAATCTTATTTTTTGTAAATTAGTTTGATTGTTATTAATCATTTTTGCAATTTTGTATAATATTATTCACCAAATGGTGTTTTTTTGATGAATAACGAAAACGAAATTCAAGATAAATCAGAAGTTAACAAAACAGCCAAGGACAAAGCTGAACCAATTGATGAAATGTCCTTTATGGATCATATAGCAGAGTTAAGAAAAAGATTATTTTATATAGTCCTTGGCTTACTTGTTACAATGGCTATTTCGGGCATTTTTATTGAGTATTTTGTGAATTGGGTATTGCTCAATCCGGCTGTGGAATATCAGTTAAAACTCCAGAATTTAAGACCATTTGGGCAGCCTATTTTATATTTTAAATTAATTTTTATAGCTGGATTAATTTTGGGAATTCCTTGGATATTCTATCAATTATGGAAATTCATTGCTCCGGGATTGTATCAAAACGAACGTAAATGGGTTATCACTATTATTTTATCTTCGACATTTGCTTTTGTGTGTGGTGTTGTGTTTGCATATTTTGTAATGTTGCCATCTATGATAAGTTTTGCAGCGAATTTTGGCTCGAAAGCAATCGAAAATATTATCGATGTTAATGAATATATCTCGTTTTTTACGACGATTGTTCTGGCTTCGGGTTTAATTTTTGAATTACCAATTCTTACATTCGTATTAACTAAAATTGGAATAGTCAATTCCAAGTTTTTACGAAAATACTGGCGGCATTCAATAATTTTAATTCTTGTACTTGCAGCAATTATAACTCCAACGCCCGATCCAATTAATCAGTTGGTTTTTGCTTTTCCCTTGATAATCTTATACGAAGTTAGTATAATTGTTGCCAAAATTGTCGAAAACACTAAAAAGAAACAAGAGGCGGACGATAAAGTCCAAAAATGATACTTTGAATGAATTTAAGATTTTTTTCGTCTTAAAAAATAATAAACTATAAATTAAAACTAATTATTTAGAATAATGAATAGAATTGGTCTATTTCCGTTGGGTATTGTTTTGTTTCCGAATGCTTCATACCCATTGTTTATTTTCGAAAGTAGGTATAAAAAATTGATAAATAAATGTTGGAACGAGCAAAAACCTTTCGGAATCAACTTATTACTTCCAAAAAAATTATCCGAAGTTGGATGCCTAACAGTAGTTTCGGATGTAATGAAAGTGCGGGAAGATGGCGATATGGAAATACTTGTTACAGGCAAAAATCGATTTAAAATTTTGCAAATTTTCGATGGTCTTAGTGAATATTTACAAGCAGACATAGAAAGTTATGATGATTTAGATAGTTCCTTCGATCCCGATTTATTAGAAAACGTATTGGATATTTTTAACCAAATTGCACAAAAAGTCAAAAAGTTCAAAATCCAAGAAATACATTTGGAGGATTTGGATTATAAATTGCCGTCCTTTACAATTGCCTTAAAATCTGGATTGTCCTTGGAAGAAAAACAAAGACTTTTGGAATCCCGTTACGAAAATGAAAGGTTAGAACTGCTATATCGACATCTAAAATTCTTGTATCCATTAATAGACAAAGCCGAAGGGTTGGAAACTTTAGCAAAAAATGATGGTTACTTTTCTTTATGATTCAACAAATTACTCACTCAAATAAAATTCACTCAAATCATCTAATTTGATATTGGTAACAATCCAACCAAGTTTAGGAGATTTGTAGAAGGTAAAAATCCAACGAATAGGGTATTTATCGTATAAACCCAAGTACCTTAGCCTAATATAACTATCAGATGCATTATGTCCATTCACAAACGAAGCACCGGCAAATTCTCCGTAGATACGAACTGTTCGCTCGGTTTGATTCAATAGATTTTCGATGTCTTCTTTTTTATCGTTTATAGGGCTATTTTTAAGTAGTTCATCGTATGCCTTTTTAAATTCTTTCCTTTTGATTGCGTCAAAAAAGTTATTTAGTTTGGATTTAATTTCCGAAGGTATCATTACTTCTGTGATTGGCTCGGCTGTTGGTGTGGAAAGTTTTGAATCCTGGGCAAAAATATTGGCAAATAATAAAAATATTAGAATAAATATTACCCTTTTCATAAATTAACCTTAAAAATCTAAATTAACCATTTTTTTTAGTAAATTTACTTCTTTTTTGGATAGAATTCTATATTCACCTCGTTCCAATCTTTGAACAGAAATTCCAGCAAAAACTTTTCTATCCAATTGCTTTACATTGTAATTAAAATGCATAAAGATACGCTTTACCTCGTGGTTTCGACCTTCGAATAAAGTAATTATAACCTTGCGGGGATTTTTGGGATGGATAACTACTTCGCAAGGAGAAGTCATTCCATCCTCTAATTGAACACCTTTAGAAATCAATTCGGCATCGGTTTGTTTTAGTTCTTTGTCGAGTAGGGCTACGTAAGTTCTTGGAATTTGGTAACTTGGATGGAGTAATCGGTGAGCCAATTCACCATCGTTAGTTAATATCAATGCACCAGTTGTGTTCCGGTCCAACCTTCCGACTGGAAAAATACGATAACTGGTTTTGATTAAATCCATTACGGTCTTTCTGCCTTTTTCGTCTTCGGTGGATACAATCACATCTTTTGGCTTATTTAATATAAAATAGACTTTTTTGTCATTTTTTGGTACTGGATTCCCATTAACAGTGATAAAATCGTCGGGTTGAACTTTGACTCCTAAAGTTGTTACCACTTTACCGTTCACTTTAACTGCTCCAGAGGTAATTAATTCATCTGCTTTGCGACGAGATGCAACTCCAGCATCGGCCAACACTTTATTCAAACGAATTGGTTGGTTGCTTAGGATTTTTTTTGTTTGAGATTCTTGATTTTTCTCTCGGTTGCGATAGATTTTGTGTTCTTTGGGTTCGTCTTTTTTATGGAATGGTTCATTGAACCTATTGAAAGGTTTATTGAATTTTCGGTGTTTACTTCCAGTTTTAAACGAGGGCTCAGCATTCGACTTAGAAAATTTATCTTGTGTTTTTGAGCTATTTGATTTGAAAATTTTTTTTTGGTCTCGTTTTGAATAATCACGATTATCACTAATTGGATTATTCTTTTTCTTAAAATTATTCATTTTTTATTTAGTTTATATATAAATTATAATATCTATCTATTAATTCCGCAAATTTATCAATACTTAAATTTCTATTGAATCTTTGATATTCTTTTCCATCTATAATTAAAATGATTGTAGGAACTGCAAAAACTGAATATTTTGCTGCTAAATCGGAATTCTTTTCGATATTTATGTAAACGAAATTAATAATGTTATATTTATTAATTGTTTCAATTATTTTTGGTTTTAGAACTTTACAAACATTACAAGAATCGGTGGAGAAGTAAAGTATTTCGATACCGTTGTTTAAAATTATTGTGCTACTATAGGTTTTTTGGTAATCCTTGTTGTTATGCATAAATTTTACTTAGTTAAAAATTTGGATTTATAAATTTAAATCCTTTTTGATATCGGATGTAAAAGTATTAATTTCCTTAGATATTTCTTTTTTTGCTTCTTCAATTTTAGACTTACCCGAGCGAATTGTTTTGATAATTTCGGGCAATTTATCGGGTCCGAATAAAAGCAAAATCCCTAAAAGTATAACAATTAATTCTCCACCACCAATGTCAAACATATGACTTCTTATTTTATTTTGATTCGCTATTTTCGGTTTTAGTTGTTTGGGTTATTTTGTCATTTGTTTGTTCGTCGCTACTAATTGCTTTTTTAAATTCCTTCATACCCGAGCCCAGACTTTTCATCAAATCGGGTATTTTCTTTGCACCAAAAAGGATAATTATTATCAAGACGATAATTAAAATTTCTGTCCATCCTAAACTTGGCATATCTTCACCTTACAATTATTAATTAAGCAATGTAAAATTACAAAAAAAATATGAATAAATAACTGCTAAGATAATTTGTTAATCAAAGATTTGAAAATTAACAAGCCGTCGGTATTTCCAAGCAGATTATCACTAGCCCTTTCGGGGTGGGGCATCATTCCCAACACGTTTCCCGTCTTGTTAATTATTCCAGCTATATTCATCAAAGAGCCATTGGGATTGCTTTCGTTGTTTACAGTCCCATTTTGGTCGCAATACTGAAAAACAACCTGATTGTTGTCCCATAAAGCTTTTAATGTATCATTATCAGCATAATAGTTGCCTTCTCCGTGTGCAATAGGAATTCGTAATATTTTTTCTTTTGGTATTTGGTTGGTAAAGGCAGTATTAAAATTCAAAGTTTTAAGATAAACATCTTTACAGACAAAGTTCAGAGTATTATTTCGCATTAAAGTCCCAGGCAAAAGGTGGGCTTCGGTGAGAACTTGAAATCCATTACATATACCAATGACGTATCCACCTTTATTAGCAAACGAAATCACCTCTTGCATTATTGGTGAAAATCGAGCGATTGCCCCCGACCGGAGATAATCACCATATGAAAAACCTCCTGGAAGTATAATGCAATCTATATTTGTGGGTATTTTGGTATCTTTGTGCCACAAATATTGCACTTGTTGATTTGCATTATCACGGATTGCATAAAAAGCGTCGGCATCACAATTGGAACCTGGAAACACAACTACAGCAAATTTCATCACTCACCCTTGTTGTCGTTCAACGAAATTTCGTAATCTTCGATTATTGGGTTAGCAATCAATTTTGAACAAGCTTGGTCAACAATTTTTTTTGCTTCGTCTTGGTTTTGGGCTTCGACGGTTAATTCTACGTATTTACCAATTCTTACGTTGTGAATGTTGGTGAATTCCATTGAATTCAAGGCATTTTCGACTGTTTTACCTTGGACGTCCAATATGCCTTTTTTGAGCATAATTTTAATTTTTGCAGAATAATTAATCATATACGTTGATTTTTAGAAAATACAAAATTACTCAATAATTGGGAGTAAAATTAATTATTTGTATGATTTTTTAAAATAATGATAAAGATGCTTAATAAACTATAAA
>Ga0209018_1000970_pt1 | contig 24922 bp, 23 predicted proteins | sample YNPBryBLVA2012_FD_185814 | JGI IMG/M metagenome (GOLD analysis project Ga0209018, IMG submission 185814) | Anoxygenic and chlorotrophic microbial mat microbial communities from Yellowstone National Park, USA - YNP Bryant BLVA 2012 (SPAdes)... ...
ATCGACTGGCGCAGGTACGTGTCCGAGAGCGTGGGGGAGCCGACCCTCAAGGACATCCTGGACGAGCTGAAGAAGCCCGGACGCGATCCGCGGGCGACCTTCGAGCCGCCAGCGTTTCGAGATGACGTTCGCACCATGGAGGATCTCCGCGTGGGCATGGAGCTCGAGGGAGTGGTCACGAACGTTACGGCGTTCGGTGCGTTCGTGGACGTGGGGGTGCATCAGGACGGTCTGGTGCATGTATCCAAGCTCGCGGACCGATTCGTTCGCGATCCGGCGGAGGTGGTGAAGGTCGGCGACCGGATCAAGGTCCGGGTGCTCGAGGTGGACCTGCAGCGCAAGCGGATCTCGCTGACTGCACGTCGCGACCAGGCGGTCGAGCCCAGGAGGGCGGGTGCGGGGCAAGAAGCTGCCAGACAGAAGCAGCAGCGCCCGGCGCAGGCGCCTCGTCAGCCGGCGTCGCAGTTCACGAACCATCCATTTGCCCAGATGCTCAAGAAGGGGCCGTGACCTTCGCTGTTGAGCGGTTGCTGGATGATTCGCAGGGTGGCAGGGGAGCGGGGTGAATCCTCTGGCCGCGGTGAGGCTCTGATGGCGTGAACCGCCGCTAGGCGGAAGGAGCTGCAGGTGGTCTTCGGCCCAAAGCCCCCGATGGAAGCAATCAAGCAGGCCGTGCAAGAGCGGTACACGGGCCTTGCGGCCTGCTGTACGCCGCTTTCGTGCGGCGCCGCGCTAGACAAGGCGTTGCCGGCGCGCGGAGAGACGTTGGTGGACCTGGGCTGTGGTCGCGGGCAGGACGTCATCCGCGCGGCGGGTCGGGTCGGGCCGTCCGGGCTGGCCGTTGGCGTCGACCTGTCGGAAGGCATGCTGGAGAAGGCTCGCAGCAGCGTGCCACCGTTCCTCGAGAACGTACGGTTCGTGCGATGCGACCTGGAGCGGCTGGAGCTGCCGGACCGGTTCGCCGACGTGCTGATCTCGAACTGCACCATCAACCACGCCTTGGACAAGGCGGCGGTGTACAGGGAAATCCACCGGGTTCTTCGTCCCGGCGGCCGGTTCGTCGTCTCGGATGTGATCGCGGAGAACGAGCTGCCGGAGGATGTACGGAGCGACCCGGAGGCATGGGCGGCGTGCTATGGTGGAGCCATCACCGAGCCCGAGTACATGCGGGCGATCCGCGAAGCAGGGTTTCGTCGCGTGGAAGTGCTCTCGCGGTCGGAGCCCTACGAGAAAGGGACGGTGATGGTTCGAAGCATGACGATCCGGGGCTTCCGGGATCTGGACGGAGGAGAGCAGCCATGAAGGTGGAGTTGAGCGACAAGGAGTTGAGCCTGCTGTTGCAGTCGTTGTCGCACTGTCTTGCGACGTGCAAGCACAAAGGCAAGGCTGAACCTTGCGAGGATTGTGAGGCCGCGACGGCTTTGAAGAACAAGCTATCGTCGCTGCAGACGAAGGAGAAGTGAGATGAAGTTGCTGACCCGGCCGAGGAACAGGAACGTGTGTTGCGCCCCGAGAACGGAGAAGGCGGCGCAGTGCTGCGCGAAGGCATCCCGGCTGATTTCGGGCTGCCACGATTGACCGTCGCGACACTCTGTTCCTGAGCCTGCGTGGCGTCGCAGGCCCGGCCTTTTGCAACAGGTACGAAGCCCGAACGCGGCGTACGCGTTCGGGCGGTGTGCTGTGTCAGGTGCGGGCGACGGACGATGCCGTCGCGTGGAGGTGTGCCATGTCTGGATACGTCAAGGAGATTGATCAGTCGCTGTACGAGTCTGAGGTCATCGGGTCCACGGAGCCGGTGGTGCTCGACTTCTTCTCCACCGAGTGTCCTCCGTGCGAGGCGCTTGCGCCGAAGTACGAGGCGGTTGCCGAGCAGTTCGCCGGCAAGGTGAAGTTCTGCAAGATCTTCCGGCAGGGCAACCGCGAGCTTGCGCAGAAGCTCGGTGTGACAGGCAGCCCCACGCTGCTGTTCTTCAGGAACGGGCGGGAAGTGGGCGAGCGGCTGTCCGGAGAGATCAAGCGCACGGAGCTGAAGCGCGCCGTCGAGCAGCTCGTCGGCTGAACGGAGAAGATGCGATGGCCGAGGCATACGATCTCATCGTGGTGGGAGCTGGACCGGCGGGGCTGACGGCGGCGATCTACGCGGCTCGTGCGAGAATCCGCACGCTGGTGATCGACGAGAGCATGCCCGGCGGGCAGGTGAAGACGACGCACAAGGTGTCGAACTACCCAGGATTTCCCGAGGACGTCACGGGGGCGGAGCTGGCCCAGAAGTTCACGCGGCAGGCGGAGCGATTCGGGGCGAAGATCGCCCGTGCGGTCGAGATCACCGAATTCGATCTCCGGAGCGAGCCGAAGCGCTTCGTGCTCGACGAGGAAGACGAAGTGACGGCTCCGGCGGTGATCGTGGCGACCGGGGCCAGGCCCCGCGAGCTCGGCGTTGAAGGCGAGAAGAAGTTCAAGGGCCGCGGCATCTCGTACTGCGCAACCTGCGACGGCGCCTACTTCGAGGACAAGGACATCCACGTCATCGGCGGCGGCAACTCCGCGGTGGAGGAATCGTTGTTCCTCACCCAATTCGCCCGGAGCATCACCATCGTCCACCAGTTCGACCACTTCCAGGCCGAGGCGTCCATCGCCCACGAGGCGTTGGAGCACCCCAAGATCAAGGTGATCTGGGACTCCGAGCCGCGAGGCTTCTACGGCGAGAAATCCCTCCAGCGCCTTCGCATCGAGAACGTCAAGACGCATGAAATGCAGGAGCTTACCACCGACGGTGTCTTCGTGTTCATCGGCATGGTGCCTCAGACCGAATGGCTCAAGGGCGTCGTGGAGCTCGACAAGTGGGGATACGTGCCGACCGACGAGACGATGGCGACTTCGGTTCCGGGGCTCTTCGTCGCGGGCGACATCCGTGTCAAGCGATTCCGTCAGATCACCACGGCCGTGGCGGACGGGACCATCGCGGCCCTTGCGGCGCAGAAGTACGTGCGCGATCGTCGCGCGTAGGCAGACGCCCAACGACAGCCGGCACCCCGCCTTTCACGCCGGATCGCTGGTGCCGTCGTTACCGAGATCGTAGTACTTCACGCCGAGGCCCATGAGCTCGCGAACCGGACGACAATCCGGAGCGAGGATGCTGCCGTGCTCGCGGTGCGCGAGGGCGCCGCAGCCACCACCGCACACGGGGGCGAGGCGACAGTCCTGGCAGGAGGGAATCCAAAACACGTTCCTGTTGCGCCAGGCCGCTACGGCTTCTTCGTCGAGCGCGATGGTCGGTGCGTAGGTGCCGAGCTTGTATCGGGGATTGCCGACGGTTGCCGTGCAACCATAGACCGACCCGTCGGCGTCGAAGGCCCACTCTTTCTTCGTGGCGGGGCAGGCGTCGAAATTCGGTGCGGGAAGCTCGCCATGATCGGCGAGGTGGGAGACGCCGTGGAAGCGGGGCCGGTGAAAGCGCGCAAGCTCCGGGTGCTCCTGCGCGAGCTCGACATACCTTGCCCAGAGGCCGACGCGGTCGAACAGCCGATCCCTGCGCTGGCCCGCCGCGCAGCCGAACAGCTCATAGTTTCGTCCGATCTGCGTCTTGAAGGCGGACGCGGGGAGGTCGAGCCAACCCTTGTGCGCGCTCATCCTGGCGAGCTCAGGCAGAGACTCGATATTGTCTCGGTCGACGACCACTCTCAGATTCACCGGGATCGACCGCGCGATGATCGCTTCCACACCCTGCACGATGCGGTCGAACGACCCGCGTCCGGAACCATGCGGACGTCGTCGGTCGTGCACGGCGGCAGGACCGTCGATCGTGACCTGGACCTCCTTGGTCGGGCCCTGTGCAAGCAGGTCGGCGAACGCTGCGAGGTCGTAGCCGTTGGTCACGACCGCGACCTGCAGTCCGCGCTCCGAAGCCTGTCGAAGGACTCGTTCGACACGGTCGCGATGCGATGGCGTGTCGATCAGCGGTTCGCCGCCGAACAGGGTGACGTAGGGCTTGACGGGGTCGCCGGCATGGAACTGGTCCACCCAGCGGAAGAAAGCGTCGATCGTGGACGGTGCTACCAGCGTGCTCGTGGCGGGGTCGAACGCTTCCTGGTAGCAGTAGGTGCAGCGCAGGTTGCACGCGAGGGTGGGCACGAAGATGAGCTGGGTCGGGGTTTGCTCGACGTCATCGAGCCAGGTCGCGTAAGCTTCGGCTAGCTGCTCGCGGTCCGTGTCTTCTGATTCCACCAGGAAACCGGCCTGGAGCAGGTCGTCGACTGGCATCCCGGGAACGTCGAACGCGCTGCTCGGGTCCTGCAGGGCCTGGACGAAGCGGGCCTCCAGCAACGCGGCCTGGCCCGTGATGGGTTGAACCAGGAGATGGTCGGTGCGGCCTGGAACCGGAACGATGATGGTTGCGCGAGAGAGCTTCATGATGTTTCGACAACGGTGCGGAAAGGTTGGAGTCGCCGCCGTCTCCGAGGGTTCGCCGCGGGGGCGCTCAGGAACGCATCACGCCGTACGGTCGAACGGTTCGCCGAGCCAGCCACACTGATCCCACTCGCCCCAGCGCTCGACGATCTTGCCTGCACGGGCCTGGAGGATCTCGATCCCACGACACAGCACGACCTCTCCCAATGCGGGAACGCCGGGCAGGTCGCCGCGGTGCGTGCCGGTCGCGGTCCATCGAAGCACGATCTTGGCGCTGCGGACGTCGAGGATGCGGTCCGCGGTGCTAGCGTGGAAGTCGGGGAACGCCTGCCGCAGCTCGAGGATACTGTCGCGGACGCCAGTGCGGTCGGGACGACGGCCGACGGCGCCATGGTCGACGAAATCGGGGGCGTGGAGTTCATCGATCAGGGACAAGTCGGCGCCTTGCCAGAGGCTCATCCAGCGGTCGGCGAGGTGGTTCAGCGTTGCCTCATCATCTTGCGCTTCTTCCGGCCTTGCGATCGCCAGAACGTTGCCGTGCGGATCGCATAGGTAGGCTGCGCGGTCTCCCCACGGTTGGGCTTGGGCGCCGGACAGCAGCCGCGCACCGGCGGCGACGGCGCGACGAACGTCGGCGTCGACGTCGTCGACGTGCAGGTAGATCTGGGTCGAGGTGACGGAGCCGGGGGGAAGCGGTGGGGGTAGAGATCCGGTGATTCGGCTGAACGCGGACCGTTCGTGGAGGCCGATGCGCATGCCGCGTGGAAGAGCGAGTTCGACGTAGGCGGGCTCGACGACGCGGGGGTTCCAGCCGAACGCGAGCTGGTAGAAGCTGGCAGCGCGAGCGGGATCGTCGACAGCCAGGATGGTCAGGACATGCGTAGCGCCCATGGGAGCACGCGTAGCTTCTCGCCGAAAGGGTCGTCAAGCGGCGTGGTGGGTGGCGGGTGCACGGAGCGAGCCGCTGTGGACAGGGAAAAGGGCGGGAAGTCGTGTGGGTGAACCGGCCATCGAGAGCCGCCATGCGATGCGTCGAGTGCATGGGATTCGGCGCGTGGGACGGACTGCTTCACGGAAGGTGGATCGATTCGAGGTGTTGACGTGGATTGGCCGTCAAGGTAGCCGACGCTCCAGGGTGCGACATGCGCAGAGCTCCCGGTTCGCAGCCACCCTACGGTCCGCACGACGTGTCTGGTGAGAGCGAGAAGGGAGCACAGTGCCGAAGGAAGGAAGCGCACACAGCCATGATCAGTCAAATAGCTCGAACGATCCATCGCTCCGCCACGCTCAAGCTCAACGAGACGGCTGCGATCCTCAGGGCGAAGGGAGACCCGGTCATTCACCTTGGCGGTGGGGAGCCGAAAGGCAAGGCCCCGTTGGACGCCATCACGGCGTCCGCCGCGTTGCTCAACACGAGCGAGGTGCGTTACACGCCGCCGGATGGCATTCCTGCGTTGAAGAAGGCGATCATCCGATACACCGAGGAGCACTACGGGTTTTCGCCAGCGCCGGAGAACGTGATGGCATCGTCGGGTGCCAAGCAGGCGCTCATGGTGTGCCTGCAGGCGATTCTGAACCCGCAGGAAGAGGTGGTCTTCCCAGCGCCGTACTGGGTGAGCTACCCAGACATGTGTCGTCTCATCGGTGCGGTGGGCGTGCCGGTGCTGTCGGAGGACGGCTCGTTTCACCCGCGGTTGATGGACATCGAGCGGGTGGTGGGGCCGTACACGAAGGCGGTGATCATCAACAGCCCGAACAACCCGACGGGTGCCGTGTACTCGCGCGAGTTCATCGCCGAGATCGTGGAGTTCTGCGAGAAGCGCGGTCTGTGGTTGATCATGGACGACATCTATCATCGTCTCGTGTTCGACGGACGGAAGGCCGCCAACTGCTGGGAGTTCGTCAAGGACAAGAGCGAGAACTCCAAGCTTGTGATCATCAACGGCATCTCGAAGGCCTATGCGATGACGGGGTTCCGCATCGGGTGGGCGGTCGCGAACAAGACGCTGATCGAGGCGATGACGAACATCCAGGGGCACCAGACCTCAGGTCCGTCGGTGGTGCTGCAGCAAGCGGCGGTCGGGGCATTGAACGGTGTGCAATCGGGGGTGGAAAGCTTGCGGCAGACGCTGGAGAACAACCGCAACGTGCTCATCGACCGGCTGCGGTCGTTCCCGGGCGTGCACGTCACGGTGCCGGGGGGCACGTTCTACTGCTTCGCGGACTTCCGCGCCTACGACAAGAACTCGGAGCGCCTGGCGGATTTCCTGCTCAGGAAGGTGCAGGTCGTGACGGTGCCGGGGGCAGAGTTCGGGCTCGACGGGCACCTGAGGATCTCGTTCTGCGGCTCGATCAAAGACATCACCGAGGGCGTCGAGCGGATGAAGTGGGCGCTGGACCCGAACGCGCCCAACGAGCTGTACATCGGTCAGCGCAAGCTGGTGAGGGACTGGACATGAGCAAGTATCTCGAGTTTGAGACGCCCGCGACAAAGCAGGCCGCTGATCTCAAGAGCGACTTCGGCCTGAGCAACCACGGCCTGGTGCACCTCGACCGCGTCTTCTGGAACCTGCCGACCTCCGCGCTCTACGAAGAGGCCATCTTCCGCAACGAAGGCAAGGTCGCTGTCGGCGGCGCCTTGGTGGTCAACACGGGCAAGTGGACCGCCCGTGCTGCCCAAGACAAGTTCATCGTCCGCGAACCCTCCTCGGAAGAAAACGTCTGGTGGGGTGTCTACAACCGCCCCTTCAGCCGCGAGAAGTTCAACGCGTTGCTCGCGCGCGTGCAGGCCTACCTCCAAGACGAAGAGCTGTTCGTGCAGGACTGCTACGCAGGGGCCGATCCGGACTACCGCATGCCCATCCGGATCATCACCGAGAAGGCGTGGCAAAGCCTGTTTGCCCGCAACATGTTCCTCAAGATCACCAACCGCGAGGAGGCGAGGACGCACGTGCCCGAGTTCACCGTCCTGGCCGCCACCGGCTTCCACCTCGACCCGCGAATCGATGGCAGCCGCACGGACACCGGCATCGTCATCGATTTCCAGCAGCGTCTGGCGATCATCTGCAACACGCTCTACGGCGGTGAGATCAAGAAGACGGTCTTTACCGTGATGAACTACCTGCTGCCGCTGCGCGACGTGCTACCGATGCACTGCTCGGCGAACGTGGGGCCGAACGGCGACGTGGCGCTGTTCTTCGGACTTTCCGGGACGGGCAAGACGACGCTTTCGGCCGATCCTCGGCGGCGTCTGATCGGCGACGACGAGCACGGCTGGAGTGATAACGGGGTGTTCAACTTCGAAGGCGGGTGCTACGCGAAGGTCATCAGGCTGTCGGCGGAGCACGAACCCCAGATCTACGCCTGCACCCGGCGATTCGGTACGATCCTCGAGAACGTGCGGATGGACCCGACCTCGCGGCGGCTGGATCTGGACGACGACCGCCTGACGGAGAACACGAGGGCGGCTTACCCCCTCGACTTCATCCCGAACGTCATGGAAGGCAAGATGGCCCGGAGCCATCCGAAAAACGTGGTCCTGCTGACCTGTGATGCGCAGGGCGTGCTGCCGCCCATTGCTCGTCTTACGCCCGACCAGGCGGTGTACCACTTCATCTCGGGGTACACCTCCAAGATTGCCGGCACGGAAATCGGTCTCGGGATCGAGCCCGAGATCACGTTCAGCGCATGCTTCGGCGGACCGTTCATGGTCCATCACCCGTTCCAGTACGCCAACATGCTCAAACAGAAGATGCTGCGTCATGGGGCGCAATGCTGGCTGGTCAACACCGGCTGGGTGGGCGGCGGCTTCAACGTCGGAAAACGAATCTCCATCCGACACACCCGAAACCTGCTCAACGCAGCCCTCGACGGCGAACTCGACCACGTCCCCTACCGCAAGGACCGCCTCTTCGGCTTCGAGGTGCCCCTGGAATGTCCCGACGTGCCGCAGGACGTGCTGGACCCGTCGACTTCCTGGGGCAACAAGGACGAATACTGGCGCAAGTACGACGCGCTCGCCGCACGCTATCTCGACAACTTCAAGCTCTTCGAGAGCGGCTGCCCGCCCGAGATCGTGGCCCTGGGGCCCAAGCGCCTGAGCCAGCTCTAGCACTGCGCGGGCGCACGGTTCGCAAGACCTGACCCGCGCGTCGCCATCTTGCATGCGCGGGGCCGACTCCACGTTGCCAGGCAATACACCTGACGTTGCGGATAAGATCCGCTGCGGCGGGCCTCGCCCTGGCGGTCGTTGTGCAGGGCCTTGCGACCGATGCAGGAGATCCCCGGCGATCACCGGGCCTTCCTGCTTCCCTGGGCGCAACGACCGAACGCGTCATGTTGCGGCCTCTCAATGTCTACCCCGCTCATTTCCCTCCCTGCGCCGTTCCGTTACACTGCCAACCCCACCCTGCGGGTGCCACCATGGCCGGGATTCCCTCTCCATCGCCCTCCGACCCCGACGATGTCGTCTGGGCTTTGCAGACTGCCGCCGCGCAGTGGGAGCGGGGCGAACATCGCGACGCCGCCGTCTGGTTGCAGCGTGCGGCGCGCGCAGCCGGCGACGCGGGTCAAGACGATCGCGCGTTCGAGTTGGGGCGCCTCGCCGCGGACCTGCTCGATTCGATTCCGGTCTCGACCGAGGCCAACGGCTCTGCGGACAAGCTGCCGCCCGGCTCGGACGACGCGATGGCGCTCAGCTCCGCCATCGCGATCGCCGTGACGACCGAGCCTGCGGGGAGCGGCGCCGACGACGACGTCGTCACCAGCGCACCGCCGATGGCCGTCCTCGGCCGGGGCGCGTCTCGCGTTGACGACCGCCTCAAGACCTATCAGGCTGCGCGGTCCACGATCGGGGTCCGGGATGCGAAGCCCTTGATCGACCAGCTCGAACGCGAGGCCGAAGCACCCAGGCCACCGCGACTGCGCCGTCCTCCACCCCCGCCGCCACGCATGCGACCGCTATCTCCCGCGGCCGGCGACCCCGGGTGCGACGGTCTCGAGGTTGTGCTGGCGGCAAGAGAGCCAGCAACGAACGCTCCGCCCGGGACCACCAACCACGCGGATCCGTCGCACTCATCGGAGCTGGAGCCGGAACCGGGCTCGGGGTCCGAGCAGCCAGCATCGGTTTCGCTCGAACCGACCTCGCTTGAACCGGTCCCGGCCGATCCGACGGCGGTCGTTCCGCCCCCCGATCCGATGAGGAAGACTGCGGCCGGACCGGACCTTGCCCACGCTGTTCAGACCTCAGCGCCGGCCGACCCGCGGTCGAGGGAAACCCTGCCCTCGTTGTCGGGTCGGGAGCCGTCTTGTGCGTCAGTCCAAGCCGCTGTCGACGTGCCCGACAGGGGGCCGGCCGACGCGGACGGACCAGCAAACGCTGCGGATCATCCCGGCTCCGTGCCACAGGCACCCGTTTCGATTTCGGCGCCGAGGCTTGTCGTGCTGGGTGGCTACGATGCGTTCGCCGACATGCCAGAGGATGAACTCGCGGCTCTTGAAGACCATGCGGAGGTCCAACATCTTGCCAGGGACGAGGAGTCCTCCGGCTTCGGGCTCGCCCTGGTCGTCGATGGGGAGGTCAACGTCGCTGCGATCGTGTCGGACATCGTCGCGACCAGGCTCGGGCCTGGCAGCGTGTTGAGGAACCGCGGGACGGTTCGTGGCGCGGTGGACGTCCGCCTGATCGGCGCGAGCGACAAAGCGGTGGTTGCGACGTGGTCGGAGGCGGTGATTCAGGACGCGCTGGCCGCGCTGCCCTGGGTCGAGGAGGAGCTGTGCAATCGGGCGGACCGGGTTCACGCGCTGGTGGGGGCGACATTGGGTCCTGTGGGCAACGAGCTGGACTCGGGTCTGTGGGGGGAGCTTGCGCCTCACCTACAGGTTCGTGTTCTGGTGGACGGCGAGCCACTGGTTGTGGAGGGCGACCTGATGCCGGGCCTGGTGATCGTGGGGACGGGGACGCTTCGGGTGATGGCGCAAGACGGGACCAAGGAGCTCGTTGCGGGGGACATCGTGTTTGCGTCGGCGCTGCTGCAGGGGGGGCCTGCGCCAGGCACGGTGCGGGCAGGGCCAGACGGCGCCGTGCTGCTCTGGGTCGACCGGAACACGACCCAGGAGCTGTTCATGACCTTTCCTCCCCTTCTCGACCTGCTCTTGCGTGATTGACACGCGCCGCGCGCCCAGTCCTGCCACGGCCGTCACATGCAGCCACGTCCGCACGCCCTGAAGCCGCTGTCGCATGATGCGCGGCACCGGGCGTTGTTGTTCAGGCAGTGTTCGACGCACTTCTTCCAGGTGCCGACGCACCGAAGCAGGCACATCTGACCTGGAGGAGCATTGCCGTCCGTGACCATTTCGACGATGTCTTCGGGACTTGGCACGGTGGAAGGAGGCGGTCCAGCGTCGAGGGTCGGGCGAGGCGCCGAATCGACGATGGGCGGTGGAGCGAACAGGTTGGTTGGAGGCGGTGCGGCCAGGGTGGGGGTGGGGGCCAGACCAGCGTCGGGCGAGTCTGCTGCGGGGGGTGCTTGCGGGCCGCCGGAGGATCCGGCCAACGCGCGTTGGCGCATCAGCGCGTACTCGATGCGGTCTCTGGTCTGCCCGTAGGTGTAGAAGCGTGTCCACTCGCGCCAGCATTCGCGACGTTGCGCGACCGGAACGGAAGGGTCTTCATCGAGGCGATAGCAATGCTCGAAGCGCACCTCGCCCTCGTAGATGGCCTGGTAGCTCGCCCCGCAGCCCGAGGACCCGAAAGTGATGGCGGCGATGAGAGAGCCGGCGAGCGCGCCGGACATGAGCAGGAGTGGACGCCATGGGCCGGGGCGTTGACGCGCACCTGTGGCCAGCCGCGCGTTGCAGGTGGGTGTTCGCGGTACGACGCCCTTCGACATGGCCCGACACAGACTGCGCCGGCCACGGCGCGAACGCAAGTCTCACCGACAGGCGGCGGGGAGGGCGCCGCCGCGAGCCGTTGCTCCGGCGGGGCGTTGGCGGTAAGGGCTCTGGCGTGTTCACCGGTCTGGTCGAAGCAATAGGCCGCCTCGAGTCACGCGTCCCGGTTGGCGTCGGGGCCCGGTTGCGGGTTTCGACCAACCTGGGTCCGCTCGTGCTTGGCGAGTCCATTGCGGTCATGGGGGTTTGCCTGACGGTCGATGCGGTCCTGGTAGGCGGTTTCGAGGCGGATGCCTCGGCGGAGACGCTGGCGAAGACGACACTGGGTCGTTTGCCGGTGGGGCGTCCGGTGCATCTCGAGCGTGCGATGCCGGTGGGCGGGCGGCTTGGGGGGCACATCGTGTCGGGCCATGTCGACGGAGTCACCCGGCTCGTGGAGCGCAGGGCGTTGGGGCAGGCGATCGACCTTGGGTTCTCGCTCGACGGATCCCTGGCGCGATTCGTGGCGCAGAAGGGTTCGGTGGCGATCGACGGGGTAAGCCTGACCGTCAACAGCGTCGAGCCGGGCCGCTTTCACGTCGTGATCGTGCCGCACACGCAGCAGGCGACTGCGCTGTCCGCAGTGGAGGTCGGCGACTGGTGCAACCTCGAGGTCGACGTGTTGGCAAGATACGTGGCGCGCTGGCTCGAGTTCGGGCGGGGAACAGAAGAAAAGGCATCGGATGACACGATGCTCGCGAAGCTGGCGTCCTCGGGCTATCTCTGACTTGCGCCGCGGAGCGCCCGCCGTTACCACGCGCGCGCCGCTTCGCATGACGATTCTCCCAACGGACCTTCGACATCATGATCAACCCGGACCTGCTTCAACGTGTACATCGCGCTCTCGACGAAATCCGCGCGGGGCGCATGGTCATTCTCGTCGACGACGAGGATAGGGAGAACGAAGGCGACCTGACGATGGCCGCGGAGTTGGTGACGCCGGAGGCGATCAGCTTCATGGCGGTTCACGGGCGCGGGTTGATCTGCGTGACGTTGACGGAGGACCAGATCGAGCGATTGAGGCTGCCGATGATGTCCGCGCCCGGCCATCCTTCGCCTCCGCTGGGCACGGCCTTCACGGTGTCGATCGAGGCCAGGCATGGCGTGACGACAGGCATCAGCGCGGCGGACCGTGCGCACACGATCCGCGTTGCGAGCCGTCCTGACACTCGTCCAGACGACCTGGTGACGCCCGGGCATGTGTTCCCGTTGCGGGCGCGCAAGGGCGGCGTGCTGGTGCGAACCGGGCAAACCGAGGGATCCGTCGACCTGGCACGACTGGCCGGGCTCACCCCGGCGGGCGTCATCTGCGAGATCATGAACGACGACGGGACGATGGCGCGCATGCCGGACTTGGAGAAGTTTGCCGCGCGTCACGGCATCATGATCCTGACCATTGCCGACATCATCCAGTACCGCACCCAAACGGAGCGTCTGGTCCACCGTCTCGCGGAAGGCACCTTGCATCTGGATGTGACGCAGAGCGACTGGCGGGCGTACGTCTACGAGTCCGCGGTGGATGCGCAGCAATTCCTCGCCCTGGCCAAGGGCGACTTGACGGACGGCGAGGCTCCGGTGCTGTGCCGCGTGCATCGCGGGTCGACGATCGGTGATGTGTTCAGCTCCACGGTTTCGGAAGGCGGACGCAATCTGAGGGCGGCGATCAAGCGCATCGAGGAGGCGAACCGCGGCGTCGTGCTCTACCTGCCGGCCCATGGAGACATCGCGCACGAGTTTCGGGGCATGGGCAACGGGACGGTGGAAGAGCCCAAGGACCATCCGTTGAGAGAGTTCGGCCTGGGTGCCCAGGTGCTGGCCGACCTCGGTCTTCGACGTATCTCCCTGCTCACCAACAACCCCCGCAAGATCGCGGGCATCGCGGGATACGGCCTCGAAGTCGTGCAGAGCCTGCCCATCTCGGACTAGCAACGCGGCGTCTTGCAGGAGGACAACATGACCGACTCGACCGAAACGAAGCCCATCATCATCGAAGGCGTCCTCGTGGTTCCCCCCGACGCCCGCTTCGCCATCGTCGCCAGCCGATTCAACCACTTCATCGTGGACCGGCTGGTCGACGGCGCCCTCGACGCTTTGCGCCGGCATGGTTGCGAGCCCGATCGGGTGACCATCGTGCGGGTGCCTGGTTCGTGGGAGATGCCGGTTGCCGCCGCGCGCCTCGTGTCGTCGCGCAAGTTCGACGCGGTCATCGCGATCGGGGCGGTGATTCGCGGATCGACACCCCACTTCGACTACATCGCTGCGGAGGTTTCCAAGGGCCTCGCCAGTCTCGCGATGTCGAGCGGTGTGCCCGTGGCGTTCGGTGTCCTGACCACCGACACGATCGAGCAGGCGGTGGAGCGTGCCGGCACCAAGGCCGGCAACAAGGGCTTCGATGCCGCGGTAAGCGCCATCGAGATGGTCGCCCTCGGCCGTGCCCTCGCGGCGTCTGGGCTCTGACCACGATCCGGTCACGGCCGCTCTCCCCTGTCCGGCTGGCACGGGCCGACCCAATGCTTACGTTGCCCCCCGCATGATTCCCATACGCGACCAACTCCCCACCAGGACCACGCCGTTCATCACGTACGCAGTCCTCCTGGCGAACGTGCTCGTGTTCCTTGCGCAGATCACGGTGCAGTGGGGTGGGTATGAGGAGGTGACGCGCGATTGGGGGCTGGTGCCGGCGAGGCTGCTCGCTGCTCCCCAAGAAGACCTGATCACGATCGGGACCAGCATGTTCATGCATGGTGGGTGGATGCACCTGATCGGCAACATGCTCTTCCTGTGGGTCTTCGGCGACAACGTGGAAGACGCGTTGGGACATGTCCGGTTTGGCATGTTCTACGTCGCTGGCGGTGTTGCGGCGGCGATGGCACAAGTCGCGATCGACCCGGGCTCCACGGTCCCCATGGTGGGGGCGTCGGGCGCCATTTCCGCGGTGCTAGCCGGCTACCTTTCCCTGTATCCGAGGGCGCGGGTGCTGGTGCTGGTGCCCATCGTCATCGTGTTCACGTTCTTCGAGTTCCCCGCCTGGCTCGTCATCCTCGAATGGTTCGTGCTTCAGCTCTTGTCGGGGATGTCGACATTGGCGTTTGGAGCGACCACGGGAGTCGCCACGTTTGCGCATCTTGGGGGCTTCGTGATGGGTCTGCTGCTCATCCGGCCGTTCATGCTGGGGCGTACCCGCGCACGCTACGACGTCTGGCGGGGATGGCGTTCGGAACGACGGTTGCGGCCAGCGGATGTCTTTTACCGCGGTCGGTATGGGCGACGATCCTGGAGGGACGACGGTTGGTCGTGAGCAGGTTGCCTCGTCCGCACGGCGCCGCGCGCTCGTGCTAGGTTGTCGGACTCGATGACCTGCCGAGCTAGGCACCGCAGAGGTGGACAGCGCCGCCCGAGGGGGGCGCCTTTCGTGGTGGCGGCCACGTTCGCCTTGGGAACCATCATCTCCCCTGCGTGTGGCAGCGCAGGCTCCGGCGTCTTGATCCACGGACCTGAAGCCGATCTCGAGCTCGGCCCCGTGCCTTCCACATGGCGTCGCGTGGACGTATCCGACGCGCTTGTCGCGTATCGCGACGACAGCCGGCGAGCCACCATCGCGGTGAACGCCAGGTGCGGCAAGGATGCCGACGACGTGCCGCTGGAAGCGTTGCGCCAGCACCTGTTCATCTACTTCACGGACCGCCAGATTCAGCAACAGCAGACGCTGCCGATCGACGGTCGGGAAGCGCTGAAGACGGTGCTGCTTGCTCGCCTCGATGGTGTTCAGAAGGGCTTCATCTCGTACGTGCTCAAGAAGAACGGGTGCGTCTACGACTTCCTCTACATCAGCGAACCAGCGACGCTCGAGTCGGGAACGCCGACGTTCGAGGAGTTCGTCCGGGGGTTCCGCGCGATCGACCGGTAGCGGACCACGGGAGCAGGCATGGAACCACGAGCATCGCGCCCAGGATCGAACGACGACCAGCGGTGGTCGCGGCCATCCGCGGGTCCTCTCTCGACTCCCTTGTGGAAGCCCCCGTTGACCGAACGACCCTTGTGGCGTGTCTCGCTCAACCGCTTCCTCGTGTTCATGGACGAGCTGGGCGTGTTCTCGCTGATGTCCGTTCATGCGTGCAAAGCGCTGTTCGCTCGTCCGTTCGAGTGGCGGGCCATTGTCTACCAGATGGAGTCCGTGGGTGTCCGGTCCTTGTCCATCGCGTCGGTGACGGCCGTCTTCATCGGCATGGTCATGGCGGTTCAGTTCGCGATCAGCCTCCAGAAATTTGGTGCCATGGAGTACACGGGCCGGGTCGTTGGCCTGTCGTTCTCTCGCGAGCTGGCGCCAACGCTGACCGCGGTGATCGTAGGCGGGCGAGTGGGCGCCGGGATGGCCGCTGAGGTCGGTTCGATGGCCGTGACCGAGCAGATCGACGCGATCCGCGCGCTGGGCGCCGACCCCATCAAGAAGCTGGTGCTGCCACGCGCAGCGGCTGCCGTGGTGGTGATGCCTCTGCTGTCGATCTTTGCGCTGCTGTTTGGATTCTGCGGAGCCATGGTCGTGATCAGCTCGCAGTTCAACATCCCGCCGGGCTTCTTCCTCCGGTCGGCGATCGACTCGGTGGGCATGAACGACTTTCTCTCGGGCATCTGCAAGAGCCCGGTGTTCGGCGCCATCATCGCGTTGGTGGGCTGCCACTTCGGGCTGACCACGACGGGCGGGACGGAGGGGGTAGGGCGCGCGACGACGCGCACGGTGGTGGTGATCTCCATCGCGATTCTGATCGCTGACTTTTTCCTGACGAAGATCTACTTCTGGGCATTCGGATGACCATGTTCGCTCACGGCATCACGGTGGCGGTGATCGCATCGGTCGGGTTGGCGGGATGCACGACCGAGTCGAAGGAGCACGCGCCTGTTCTGGGCCCTGCGGGGATCGAGAACGCTGCGACCTGTGATCAACTCAACGCCGTCGACCCGCCTGAAGTCACGGACGCCGGGGTGTTTGTCATGCAGGGGCGGCCGGCCGGTTGTGTCGTGAACGGTCAATCCTGCATGTTGTTCTGGGGATCGGACCGGTGCGATGCGATGCTTGCGGTGGCGAGTTGCAAGGACAACCAATGGCGCTTCGTTTGCTCGGAGGTTCCACTGTCGACACAGGACGAAGCAGCAGGGGCCGATGGGCCGGCGGACGCAGCACGCTAGGTGGCTGCGCACGGTCACGCCGCGGGGGCTACCTGCGCATGACGCCTGGACCGGGAGCACGGGCTCCGAGGCGCGCGACCGGGACCGTTGGGGAACGGGACGCAGGAATGGAGCGTTGGGTCGCGCCGGTTCCCAAGGAGCGGAAGGATCGGCTTCGGTCGACGGGTGTGGCCTCCGTGCGCATGGGGGTGAGAGATGGGGCGAGGCAGGTCGTGCGGCAGAAACGATCTCCAAGGGGACCGAATGGGTCTGCGTGGGAACGCGAACCTTGACAAGATCGGGCGTCGATTTCAGGATCGCATTACGTAAAGGAAGGCACCTGTGCAGGACGAAGATCGCGCGGAAGACGTCGGGACGCGGCGGCGAGGGAGCAGGAAGCGTCGCAAGGATGGCCTGCTGACCACGGGCGACATGGCGAGGCTGTCGAACAACACGCTTCGGACCGTTCGATTCTACGAGGAGGAAGAGATCCTCCGGCCGACGTTGCGCAGCGAGGGCGGGCACCGCCTGTTTACGAAAGGCGAGCTTGAAAAGCTGCTGCTCGTCACGGACATGCGTGCGGCCGGGCTCTCGCTGGACGAGATCAAGACGGTTCTCCAGATGCGCGATTCGAGCAAGACGGGCGCGCACGCGTCGACTCGGGTCGGGCAGTTCCTGCAAGGGCAAATCGACGCCATGCGGCAGAAAATGCAAGTGCTGCAGCGCCTTCAGCAGGACTTCGAACAGGCTGCCGACGTCTTCGCCAAGTGCCAGTTCTGCAACAACGAAGAAACCTATCCATCCGAGTGCAAGTTCTGCGGCGTGATGGACAAGCCCTCCTCTTTGCCCCGCACCGTTCGTGTGCTTTGGTGTCTGCCCTGCGCCGACGAGTAACCGCCCGTCTGGTGTCCCGGCACCGTCTCGCGAGAGGCCGGACGCTCGCGAATCGTCGTGCGGGCTTTCTGCCAGGAAGGAATCCAACATGAAACGAGAGCTCGACCTCGGCCGCGCCAGGCGTGGCATCGAGGAGTTCCTGCGGGGCCTCGGCTACGATCCGGCCGAAGACCCCGAGCTCACCAGCACCAGCGCACGCGTAGTGGACGCCTGGACACGGGATCTTCTCGCTGGTGACTCGATCGATGCGGCCGCGGTGTTGCGCGACCACTCTTCGCCCATCGACAGCGGCGACAGGGGGGCCGTCACGCTGCGCAACCTGTCGACCGTCGCCGTCTGTCCCCATCACCTGATGCCGGCGATCGGAACGGCGACCGTGATCTACATCCCTGGGCGTCGAATCGCCGGGCTGGGGGCCGTGGCTCGGGTGGTCGACGCGTTCGCGCGGCGGCTGGTGCTTCAGGAGACGATCGGCGAGCAGGTTGCGCGTGCGCTGGTCGACCATCTTGGCGCTCGTGGGGCGGTCTGCCGCCTTTCGATGGTGCATACGTGTCTGGTGGCGCGTGGAGAGCGCAAGCACGACGCACGAGTCGACACGATTGCGTTGTGTGGAACGGTCTGCCAGCCTGGGCCGGACCGCGACCTCGCCATGGCCGAGCTTCACCTCGCCTGATGCGCCCACAAAAAGCGAAGGCCCCGTCACACCCGCTTCCTGCTACCGTTGCTCCCTTCCGGGCCTGGCGGGGTTCACAGTGCGCTGTCGACGGGACCACAAGTCGCTCGCGACCTCTGCGTGTGTAGCGCACTGCGCGCGCCGTGTCGAGCCTTCCGATTGCCGGGCCACGGATCCGGGCGAACGTAGTTGATTGCGCCGCGCGAAAACGCCAAGAACGAGGACAGGGAACAGCAACGACGCGCCACGATGGAACCGGTCTTTTCGGCAACAGGACTCGTGCAGCGGGTGCTTCTGTGGGGGCCCGTGGTGGTCTCTGCCGGACTTGCGGCTTTGGCGGTCCGCCTGGCGGGCGAAAGCCCGGCGACAGCCATCGGGTTGCTGGTCCTGTCCGCCTCTGCGTTTCTGCCGGCGCTCCTGGCTCGCCGCCGGTTCCGTCGGATGTTGCAATCCGGCGACCCCATTCTCATCTCCGCGTTGTGGCGCACGGCGCTCGAGGGAACGCCGCATTCCCAGGCCACCGAGGCCCTGATGAACGCCTTGACCTTCGCCGCGTGCGGTTGGGTGGACGAGGCGCGCATGCACCTCGGTCGCGCATCCCGAGGCACCGTGTGGGACCCCGCGGGGGAGCATCGCCTGATCGTAGAAACGCTGCTCGAAGCCTTCGATGGCGACCGATCGCTCGCGGTGCGGCTCGCAGAACGCTTCGCGGCGTTGCCCCTTCCGGCGGGAGGCGCGCGGGTTCGACGGGAGGTCGTTGCGCTGCGCGTGTCGATGGGCGCGCTGGCCAGAGCGTTTGCACACGAGTCGATTTCCGGCGATCTCGAGGCGCTCGAGCGTGCGGCGAGATCCAGCCCGCTGGTCTCGTGGGCCATGCGCTACGCTGCGGCGATCGTGTCCGTGGACCACGACCAGCCGGAGCGCGCCCTGGCGATGCTGGAGGGAGCTCCGCACTGGCCTCCCCAATCGGCTTTTCGAGCGTTCCATCGCGAGCTTGTCCTGCACATCGCACGGTCCACCCCGAAAGCGTCTGCGCACCACGGCGACGTCCAGCCGTGACCGCACCGCCGCTCAGCGTGTCTCACCCACCAGGACCGCGCGGCGAATGCGCGCCTCGCCAGCCGTCCTTGCGTCCCAGTACACCAGCGTTTCGCCGTCCAGCGACGGGCACACGTCCGCGCCTGGTGGTCCTCCGAAGGCCGCGGCGACGGTGACCGCGCCGAGCGGTGACCGAGCGCGAAAGGAGAAGGTCGCGAGGCGGCCTGTCGTGCCGTCGTCGATCGACATCACGCCGCGGCAAGCGTGGTCGTTGCAGGCGACGTCGTAAGCGGTCGCTTCGCCGCGTTCCGGCGCGAAGATCATCGGAGGTGCAAGCGCCTGCCCTGTGCCTGGATCGAGCCGCAACACCCGCACGCCCGGCCTGTCCTCCGCTTCGCGCGGAGCGCCGGGAACGGCGACCTCGAGCCAGGTTGCGACGAGGTCTTGGCCGATTTGCCACAGGCGAACCGAGCGTGCATGCAACCGCATGCGCGCGATCAGGTGCTCTTCTCCCAGCGGCGCCAAGTCGGCCAGGCGAAGCCGCCGGAAGTAGGGCAGGGCCAGACCCCGGTCGGCTCGATCCCGGCTGTCCGCGTACGCCACGAGCACCTCTTCGCCGCTCCGCGACAGGGACACCTCGGCCGCGTCTCCTGGCGCATTGGAAACCCGCACCTCGGGACCGACCGACCGCAGCGAACGATCCACCCGCGCCACGTACACCTCTCCGTTCCCGTCGCGAGCGTCCACCCAGCCGACCACCCAGCCTTCCGGTACGCTGATGATCGCGACATCGGAGGCGTCGCCTCGGGCGCGCGTGAGCATTCGCTGGGCGAGCTTCGTCCCGTCGGCGGCAAGCCTGGTGAGGAACACCTGAGGGTCGCCGTTGTCGCGTGCTACCCACGCGACACAGGCCTCGCCCGCTCGCGGGTCGGCGGCGATGGCGACTCCCCCGGGCGAGTATCCACGAACGGAGACGAGCCTGCGGGGGCCTCGCGGCACGCCTTGCTCGTCGAGGCTCAGGACCGCGACCTCGGCCGCGAGGGGCTTGCTCGGATCGCCGGGAGCATCGGGTGGCGGCTTCTTCTTCGTAGCCCCCGGTCCCTCCGCGTAGTGCGTGATCCAGGCGACGATCGACGACGAACCGAAGGAAGCGATGTCGAGTCCGGAAAGAGGCTCGTCCAGCGGGGCGACCGCCTGGTTCGAAGCGAACGCCTCCGTGTCGTGCGATTGGGGGATCCACGGCGAAGGGCAAGATGCCACACGGTTGTCGAGGCGGACGGACACGACGGTAGCGGGGATGTTGGCGTTGGCGGCGATAGCGAAGCACTGCGTTGCGATGCAACCGGGTGACCACGCGGAGGCGAAGACGTCATGGGGGCCGCCCCAGCGCAGGGGGGAGGCGGATTGGAGTTGCTGGTTCGGACCGATGCGCAGCATCCATGGTACGAGGCCAGGGGAATCGTTCTGCGGGCAGTCGCTGCCGCGAGCGAGGACGAGGAAACCACCGGGAGCCCCTGCCAGATAGGTCTCCCCGGCGAACTCCGGGGACATCGTCAGCGTCGCAGCGCGGCCATCGGTCTTGCCGAGAGGGTCGACCATGAAGACGCTCACGCCGTAGGCGTCTGCCCGTGCATGGGGCAACGCATCGACGACCAACAGCGCGCGGTGGACCGCCGGGTCCGTCGGCGAAACGATGTCGACGAGCGCCTGGTCGCCACGGGCTGGAAGCGCGGGGTGTGCGACCTCGCGCACGGCACCTCGAAGGTCGGTCACCGCGATCCACACTCGGTCGTCGAGTTGTCGACCGTCGGTCCAGGCAACGATCAGGGAATCCTGCACGCGGGCGAGATCCACATCGAGCTGGGCCGTCGGACTGTCCGACAGGGGCACGGCGGGGAGAGGTTGCGTGCCGTTGACATCGAGCAAGTGCAGCGCGACCTTGCCGAGCGCGGGGACACCAGGGACAGCCCGGGTCACGGCGACCGCAGCACCGGATGGGATGGGTTCGACCTGCCAGGCGAGCGCGGCGTCATCGATGACGGTAGCACTTCCGACGGGAGCCGCGGACGCGTCGAGCTTGCGTGCCATGATCGTCGCGCGGGAGCCGTCTTGCGACGCCCAGACAATCAGGAACGAGCCGTCGGCGGGCACCGCGTCGGCCCAAAGGACGGTCTGGGGGCCGCGGGCCACCTGCGCCACCGTGCCGACCAGCGACCCGTCTTGACGGATGACCGCTGCCATGAGCGCGGAACCGTCGGCTGCGTCCCCGGTCCACAGCGCGACGAACCGGGACGCGGTGGCGTCGGACCGCAGCACCGCGAACGCGGGAGCGTCGGGAGCGTCGGCGAGGTTGCGGGCGGCAGCGGCCGCGGCGCCGTCTTGGCCGATGGGCTGCACGACCCATCGCCGGGGCGATTCGCCGCCGGGGGAGTACAGTGCCATGGCGCCCTGGGTCCCGTAGGCGACGTATGGTCCGAGGGTGCCTTCCGGAGCGGACGCGATCGAGGCGATGCGCAAGCCAGGCGACGCACTACGGGAGGGAGCGTGCGGGGTGGACGAGGATGGGCCCGGCGGCGCGGAGGGCTGCGGAGGGGTCGAGGCACACGAAGCAGCGATCGCGCCCGCGAGGCAAGCAAGCAGCAGGCGAGCCGAGGCGCGGTGGCGAACGAACTGCCATGCCACGGCAACAGGAGCCAACGGGATCGGATGGATCATGGTTGGTGGTTCGGCGCAGGTTGTGGTTCCGGCGGCTGAGGTGGTCCCGACACGGGAAGCAGGACCGTGAAACACGCGCCGCCCTGAGGGGATCTGGAGTAGGTGATCTGGCCCCCATGCTCGACGACGATGCGCTGGGCGATCGGGAGGCCGAGCCCGGTTCCGTGGGCCTTGGTGGTGACGTAGGGCTCGAAAAGTCGCGGGGCGATCTGTTCATTCACGCCCGCACCGTTGTCGACCACCATCACGCGCACGTGATCGTCACGCTCGGCATCGACGACCACGTGCACCGCGGGCGACGGGCTGGACTCCCGAGCGGCGTCCATGCCGTTCTGAACCAGGTTCGTGAGCATCTGCACGAGCTGGTCGCGGTCGGCGAGGACGATCGGTACCGCGGTTGCCTCCAAGTTCACGGCGACGTCTGCCGTCGCGTGCATTGCCACGACCGAACGCGCCACCTCCACCACGTCGGTTGGTGCGGGCTGCGGCGACGGGAGGCGGGCGAATCGGGCGAAGTCGGTCGCGATGGTGGCGATGCGATGGACCTCGTCGAGGATGCCGCGCGTCGCTTCGTCGAAGTACTCGTCGAACTTGGGGTCGCCACGTTCACGCAGCCGACGCAGCGTCTCGATGGACGACCGGATCGGCGTGAGCGGGTTCTTGATCTCGTGCGCCACTCTGCGAGCGACCTCCCGCCACGCCGCGATCCGCTCTGCGGCTGCCTGGCGCTTGCGCAACACGACCAGGTCGTGCAGCGTCTTGTTGAATGCGTCGGCGAGCTGCTTGACCTCCGAGGAGCCGGACACGGTCACCGCTCGCGGCTCCCCTGCCACGACCTTGCCGACCTCCAAGGAAAGCTGCGAAAGGGGCCTGGTCAGGCTCTTTGCCATGACGACGGCGACCAGGATCGCAAGGACGAGCGTGCCTCCACCCGTCATCAGGATGGTGCGGTCGAGGGCGGAAAGCGCGCGGTCCAGCGGCTCGCGTGACTTCGCCACCGACAGGTGCAACCCGGTTCGAGCGTCCACGACGACCGTCCGGCGGATCTCGCGCGACGTCGTTTCCGTTGCGGTGTCCGTCGCTTCGATGGTGAGCCGGACGTCGTAGGCTCTGCCCATGCGCTCCAGGAGCCCGGCGAGGTGGCGGGCACCGATCAAACCGACGCGGATGCCGGCGCTCTCGCGCACGCAACGGCCCATCAGCGCCGCGGGAACCGCTCGTCCCTTGCGCTGTTGAGGAGGGCGAACGGTGGCAGGCGCGCTGGTTGCGGAGGAGAGCTGCGAAGCGTATTCGGCGCTCTTGACCCCCGCCAGCGCTGGGTCGTGTCCCGAACCCAGCACCTCGCCCGCGCCAGTGACCAGCACGAGCTCGTCGAGGCGCAAGGCTTTCATCTCGTCCGGCACCATCTGCGCGAGCGCAAGGCGCCGGCTCGCGTCGAGACGCCCGGCCTGCAGGTCGACGAGCGCCTTGTCGACGAACGCGTCGTGCTCGCACAGCGGGCGCAGGATGTCCTGCACCGCGTTGCGCTCGGCGGCGAGCTCGATTTCAATGCCGGCCCGCGCGCCTTCCACCTGGGCTTCGAACCGATCGGCCTCCGCCTTCCTCCAGGCCGAGCGCACGATCCCACCCACCGTCGCCGTCGAGGCGACGGCGAGGAAGCTGAAGACAAAGAGGAAGCGCGCCGCGAGCGTCACGACGCTGATGCTACTACCATGGACGGCGGGGATGGCTCAGGGGCTGTCGTCCCGCCCAGCGGTGAACGGTCGGAGGCTTGCGGCAGCGGCTGCCTGATGCCTGCTGACAGCCGGTTCTCACCGCCGCCGCGACGTCCGGCAGCGTCTCCGAGGTCGCGCTTGCCTTCTGACCACGATGCGCTCCGCGCGAGATTGTCGCGGCGACGTTGGAGGGCGGACTACGAGTCCGCCGGGGGGGTCACGTCCTCGCCGCTGTCGGGGTCGATGTCCGTGACCGGACGCCGGCGCCGGTACGTCTCTGCGACCGCTTCATTCTGATCGAGGATCGGGGCAAGCAGCTTCGCTCGCATGTCGTCGTCACCAGGCCGGGCTCCGCAGTACTTGCCCGCGATCACCGCGACCACCCGAAGCAGCTTTTCCTGCCCTAGCCTGTCCTCCGTGCGCCAAGCATCGTAGCTAACCTTCACCTCGGGCTGGAAGGCGTCGAGAATCTGCCCGAACTCCTTGTTGACCAACGCCAGCCGGTCACGCATCGGGGCGAGCCCGATGAGCACCACGTCGTCGGACAGCTCCCCATCGAGCAAGGCAAGCCATGTGTTGGTCGATTCCCGCTGCTGCACAAAATCCACTTGCGTAAGCGGACCGACCCCGGCACCGAACACGCGTTGAGCGACGCGCCGCGCCGCAGCACCGATCGGGGTGTCCTCCCCCATCCCGGACGACAGCCCCTGCGCGACCGCGGCCATCGACGAGACGAGCCGGTCGTGCTCGATGTCCAGCTCGACCAGGCGCGTCGGGTACTTCTCCCGCACGTCCCTGGTCACAAGCCATTGGCCGCGCAACTCCAGCACCTTGGTGTCCTGCGCGATGGCATCGTCGACCAGCGTGACGACCGCCTTGTTCGACGCGGCCAAGGAACGAACCTTCCGCAAGGCGAACAGGCGGCGCCCGGCCGGAAGACGGTGCAGACTGAACAGGCCCATCAAAGAACTCACGGCAACCCTCCTCGTGGGGCAGCGAGCTTACCACTCCCACCAGGCGAGAAAAAGGCAACGCGGTGTAGGCCTGAGCAGATGTTGCATCGGCGGGCTGCAGAGCAGGGGGGCCGCCGAGAGGGAACCGGTGCATGCGGAATGCGCAATGCGGAATCCGCCCGGTTCGGTTGCGATGCACGGCCGAGCTTCGGGCCGGGTGCGCTGGGCTGGCGGTCGGCGCCGGACGGGCGGCGGCCCCACACCCGACAGGAAGTGACGCCCGAGCCACGGCAGGCAGACATGCGCGTTGGAAGCCGCGCCCGGTCGAACAGCTTCCAAGGGTGCCCCAACCCGGTGTCGGACCGGGTTGGGAGGGGGTTGGACGGGGTCCGAAGGCGGTGTCGGACCGGGTTGGGAGGGGGTTGGACGGGGTC
>Ga0209018_1000971_pt1 | contig 24915 bp, 28 predicted proteins | sample YNPBryBLVA2012_FD_185814 | JGI IMG/M metagenome (GOLD analysis project Ga0209018, IMG submission 185814) | Anoxygenic and chlorotrophic microbial mat microbial communities from Yellowstone National Park, USA - YNP Bryant BLVA 2012 (SPAdes)... ...
AAAGGCGGGGCCGGAGCCCCGCCTGTTGTTCGCGCCCGGTGGCCGCGCTCACTTCTTGTTGGCGGCGTCGCCGGTGGCGGCCCCGTGCAGCTTGACCTCCACCTTCTCTTCCAGCTTGTCGTAGTACTCCTTGAGGATGGCGATGACCTCGGGCTTGGAGAACTCCTTGGGGACGGGCTTGCCTTCGCTCATGAGCTTGCGCAGGAGCGTGCCCGAGAGGAGCAGGCGGGCGCCGCCCTTGTAGTTGCCGTTCTCGTCGATGACGGCTTTGCTCTCGTGGGGGCAGGTCTTCATGGAGGCCATGCCGCCGCACTCGTAGCAGTAAAAGGTCCAGTCCAACGGCAGGGGCTTTAAGACCAGCGCGTCGGCGGGGATCTCGTGGAAGATCTTTTGGGCGTCGAAGGGGCCGTAGTAGTCGCCCACGCCGGCGTGGTCGCGGCCGACGATGAGGTGGGAGCAGCCGTAGTTCTGGCGGAAGACGGCGTGGAGGAGGGCCTCACGGGGTCCGGCGTACCGCATGTCCAGGGGGTAGCCGGCCTGGATCACCCGCTCCTTGCGGAAGTACTTGTTGATGAGGGCGTCGATGGCCTTGACGCGGACGTCGGCCGGGATGTCGCCGGGCTTCAGCTTGCCCACGAGCTGGTGGATGTAGACGCCGTCGCAGACCTCGATGGCGATCCAGGCCAGGTAGGCGTGGGAGTTGTGCATGGGGTTCCGGAGCTGGAGGGCCGCGACGGTGGTCCAGCCGCGCTCCTCGAACATCTTCCGGGCCTCGGCGGGGCGCTGGTAGAGGCCCTTGAACTGCTCGGGGAAGTAGGACTCGGAGAGGACCTTCACGGGGCCGGCCAGGTTCACGTCGGCTTGGGCCATGACCATCTTCACGCCGGGGTGGGCCTCGTCGGTGGTCTTGAAGACCTGCTGGCACTCGTGGGCCTTGTCAATGGTGTACTTCTCCGTCACCTTCATGGTGGCCATGAGGGTGTTGGTCTCGGTGTCCCAGAGGGCCACCTCTTCCCCGAGGGCGATGGAGTCGGCCAGGGCCTTCTCGGCGGAGAGGGTGATGGGGATGGGCCAGAAGAGCCCGTTCTTGGAGGGCATCTTCATCTCGTCGCAGACGCCCTTCCAGTCGTCGTGGCCCATGAAGCCGTCCAGCGGGGTGAAGCCGCCGATGCCCATCATGATCAGGTCACCGGTCTCGCGGCTGGTGAGGGGGACCTTCTTGAGCCCCTGGGCCTTGCGCTTCTCCTCCTCCAGGGCCTTCCCTTCCAGCAGCAGGCACTTCAGTTCCTTGCTTCCATGCGGGGGTACGAGTTTGCTCATCGAACGCCTCCTCTCAAGTCCATACGCCCAGAATCTCCATCGGAAGGTCGGACCTTCGGGAACGATCCCCCCAGGTTCCACCCCCGGGACCCCGCGGACGGTACACGGGCCCCTCCGCCATCATAGGGACTCCCGGGGGCGAAGGCCCCCCCGAAAGGGACCGAAAAGGGGCTCCTGGGCCAAATCCCGCATCTAGGAACCGGCTCGCCCGCTAAAGTGTGAAGGGGCCTTCCTTTCGGAGGCGGGCGAATTTCCGCGCCGCGGAGAGTAACGAATTGGTCCACTCCGGCGAGGCAGCGGCGTGCAGGTGCAGGTACGAGGCCCACACGCCCTTGTGGACGAGGCCGTCCCGGCGGCCCAGGGCCCCGGAGCCGCGGAGGACGGCGGCGGCGGTCTCGGGGGAGCCTTCCACGACGCGGGAGTAATGGAACTCGTGGCCCCTCAGGCGCAGGCCCGGCCGGTAAAAGGCGTTCTCCCGGTCCACCTCGATCTCGGCGTAGCCGTGGCCCTGGGGGGAGGGGAAAACCTCCACCTCGGCGGGAAGAACGCCCGCCATCTCGTACCGGCGGCCATCCCACCGCAGGGCCCGGCAGAGGACCATGAGCCCCCCGCATTCGGCATAGACGGGCAGGCCCTCCTCCGCCGCCGCCCCAAGACCCCGAAACCACGAGGCGGCCCCTTCCAGGCGGGCCGCGTGGGTTTCGGGGAATCCTCCGCCGATGTAGAGGGCGTCCAGGTCTTCCGGGAAGCGCTCGCCGCCGAGGGGGCTCAGGAACGCCAGGGAGGCACCCGCCCCTTCCAGCGCCTCCAGGTTTTCGGGGTAGTAGAAGGTAAAGGCCGAGTCCCTCACGACGCCGATGCGGAGGCCGGCGCCGCCGGAAGGAGCGGAGACCTGAACCGCCGGGGCAGGTAGGGGCGGCGCCTGGGCCGCCGCCTTTCGAAGGGCATCGTGGTCCAGATGGGGCCAGACCTCGTTTCGGAGGGTCCGCTCCACCTCCCCGATGGACGGGTGCTCCGCCGGGGTCACGAGCCCCAGGTGGCGCCCGGGGAGGACGGCGGAGGAGGGCAGGCGGGGGATGGCCCCCAGGACCGGAAGGCCGGCCTCCGCCTCCACCGCCTGGCGGACCAGCCTCTCCTGGCGGGCGGTGGCCACCTGGTTGAGGACCACCCCGGCCAAGGGGACCTCACCGTCCAGGGTGCGGCACCCCAGGACGAGGGCCGCCACCGTCCGGGTGACCTTGGCGGTGCTCACCACGAGCACGACGGGCGCCTTCAGGGCCTTGGCCAGTTCGGCGGTGCTGTGGCTCCCGCGGGCGTCGAGACCGTCGTAGAGCCCCCGGTTGCCCTCGATGACCGACAGCCCCCCCCGGGCGGCGTGGGTCCCGAAGGCGGCGAGAACCCCCCCGAAACCCATGAGGTGGGTGTCCAGGTTGCGGGCCGGTCTTCCCGACGCCCAGGAGAGCCAGGCGGCGTCGATGTAGTCGGGACCCTTCTTGAATCCGGCCACGGGAAGCCCCTCTTCCCGGGCTCTCAGGAGGAGGGCCAGGGAGAGGAGGGTCTTGCCCGAATCGCCGCCCAAGCCTGCCACGGCCAGCCGCGGCAGGGAGGGTTCTCCGCCTTCGGTTCCCGCCGGGCGGATCCCCTCAGTCGTTGGCCGCCCCCTCCTTGTGGGGCAGGGTAATGTACGAGCCGCCGAAGTAACTGTACACGCAGCGGCCCGAATCCATGAGGATGCGGATGGCGGCCTTGCAGTCGTCCTTGGTGACGGCCCCCTCGCCGTACTTGGCGATCATGGCCTTGGTCAGGTCGCCGGCCTTGAGGTTCTTCTTCCCCATGGTCTCCTTGACCATCTGGTACATCTCTTCGGCGAGCTGTTCCACCGGAATCTGGGACATGACGTGCCTCCTTCGTGAAGACTAGGACCGCCGCTCTCCGGGGTCAAGGTCCCTCCTCGATGTGCAGGGCCTTCAGCTTCCGGAGCAGGGTGGTGCGGTGGATCCCCAGCTCCCGGGCCGCACGGCTCCGGTTTCCCCCGTGGCGGAGGAGGGCCGCCCGGATGGCTTCGGCCTCCAGGATCTCCAGGTTTCCCGGGCGTTCGCCGCCGGGGCGGCCGGGGGCGGTCCCTCCCGTCACTTCGAAGGGGAGGCAATCGGGGCCGATCTCCCGGCCCGGGCAGAGGATGAAGGCCCGCTCGATGATGTTTTCGAGTTCGCGGATGTTGCCCGGAAAGGGGTGCTTGAGGAGGAGGGCCATGGCTTCGGGGGAAAGGCTGTCAATGGCCTTTCCGGTGACCTCCCGGAAGCGCTGGATGAAGTGGCGGCAGAGGAGGGGGATGTCCTCGGGCCGTTCCCGGAGGGGGGGGAGGTGGATCTGGAGGACGTTGAGGCGGAAGTAGAGGTCCTGCCGAAAGGTACCCTGGCGAACCATTTCCGAGAGGTCCCGATGGGTGGCGGTGATAACCCGGACGTCGGCCCGCACCGGCGTGTTGGAGCCCAGGGGCTCGTAGGTCCGCTCCTGGAGGAAGCGAAGGAGCTTCACCTGGAGGGCCAGCGGCAGGTCGCCCACCTCGTCGAGGAAGAGGGTACCCCCCTCCGCCTGGGCCACCCGGCCGAGGCGGTCCCGTCGGGCGTCGGTGAAGGCCCCCCGCCGGTAGCCGAAGAGCTCCGACTCCAGGAGGGTCTCGGGAAGGGCGGCGCAGTTGAGGGCCACGAAGGGCTTCTTTTTTCGGGGGCCGTGGGCGTGGATGGCCCGGGCCAGCAGTTCCTTTCCCGTCCCGCTCTCCCCGGTGACGAGGATGGTGCTGGCGCTCTCCGCCACCATGGGCAGGATGGCGAAGATCCGGTGCATGGTGGCGTTTCGGCTCACGATGTCCTCGAAGCGGTACTGCCCGTCCAGTTTCCGCTGGAGGTCCGCCACCAGCGAAAGGTCCTTGAAGACCTCGACGCCGCCCAGGAGGCGCCCCTCCTCCGTCTGCAGGGGGGCGGTGCTGATGGAGATGGGGATGCGGCGGCCGTCCTTGGTGTGGATCCGGACCTCCCGGTTCTCGATCCGCTCCCGCTTGGCGATGCTCCGGCGGAGGGGGCAGGCGGTGTGGCAGAGGTCCGTCCGGAAGACCGCCGAGCAGGACCTGCCCATGACCTCGGCGGCGGTGTAGCCGGTGATGCGTTCCGCGGCGCGGTTGAAGGAGGAGATCCGCCCCTCGGGGTCCACCGTGAAGACCCCCTGGTCCACCACGTCCAGCAGAAGGGGAAAGTAGCGCACATCCAGGCGGTCGTTCACCGGAACCTCCCGGGCGGACGGGCGGTGCCGCCCGGGGACAAGATGGATCTCCTCTGGAGTGAAATGCAACACGGCTTCAGCGAGCTGTCGCGAAGTGCGCCATATGCCCCACGGGTTCCGCGGGGGACTTTCCCCCTTCCGGAAAGGGGAAGATGGGAATCAAGCTCTTGCGAAAGAAGCCTCTAGACCTCTCCGGCGGGGCTCCGGAAGGGGCCTTTCGTACGTGAGCCCTCACTTGGCACGAGGGATGCACCCTTCCCTCCGGAAGGAAAAAGGCGAAGGCGGCCTTCGCCGAAAGGACCGAAACGGTGAGAACCCGGCAGAACCCCATCCCGGCCCGTGCCTTCACCACCGGACAGGCCGCCCGGATCTGTTTCGTGACCCCGGAGACGATCCTCAACTGGATCAAAGGGGGCCGCCTCAAGGCCTACCGGACCGCCGGGGGGCAGTACCGCATCCGGACGGAGGACCTCCGGGCCTTCATGGCGGAAAGCGGCATGGAGCCCTCCCTTCTGGACCTGGAAGGGGCCGGGCGTCCTCTCTGCTGGACCTTCCACGACGCCCAGGACTGCCGGTTCGGGAGCCCCCGGGTCTCCCGCTGCGGCGAGTGCCTGGTCAAGCGCTCCGCGACGATGAACTGCTGGGAACTGCACGGTCTCGTCCCCCTCACCGTGAGGCGGGTGGACCGGTGCGAGACGTGCGCCTACTTCCGATGGTACGGCCCGGAGTCCGCTCCGGAGTCGTCGTGCCCTCCCGGAGGGGGCCACAGGGAAACGTGAAAGGGGGTGGCCGGATGGCCGAAGCGAACACCGCGCAAGGAGAAGGGAGGCTGGGGCCCCTCGTGGGGGCGTCGGCGGCGGCAACCGCCCAGGCGCACCCGAAGCTGCTGCCCCACCAGGTGCTGGGTCTCAGCTACTACGTGGAGCGGCTCTACCCCGGCGACCGGGTGCGGCGGTTCCTGGAGGTCTTCGCGGCGGTCCTGGAGCACACCAACTATGCCCACCTGGTGGACACCTACGCCCGGGTGGGAGCCAAGTGCGCCAACTGCGCCTGTGCCTGCCAGATCTACCTGGCGACCCAGGACCCCAAGGATATCCCCTGCTACCGCTCCAACCTTCTGCTGGAGATCTACCGCCGCCACTTCACCTTCCGCGGCGTCCTCCAGAGCAAGCTGGCGGGGACCGTCTACCTGAAGGAGGAGCGGATCCGGGAGCTGGCGGAGTCGGTCTACCACTGCACCGGTTGCCGCCGCTGTTCCTTCGAGTGCCCCATGGGCATTGACCACGGCCTGCTCACCCACCTGAGCCGTTACATCCTCTCGGAGCTGGACATCACGCCCAAGGCCCTGGTGGTGGCCACCCGGGAACAGCTGGAAGGGAAGACGGGGAACACCTCCGCCATCCCCGTTCCGGCCCTGCTGGACACCCTGGAGTTTCTCACCGAGGACATCCGGGACGAGAAGGGAATCGAGGTGCCCTTTCCCGTGGACCAGGAGGGGCGGGAGTTCGTCTTCTTCCCCGCCGTCAGCGACTACCTCTTGGAGGCCGACACCCTCAAGGGCATCGCCCTGACCTTCCACGCCGCGGGGGAGGCCGACCGGTGGACCATCGGAACGGGCTACTACGACGGCATCAACTACGGCCTTTTCTACAGCGACTGGTGCGCCGAACGGATCATCGGCAAGGAGATCGCCGAGACGAAGCGGCTGAAGGGCCAGAAGATCCTCATCGGGGAGTGCGGCCACGCCTCGAGAAGCGCCAAGGTCTTCGTGCCCAGCTTCGGCGGCGGGAAGAACGCCCTGCCGGTGGTGAACATCATGGAGGTCACCTGGGACATGCTCCGCCGGGGAAAGCTCCGCCTGGATCCCGACGCGGTCCCGGAGCGGGTCACCTACCACGATCCGTGCAACATCGCCCGTACCGGCTGGATCGTGGACCAGCCCCGGGAGATCCTGCGGGCCTTCTGCAAGAACTACGTGGACATGGAGCCCAAGGGCGAGAAGAACTTCTGCTGCGGCGGCGGGGGCGGGACCGTCTCCATCGACGAGGTGCGGGCCTACCGCACCGGCGTCACGGGAAAGATGAAGGCCGAACAGATCCGGAGGACCGGGGCCAAGTACGTGGTGGCCCCCTGCGCCAACTGCAAGAAGCAGCTCCGGGAAGTGTGCGAAGACCACGGACTCGAGGGCGTGGAGGTGGTGGGCCTCCACGACCTTCTGTACAAGGCCATCGTGCTGTAGGGGGGGATGAAGATGGAATCGGCCGTCGCGTTCTTGAGGGGGCCCGGGCTCGTCCTGGCCTTTGCCCTCCTGTTTCTGGGGATCCTGCGCCAGGCGGGCCTCACCGCCGCCGAGCTGGTCCGGGCCTACCGGAAGGCGGGGGACCGGCGGATTCCCTGGTCCTGGCTCTTTCGAAAGAGTCTGGGCTGGATCGTACCGGTGAACGCCCTCCGGGGTACCCGAATCCCGTACACCGTGGCCTCGGCCACCTTCCACGTCGGGATGCTGGCGGTGCCGCTCTTCCTGGCGGGCCACATCGCCCTGGTGAAGAAGGGGTGGGGCCTCTCCTGGCCCGCGATGCCGGCCTTGGTCGCCGACGCCCTGACCCTCCTGGCCCTGGCCGCCTTGATCCTTTTGGGGCTCTACCGCCTGCTGGACCGGGCGACGAGGTCCCTCTCGGGCTTTCAGGACTACCTCCTGCTGGTTCTTTGCCTGTCGGCCTTCGCCAGCGGCTACCTGGTGGCCCATCCGGCCTCCAGCCCCCTGCCCTTCACCCTCGTCTGGTTCCTGCACCTGCTCTCCGCCGAGCTCCTGCTGGTCCTCCTGCCCTTCACCAAGCTGGCCCACGCCCTCCTCTTCCCCTTCACCCGGATCACCTGGGAACTGGGCTGGCACTTCGTCCCCGGCGCCGGTGACCGCGTTCGCCTGGCCCTCGGAAAGGAGGGAGAAGGGGTATGATCGAAAATCCTTGCATCCTGACGGACGTGCCCCGCTGCATCGGCTGCGAGGAGTGCGTCCTGGCCTGCCGGAAGGCCAACGGCCTCCCGGAGGCCGAGACCCCCCCGCGGCCGGGCGATCCCCTGGACGGCCTCGACGCCAACCGATGGACCACCGTGGTGCGGCGGGAGGGCAACCGCTTCGTCCGCAAGCAGTGCCGCCACTGCCTGGAACCAGCCTGCGTGTCGGTCTGTCCCGTGGGGGCGCTGAAGAAGACCCCCGAGGGGCCCGTGATCTACGACAAGAGCATCTGCATGGGGTGCCGCTACTGCATGCTCGGCTGCCCCTTCGGGATCCCGAGGTACGAGTGGAACTCCGTGGCGCCCTCCGTCCGGAAGTGCATTCTCTGCTATGAGAACATGAAGTCCGGAAAGTTGGAGAAGCCCGCCTGCGTCGCCGCCTGCCCCAAGGAGGCCACCCTCTTCGGCACCCGGGAGGCGATGCTGGCCGAGGCCCGGAGAAGGCTCCAGGCGGAGCCCAAAAAGTACATCCAGAAGATCTGGGGCGAGCGGGAGGCCGGCGGAACCTCCGTCCTGTACATCGCCGACATCTCGCTGGACTTCCTGGCCTGGAACGAAGGCCGCCAGCTGGACGAGAAGCCCCTGCCGGCCCGGACTTGGGCGGCCCTGTGGCCCGTGCCCATCGAGTTCGTGGGCATGGGGGCCCTCATGGGGGGGATCTACTGGGTCATCGAGCGGCGCCGCCGGCTGGCCGACGCGGCGCCGGAGCGGAAGGAGGGGGGCCATGGAGAATAACCGCGCCTTCGTCGTGAAGGCCATCCTCTGGTTCGTGGCGGGGCTGGGGGCCGCCGTGGCCCTGCTCCGGTTCACCCTGGGCCTGGGAACGGCCACCGCCCTCTCCGACACCACGCCCTGGGGCCTCTGGATCGGCTTCGACGTCATGGGAGGGGTGGCGCTGGCCGCCGGCGGTTTCGTCATGGCGGCGCTGGTCCACGTCTTCCACCGGGAGAAGTACCACGACGCCGCCCGCCCGGCCATCCTCACGGCCTTCCTGGGCTACGGCGCCGTGGCGGTGGGGCTGGTCTTCGATTTGGGCCTGCCCTGGCACATCTGGCACCCCATCATCTTCTGGAATTTCCGCTCGCCCCTCTTCGAGGTGGCCTGGTGCGTGATGCTGTACCTGACGGTCCTCGCCCTGGAGGTGGCGCCGGTCATCCTCGTCAAGACGCCCTTCCAGCGGGCCTACCGCTTCCTCACGAAGCTGGCCCTGCCCATCATGATCCTGGGGATCATGCTCTCCACCCTGCACCAGTCTTCCCTGGGCACCATGCTCCTCATCATGCCCTTCCGGGTCCACCCCCTCTGGTACACGCCCCTCCTGCCGGAGGTCTTCTTCGTCTCGGCCATCTGCCTGGGGCTCACCATGGTCCTCTTCGAGCACCTCACCACGTCGTGGGTCTACCGGCGGGAGCCCAACGGCCCCATGGTGGAGGGGCTGGCGCGGCTGGCCTCCTTCGGGCTGGCCTTCTACCTCCTCTTCCGCCTGGGGGACCTCTTCCTCCAGGGAAAGCTGGGCCTGGCCTTCGACGGCTCCTTCATGGGCAACCTCTTCCTCGTGGAGATCTTCCTTTCGGCCCTTCTGCCCATGGTGGCCTTCGCCGTCCCCGCGGTGCGCCGTTCGCCCAACGCGGTGTGGGCCTTCTCCCTCTCGTCGGTCCTCGGTTTCGTCCTGAACCGCATCAACGCCTCGGGCCTCAGCCAGGTCTGGGCGACGAAGACCTTCTACTTCCCCGCCTGGATGGAGTTCGCCATCAGCCTCTCCATCGTCGCCGCCTGCGCCCTGGTCTTCTTCTTCATCGAAGAGCACTTCCCCGTGGATCCGCACCACCTGGAGAAGGCCGAGGCCGAACGCCGGGCGGCGGCCCTCCGGACCCCCGCCTTCGCCCCCTTCACCCAGGTCTGGCTGGGGCTGGGCTGGCGCAAGGCCGCCCGGGTCTACTCGCTCCTCTTCGTCCTGGCCATGGCCATCGGCCTGACGGTGGCCCCCAAGGGGGAACCGGCCCGGGACCCGGCGGTCCAGCGGGCCCGGGGCGGAGAGGTCCTGCGGCTGGGGGCGGGCCCCCGGTACGTCTACTTCAACCACAAGAAGCACGCCGATTCGGTGAAGGAGGCCGGCGGCTGCGGCGTCTGCCACCACCTCCACAAGCCGGGAGACCAGGGCACGCCCTGCAGCGAGTGCCACTCCCGGAGGTACGAAGCGACGCGGATCTTCGACCACGACCGCCACGTGGCCGCCCTCCAGGGAAAGGCCGGCTGCGGCCGGTGCCACGGAGAGGGGGCAGAGAAGAGTCTGACCCCGCGGAAGCCGTGCGAGGAATGCCACAAGAAGGACATGGTGGCCTCCGCGGAGGTGGTGAAGTCCTTCCGGTCTCTGGAGGCTTCGGGGTACCGGAAAGCGCTGCACGGGATGTGCATTCCCTGCCACCGGGAGAAGGCGAAGGACCCGGCCCTGAAGAAACCGGACCTCTTCCGGTGCGGAACCTGCCACAACGACGGAACGGAATCGGAGAGGGCCTACCGGAGTCTCTTTCCGGAACAGGGGGAGAAGGCGGGAAGAAGCTGATGGCGGAGGGAACGCGCAACGAGGGGCCGGTGATCCTGGTGGTGGACGACGAGCCGGACATCGTAGAATACCTGTCGGAGGTCCTGGAAGACCACGGATTCCGGCCGGCGGGGTTCACCGACGCCGGGAAGGCCCTGGAGGCGGCCCGGGCCTCCCCGCCGGACCTGGTGATCCTGGACGTGATGATGCCCGGCCGGACGGGGCTTTCCCTCTACCGGACCCTCAGGTCCCTGCCGGGAACGGAGCGGGTTCCCATCCTCTTCGTTTCTGGGGCGGCCCGGGAGGAAGATTTCGAAGATGGACTGCCCCCCGGCTGGAGCGCGGCGGCCCTGGAAGGCCCCCACGCCTTCCTGGAGAAGCCGCTGGCGGTGGAGCGTCTGCTGGGGGCCATTCGGGGCTTCCTTGGCGGGAGGATTGGGTGAAGTCCATCGAGAAGTGGGTCCGGGAGCACCTCTTCGACCGCGCCCCCATCGCCATCGCCGTCCTGGACGGCGAGCACCGGATCCGCCTGGCCAACGAGGCCTTCACCACCCTCTTCGGCCCTTGGGAGGGAAAGACCTGCCACGACCTCCTCAAGGGAAACCAGGGTCCCTGCGAGCGTTGCACCCTCGACTGGGCGATGGTGGACGGGAAGACCCGGGTCTGCGACGACCGCCTTCTCGTGGGCGGCCACCCCGCCCACTTCGTGGTGCGGGTGGCCCCCCTGGGCGACGGTGAGGCGGAGGAGGATCTGGCCCTGTGGATGGCCTCCAACGTGAACGAGGCCATCAGCCTCCGGCGGGAGAACGAACTCCTCTTCGAGAAGACGCCGTGTTACGTCACCGTGCTGGACCGGGACCTCCGCATCGTGCGGGCCAATCGGCGGATGCGGGAGGCCTTCGGAAAGGCCTGGGGCCACCCTTGCTACGCCGTGTACAAGCGCCGGGACCGCCCCTGCCGCGTCTGCCCGGCCCTGCAGGCCTTCCAGGACGGGCAGGACCACTCGGCGGCCATGGTGGGGGTCAAGGCCGACGGCTCCGAGGCCCACTACGTGGTGACCGCCTCCCCCCTGGCCTGGGAGGGGGGCGAGGGCCAGGGGCGCGTGACCTTCGTCATCGAGATCGCCACCGACGTCACCGAAATGAAAATCCTGGAGCGGGAGAAGCTGGAGGCGGAGAGGCTGGCGGCGGTGGGCCAGACGGTGGCCGGACTCGCCCACGGCATCAAGAACATCCTCATGGGCATGGAGGGGGGCGTCTACGTCATGCGCTCGGGGCTGGAGAAGGGCGACGGCCGGAAGGTGGACCGGGGGATGGAGATGCTCTCCCGGAACGTGGAGCGGATCTCCTCCCTGGCCAAGAACCTGCTGAGCTTCTCCAAGGGGGTGGTGCCCCGGGTGGCGCTGGAGGATCCCGCCCGTCCCGCCCGGGAGGTGGCGGACCTCTACGCCTCCCTGGCCCAGCGCGAGGGCATCCGCTTCGAGACCGATTTTCCGGCGGGACTGGTGCCGGCGCCGATGGACCGGGAAGGAATCCACACCTGCCTGGCCAACCTCGTCTCCAACGCGCTGGACGCCTGCAAGGCCGGAGACTCCCCCGAACCCCGGGTGCGGATGCGCCTCTTCGAACGCCACGGGGCCCTGGTCTACGAAGTGGAGGACAACGGCTGCGGGATGGACTACGAGGTGAAGAGCAAGATCTTCACCACCTTTTTCACCACGAAAGGCGCGGGGGGAACGGGGCTGGGGCTCCTGACCACCCGCAAGATCGTCCAGGAACACGGCGGGAAGGTGGAGGTGGAGACCAGCCCCGGCAAGGGGACCACCTTCCGCCTCGTCCTGCCGCGAAACCGGCTTCCCCGGTGTCCGGAGGAAGCCCCGGAAGGATCGGTGGACGCGGGCGCCCCGGCGGCGCCGGCGAAGGAGGGGGGCCATGGCGAAGGCGGCGGATAAGTACGTGCTGGTGGTGGACGACGAGGAGGACGTGGCCTTCTTCCTCGTCACGGCGCTGGAAGATGCCGGTTTCCAGGCCGAGGCGGCCCACAGCGTGGACGAGGCCCTCGCCCGGCTGGAGGCGCGGCCGGCGGACCTCGTTTCCCTGGACATGGTCATGCCGGGCAAGTCGGGGGTCGTCCTCTTCCACGAGCTGAGGAAGCGGCCGGAGTGGAAGCGGATTCCCGTCCTCTTCGTGACGGGCCACGCGAGGGACGAGCGGGTGAAGCGGGACATGGACGCCGCCGCCGCCCTGGCGGAGAGCACCCTCTCCGGGCCGGCCACCTACCTGGAAAAGCCCGTCACGGCCCAGACCTTCGTGCGGCGGGTGGCGGAGATCCTGGGGGTGGAAGGGGTCGGAGAGGCCTCCGAGAAGGAGGAGTCTCCCGAGGTTCTTCGCCGCCGGCTGGAGGAGCTCCTGGCCCGGGCCGACGGAAAGACCCTCCAGGAAGTGCTGCAGGCGCTCGAGAAGTCCCGTCGCTCCTGAGTTTTTCGGCACCGAACCCTACTTGCGGCTGGGGGACCAACCCCAATCCCGCGATGGGAACCGAACAGGCGGTGCAAGTCTATGGAAACCTTTTAGATTCCCAAAATAGCCCCATCACCTGCCAAGGGATGGGGGGCATTCGAGCCGAAGGCGAAGAATGCGTGAGGGGTGGGGTGAGGCTCCACGGGCTTTGCCCGTGGAGCGGGGAGGGACCCCGAAGGGCAGGCCGAGCGTTCCGACTGGCTTGGCCAGCGGAACGCGGGGGAGAAGCCCCTCCCCGTTGGAGAGACAAAGCCTTTCCCTTGTATAGCACCTACACCACCGAAGGTCCATCGCGGAATTTGGGACCAAAAGACCGCTTGACGTGCGCCCCATCGAGCGTTATATTCTTATACGTCGATATGAAGGAGGCGCCCGTGCACGCGACGGAGCGGATGCTGAAGGCGGTGGGAGACCGGACCCGGCTGAGGATCCTGGCCCTCCTCCAGCAAGGCCCGCTGTGCGTCTGCCAGCTGGTGGAAATCCTCGGCCTCTCCCAGCCCACCGTGAGCAAGCACCTCTCCACCCTCGGCGCGGCGGGACTCGTGGAGGACGAGAAGCGGGGCAAATGGGTCTTCTACCGCCTTCCCGCCGCCCCCGCCTCCGCCGCGCGGGGCCTCCTCCGGTGGCTGTCCAGCGTCTCCACGGAGATTGAGGAGGTCCGGCGGGACCTCCAATCCCTCGAAAGAAAACGTCTCGGCGGTTTTTCCGCCTGCCCCCCGCCCCGCCATCCCCGTCGGCCGTCTTGAAAGGAGGAACCGGCTCCATGGAGAACCCAAAGGAGAAGAAGCGCCTCAACCTCTTCGAACGTTACCTGACCCTGTGGGTGGCCGTGTGCATGGTCGTGGGCGTGGCCATCGGCAAGCTCGCGCCGGGGATCACCGACGCCCTGCGCAAGCTGGAATTCGGCCAGGGAAGCCAGATCAACGTCCCCATCGCCGTCCTCATCTGGCTCATGATCTACCCCATGATGCTCAAGATCGACTTCACGAGCATCCTGGGCGTCCGGAAGAAGCCCAAGGGCCTGCTGGTCACCCTCTTCGTCAACTGGCTGGTGAAGCCCTTTTCCATGGCCTTCTTCGGCTGGCTCTTCTTCAAGCACCTCTTCCTGCCCTGGATCGGCGCCGACGCGGCCAACCAGTACATCGCCGGAACCATCATTTTGGCCGCGGCGCCCTGCACGGCCATGGTCTTCGTCTGGAGCTACCTCACCGACGGCGACCCCGCCTACACGCTGGTGCAGGTCTCCGTGAACGACCTCATCATGCTCCTCCTCTTCGCGCCCATCGTGACCTTTCTCGTGAGCGGCGCGAGCAACCTGACGGTGCCCTTCCAGGTGCTCCTGTACTCGGTGGTGGCCTTCATCGTCATCCCGCTGGCGCTGGGGAGCCTGAGCCGGACCATCCTCATCCGAACCAAGGGGCCCGAGTGGTTCGAGAAGAAGTACCTCGCCTTCTTCCACCCGGTGACGATCCTCGCGCTTCTGGCCACGCTCGTCTTCATCTTCGCCTTCCAGGCCGACAACATCACGGGCAAGTCCTTCCACGTGGTCCTCATCGCCATCCCCATCCTGATCCAGGTCTACTTCAACTCGGGCCTGACCTACGGCCTCATGAAGCTCTTCAAGGTGCCGCACAACGTGGCCGCGCCGGGGGCCCTCATCGGCGCCAGCAACTTCTTCGAGCTGGCGGTGGCCACCGCCATCGCCCTGTACGGACCTGGGTCCGGGGCCGCGCTGGCGACGGTCGTCGGCGTCCTCGTCGAGGTCCCCGTCATGCTGTCGGTGTGCACCTTCTGCAACCGCACCCGCCACTGGTTCCCGGAGGAGAAGGCCGCCTGAAACGGCCTGGGGAGGAGGATCCCATGTTCGAACGCTTGCTCGTCATGGGGAACCAGGGGCGAGGCTACTTGGCGGAAGCGTTCCTGGGCCGGGTGGCGCACCACGTGGTGCACCACGCCGGCATCCCGGTGTTGCTCGTGCCGATGACCGTCTAGCAGGCGGCCTTGGCAAAAGGAGGTTCATCCGAGTTGTCCAAAATCCTATCGGCTGAAGTTTCCCGCCTCTTATCCGGAGCGGAGCGGCGGGTGAAAGGCAGGCCGCAGGATTGGGCAGGGGCCATGGCCCTGCGTGAGCTCTTGGCGCGTTGCCTGCCGTGCCGAAGCTCATCGCGGAGGGCGCGCCGCTTCTCTGGCTGCCGCCCGAGTGCTTCACCGAGGCCGCCGTGGAGGCGTGCAAGAAGGCGGGGACGCCCGTGATCTATGACGTGTGCCCCGTGGCCGCGCTGCTGGCCCTGGACCGGCGCCTTTCAAGCACGGGCCCGTGAGTCCTCCCGCGCGACCACCCGTTCCACCTTCTGGAGGTCCAGCCAGGGAGTGGCCAGCGCTGCCTGCTTGACAGCGAACTCCGCAAGGCGTATATTTCAAAGCAGATTGAACTAGTATGGCCTGCTGAAGGAGGCTCCATGCCCAAGACGGTTTTGAGAAGGAAATCCCAACCGAAGTCAACGGGGACCTCTCTCGTGCTGCTGGCCGAAGCCCTCCGCCTGCTGGCGGACCCGACGCGGCTCCGCATTCTCGAGTGCCTCATGGGCGGCCTCCAGTGCAACTGCACCATCAAGGAGAGCCTCGGCCTTCCCATGAACCTCATCTCCCACCACCTCAAACTCCTGAAGGAGGCCGGCCTCGTTCGGGCCGAGCGCGACCCCTCCGACGCCAGGTGGATCTACTACGAAATCGACCCCCAGGCGCTGGCCAGGCTCCGGGACGCCCTCTTCGCGGCGCTCGCCCCTTCGCGGCTCAGGCCCCGCGCGGACCACTGCGGCCCCTCGGCCTGCTGCCCTCCTTCCAAACCCCGAAAAGCTTCCATGAGGAGAACCCCATGAACCCGTCCCAGCCCCCCACGGCGGACCTTCGCCAGCCCTCTTCTCCGCTTCGAATCGATATCTACGATCCTCCCATGTGCTGCTCCTCCGGCCTGTGCGGTCCCGTGCTCGATCCCATCCTCGTGTCGGTAAGCGACGCCGTGCTGGCCCTCACGAAGCAGGGCGTGGCCGTAACGCGCTACAACCCCGTCCAGCAACTCAAGGAGGTCATGGCCAACCCAGAGGTCGCCGAGGCCATTCACCGCCAGGGCAAGAAGGCGCTGCCCATGATCTTCGTAAACGGCCGCCTCTTGAAGAGCGGCGCCTATCCCAGCTACGAGGAATTGTGTGAAGCCCTCGGCCTGACGCCCCTGGCGAAGTCCAGGCCGTTGACCGTCCTCTCCGCGCCGGCCAAGAACGGCGATCCCAAAAGAAAGGAGTGACTCCATGGTCACGATGACTCGTTCCGCCGCCGAACAGATCCAATCCTTCGTCCAGGCCTCCGGGATCGCGGGAGGGACCGTCCGCCTTTTCCTTACGGGCGGGGGCTGCTGCGGCCCCGGCTTCGCCATGGACGTGGTGCCCGCGCCCGAGCCCGCCGACATGGCCGTGGTCCAGGACGGCGCCACCCTTTACGTGCAGAAGGGAGCGGCGGATCTACTCGAAAACGTGGTGATCGATTTTCAGGACACCTTCATCCTGCGCGGTCTCCAGTCCTCCGGCTGCTGCGGCTGATCCCTTTTCACGGGAGATTCCGATGCGATTTTTCTTCTCAGGCAAAGGCGGGGTTGGCAAGACCACCATGGCTTGCGCAACCGCGATCGATCATGCGCGGAAGGGCAAAAGGACCTTGCTCGTCTCGACGGACCCGGCTTCCAACATCGCCGACGTTCTCGAACAGTCAATCGGCTACGGGGTGGTGCCCGTGAAGGGCACGCCGAACCTTTGGGCCACCGAAATAGATCCCGACCAGGCCGTCCAGGAATACAAGGCGCGGATCCTCGACCCCTATCGTGCGATCATGCCCGAGGACATCCTCGCCTCCCTCGAAGAGCAGCTCTCCGGCCCTTGCACGGTGGAGGTCGCGGCCTTCGACCGGTTCATCGCCTTCATGGACGCCCGCGACTACGAGGTCGTGGTCTTCGACACGGCCCCCACGGGACACACCTTGCGCTTGTTGGCCCTCTCCGTGGACTGGTCCAAGTACATCGAGACCGCGGCGCAAGGATCGGGCCAAACCTGCCTGGGCCCGGTGCAGACCATCCAGGGGGCCAAGGCCAAGTACGACGCGGCCACGGCCCTGCTCAAGGATCCCTCCGAGACCCAGTTCGTGTTCGTCATGCGCCCTGAGGCCCTTTCGGTCTACGAGACGCTGCGGGCCGCCAGAGAGCTAAGCGGTCAGGGCATCGTGCCGGCCGGCCTCATCGCGAACGGCGTCTTGCCCCCGGAGGCCGGCGACGGCCCGGCCATGGAGCGGCGGCGCCAGGAGCAAGAGGCGAAAATCCGGGAAGCGGAGGCGGCTCTCGGTCTTCCCGCCCGGCGCATCCTCCTCCGGCCCGAAGAGGTCAAGGGGACCGAGGGACTGTTGAACGTGGCCGCCGAACTCTACGACGGCCAGAGGCCCGCCTTGGGCACGGCCAAGGAGAACCGGCCTCCTGAAACAATCGTCATTCCTATGCCGGACCTGGAGGCGCTCTTTAAGCCCCTGCCCGGCCAGACCAAGGCCTTTTTCTTCACGGGCAAAGGGGGCGTGGGAAAAACCACGGTTTCCTGTTTGACGGCCCTTCACCTGGCGGGCCGCGGTCATAAGACGCTGCTCGTGACCACCGACCCCGCGGCCCACCTGGGACGGGTTCTAGACCGGCCCGTGGGCCCTGAGCCGGCGCTCGTGGCTCCCAACCTCACGGCGGTTCACATTGATCAGGTGAAGGCCTTCCAGGAGTACAAGGCCCGCGTCCTCGAGGAGGCGGCCAAGACGGCCTCCCCGGAGATGCTCCAGGCCACCGCCGAGGAATTGGACTCGCCGTGCACCGAAGAAATGGCCGCCTTCGACAAGTTCGCCCGCTACTTCGAGGACGAGTCGTACGACTTCATCGTGCTGGACACCGCGCCCACGGGCCACACCCTGCGCCTCCTCGACTTGCCCTTCCAGTATGCCCAGCAGACGGCCCTGGCCGCCGCCGAGGCCCAGAACGCCTCCGCCGCCCAGCGAGCCGCCGACGCGAGGTTCCAGAAGCTCATCGCCCGGCTCAAGGATCCGGCCCTGACCGCCTTCGCCTTCGTTTTCTACCCAGAGGCCACACCAATCCTGGAATCGCACCGGGCCTTTCTGGACCTGAAGGCCGCCGGTATCCATGCGCAATTCCTTGTGGCCAACATGGTGCTTTCTCCAGAGCAGGCCTCGAACGCCTTCCTCGCTCGCCGCCGGGCCATGCAGCAGCGCTACCTCTTGGAGGCCCACCGCCGATTCGGCCTGCCCGTCCTCACCATCCCTTCCGCGGATGCGGAGCCCAAGGGGCTCGCCGCGCTGGAGGAATTGGGGGTGGCCCTGGAGTTGGAAAAGGAAGGTTGCACCGCGGGAGCCGCCCGCTGAGAGGAGCACCGCCATGGGCAAGAGACGCGTCCTGATCCTTTGCACCGGTAATTCCTGCCGCTCGCAGATGGGCGAGGGGTGGGTTCGCCATGAACTTGGCGACAGGGTAGAGGTCTTTTCGGCGGGCACGCAGCCATCGCGCGTTCACCCGTTCGCCATCGCGGTCATGGCTGAAGCCGGGGTGGACATCGCCTCCCACCGGAGCAAGTCGCTCAGCGAGTTCTGGGGCCAGCCCTTCGACCTGGTCGTGACCGTGTGCGATTCGGCGAAGGAGGCCTGCCCCATGTTTGCCGGCGCGGCCAGGCAGATCCACGAATCCTTCCCCGACCCGGCGGGGTTTACAGGCGCCGAAGAGGAGGTCATCGAGAAGTTCCGCGAGGTGCGCGACCTCATCCGGGAGCGGCTCCTGCCCCTCGTCCGGAGAGAGCTCGGCCTGTGAAAGAAGGCGACTGCTGCGTCTTCTGCTCCTACGGCTCGGTGCCGTGCCCGCCCAAGCAAATCGAGGGCGGGAAGGATTCCTGTTGCGGAGAGTGAAAGGAACGATGGAATCAAAACACTGCTGTCCAAAATCCTATGCGGGGAGGTTTTCCGCCTTTCACCGGGAGCGAAGCGAAGGGTGAAAGGCAGGCCGCCGGGTGCGTGATCAGCATCCGGGTGCGGGCCGTCAAGGGGTAAACTTCCCCCTCCGGCGGAGCCGCGGGGAGGGCGGGCCGCCGGAAGGGGACGGGGGGAACGGGACCACGGGGGGATCGCCGATGGACGACCTCGAGCAACGCCTGGAACGCTTCCGATCACGCACCGCATGTTACTTGGAGCGGGGCCACGACCGCCTGGCCGCCGCCGCCTTCGCCGCCGAGGGGGCGGGAGAGGGGCCCGGCCTCGTCCTGGACGTGGGCACGGGAAAGGGCCTTCTGGCCATGGCCCTGGCCCGCCGGGGTTTCGACGTCGTCTCGGTGGACCCGGACCCGGCGGAGCTGGAAGTGGCCGCCGCCCTGGCCCGGGAGGCGGGACTCGCAGGACGCATCACCTTCGAGCGGGCCGACGCCACGAACCTTCCCCACGCCACCGGGCGCTTCGACGCCGTGGCCACCCTCGACGCCCTCCACCACCTTCCCGCCGGAGGGCGCGTTCTTGGAGAGATGGCCCGGGTTCTCCGACCCGGGGGCCGGCTGGTCCTGGCGGAGTTCACGGAAGAGGGCTTCGCCCTGGTGGAGCGGGTCCACGCCGAGGAGGGCCGCCACCACGGCAGGGGGGACCTCACCCTGGAATGGGCCTCCGGCTACCTGGTCGGGCGAGGTTTCTCGCTGGAAGGCCGGGCCGAAGCCCACCACACCGACCGGCGGGTCTTCGGTCGCCCGGCGGGTCGGGATGGCGGTTCCGGCCTCCCGCCCGCCTTCGAGGCCATGGACCTCGAAGAACGGGGGAAGGCGCTCTCCGCCTTCGCCCGGAACTGGCTCGCCCACGACGGCTGCTGGTTTCTGGCCGCCGAGGAGCGGCTGGGCCTCCCGGCGGCCATCGAGCTGGACGCCGCCGCCTGGAGCCGGTTCGCGGAGGTGGAGGCCCGCCGGATCGCGGAGACCTTCGGCCCCCTCGGTCAGGGTCTCAGGGCTCTGGAAAAGGCGCTGGGGCTGCGGATGTACGCCCTCCTCAACCGGCAGGAGACGGCGTGGCGGGAGGGGGGGGAGGTCCTCCGCTTCACCATGCGGGCCTGCCGCGTCCAGGAGGCGAGGCGGAGAAAGGGGCTGCCGCCCTTTCCCTGCCGGCCGGTGGGAGAGGTGGAGTTTTCCACCTTCGCCCGCGCCGTGGACCCCTCCATTGGCGTTCGGTGCGTCCACTGCCCCCCCGAACCCAACGAGGACGGGGCCTGCACCTGGGAATTCCGCACCGCCCCCCCCGCAACGGGGACGGAAGGCGGGCCGGAGGGCGGTCCGGGGGAGCGGCGGAAAGGAAGAGCGTCCCGATGAAGGTCTTCCTGGCCGTCGTCCTTCTCGCCGCCCTCTACCAGGGGGCCGTCCTGCTGGTGGTTCGGCTGGGGTGGCGCAACCCGCGGGTGAAGAGCCGGCGTACCCCGGCGGAGCTGGGCCTCGCCTTCGAGGAGATCCGCTTCCCCACGGCCGGAGGGAAAAACCTGTACGGGTGGTGGATCCCCTCGGGAAAGGAGGAGGCCCCCCTTCTTCTCCTCGTCCACGGATGGGGCCGGAACGCCGAGCGGATGCTTCCGTACGCAAAGGCCCTTCACCCCGGGGGCTTCGACCTTCTGGTCTTCGACGCCCGGCACCACGGCGCCTCCGACCCCGACGGCTACGCCTCCATGGTGAAGTTTTCCGAGGACATCGGCGCGGCTCTGGAGGAGGGGCTTCGCCGCCGCCCCGAAAGCCGGCCCGCCGTGGGCGTCCTGGGCCTTTCCGTGGGAGGGTCGGCGGCCATCCACGCCGCCGCCCGAGACCCCCGCATCGCCGCCGTGGCCACCGTGGGAGCCTTCGCCACCCCCGCCGACCCGCGGGTCACGCTGGGAAAGGCCTGGTGGATCCTGGCGCCGGGCATTCCCCTGGCCTTTCGCCTCATCGAGCGGCGGATCGGCTTCCGCTTCCGGGAGGTGGCTCCTGAAGTTCGTATCGCCCGGGCTCGAGCCCGGTTCCTCCTGATCCACGGCGAGCGCGACACCGTCGTCCCCGTCTCCCACGGCCGGCGCCTGGCCGCCGCCGCGGGGGAACGGGCGCGGCTGTGGATCCTCCCCGGCCGCGGCCACTCCGATCCCCACGAGGAGCCGGGGGTGCTGGAGGGGATCCGAAACTTCTTTCGCGAAACGCTGGGTTGACGGGACCGCCGGTCCTGACCTCCGGGAATTCCCCGTTGGCGGGCCTTGACTTTCTATCCGCTTATTCGTATATTAAATTTTCCGGAGGATCGGAGATGGGCAACCCCCGCGAAGCGGCAAGGCTCTTTCGAGACCTGGGACACCCCCTGCGGCTGCGCATCCTGCTCCTTCTCGCCCGCGAAGGGCGGCAGTGCGTCTGCCGCATGCTCCCCGAGCTTCGGGTCCCCCAGCCCACCCTCTCCCGCCATCTGGCCCTGCTCCGGGACCACGGCCTCGTCGAGGACGAGCGGGAGGGAACGATGGTCTTCTACCGGATCGCCGACGGTGCGGTCCTCGCGATCCTGAAGTCCGCCGGACTCGTCCCGCCCGGCTCCCCGCGTGCCCGCACCGCCACCGTTTGAGGAGGGAGTACGATGCTGAACGTCCAAGTCGCCGGCCCCGGCTGCTCCAACTGCGCCAAGCTCGAAGCCAAGGTGAAGGAAGCCCTTCTCCGGTTGGGGATCGAGGCCACCCTCACCAAGATCACGGACTTCAAGGCCATCGCCGCCTCGGGGGTCCTGATGACGCCGGGGCTCCTCATCAACGGCAAGGTCGTTTCCCAGGGCAAGATCCCCGACGACGCCACGCTGGAAAAGATCCTCAAAGAGGCGAGCGGTTCCTGAGGACCGCTCCTTTCCCGAAAGGTGGGATTTCGTGAAGGGCAAGAGGCTACTGACCCTGTCCCTGCTCCTCTTCGTCGCCGCCAGCGTGGCTTCGCTCGTTTACCAGGAGCGGCGGCGCGGCGCCTCCGAGGGGCGGCGGGCGGAACCGGCCGCCGTCCAGGAGGCCGCCCCGGCGGCGCCGGGGGGGGGCCTTCCGGAGGAGGAAAAGAAGGCGGTGGCGCCGGCCCCCGCCGTTGCCGTTCCCAAGCCGGCCCCAGCCGCCCCTTCGGCGCCTTCCCCGGTACCCACGCCGGCCGCCGACCGGAAGGTGGTGGTCTACTACCTCCACACCACGGCCCGGTGCGCCTCCTGCTACCGGATCGAGAACTGGGCCGAGGCGACGGTCCTGGAGGATTTCGCCCCGGAGATGGGGGCGGGCCTCCTCCAGTGGAAGGTTCTCAACGTGGAAGAGCCGGGGAACGAGCACTTCGTGGAAGACTACCAGCTCTTCACCAAGTCGGTGGTCCTCTCGGAGGTGAAGAACGGCAGGGAGGTGCGCTGGAAACGCCTGGACAGGGTTTGGGACCTCCTGGGGGACCCGACCGCCTTCCGCCTCTACCTGGACCGGGAAATCCGCCAGTTCCTAGACGCCTCCTAAGGGCCGCCGGGAGCGGGCGTCGAGGGAAACCCCATGGACGAACACCGCGAGTGGAAGATCGCCGGACTTTTGCTCGCCGCCTTCCTGGCGGCGTACTTCATCCCCTGGAACGCCGAGCCGGTGCGGAAGGGTGGGCTGGAAGCCTTCCTCATGCTCCAGGATTACGCCCGCCAGCACGTGATCCTCTGCCTCGTCCCCGCCCTCTTCATCGCCGGCGGCATCGCCGTCTTCGTCAGCCAGGCCTCGATCCTCCGGTACTTCGGGCCCAAGGCCAAGAAGGTCCTTTCCTACTCGGTGGCCTCGATCTCCGGCACCATCCTGGCGGTGTGTTCCTGCACCGTCCTGCCTCTCTTCGCCGGCATCTACCTGCGAGGGGCCGGCATCGGCCCCGCCACGGCCTTCCTTTACAGCGGTCCGGCCATCAACGTGCTGGCCATCGTGCTCACGGCCCGGGTCCTGGGGTGGAAGCTGGGCCTCGCCCGGGCGGTGGGGGCGGTGGTCTTCAGCGTGGTCATCGGGCTCCTCATGCACCTCCTCTTCCGGAAGGAGGAGCGGGAAAAGGCGGCCAACGGCGGGGACTTTGGTCTGGGGGAGGAGGAGGCTGGGCGTCCGCTCTGGCAGAACGCCGCCTACTTCGCCGTCCTGGTTGCGATCCTGGTCTTCGCCAACTGGGGGAAGCCAGCGCGCCTCACGGTGACCATGACCTCCGGGGCCGTCGTCTCCGGCACGCGGGTCCAGGAGACGGAAGAGGCCCTGGTGCTCAAGACCGACGGCGGGACTCCGGAGGTCCTTCCCCGGAGCCAAGTCGCCGCCGTCGCCTACGGGGAGGGCCTTTACGCCGCCATCTACCGCGCGCGTTTTTGGCTGGCCGGAGCCTTCCTCGCGGTGCTTCTCGTCTTGCTGGCCGCGTGGTTCTCCCGGTCCGAGCTGGTGGAGTGGTTCACCTCCACCTGGCGCTTCGCCAAGCAGATCCTTCCCCTTCTTTTCGCGGGGGTCCTGGTGGCCGGCTTCCTCCTGGGCCGCCCGGGACAGGAGGCCCTGATCCCCGGCCGTTGGATCGCGTCTCTGGTGGGAGGAAATTCCCTCTGGGCCAACTTTGTGGCTTCTTTTTCAGGAGCGCTGATGTACTTCGCCACCTTGACGGAGGTCCCCATCCTGCAGGGGCTCCTGGGCTCGGGCATGGGTAAGGGGCCGGCCCTGGCCCTGCTCCTGGCCGGCCCGGCCCTTTCCCTTCCCTCCATGCTCGTGTTGAGGTCCATCCTGGGAGCGAAGAAGACGCTGGCCTACGTCACCCTGGTGGTCCTGCTCTCCACGCTGGCGGGATGGCTCTTCGGGCCCCTCCTGGGATGAGGGGGGAAGCGGCCATGGTCCTCTTCCTCCTGGCTCTGGGAAGCGCCTTCTGGCTGGGGGTCCTCACCTCCCTGAGCCCCTGCCCGCTGGCCACCAACCTGGCGGCGGTCTCCTACCTCGGGCGGGACGTGGAGAGGGCGGGAAGGGTCTGGCTCTCGGGGATGGCCTACAGCGCCGGGCGGGCCGTCACCTACGCCCTCCTGGGAGCGGGCGTTTCGGCGGGGCTCCTGGCCATCCCCGCCCTCTCCATGGCCCTCCAGCGGACCATGAACCGACTCCTGGGCCCTCTTCTGGTCCTGACGGGCATGGTCCTCCTCGGCCTGCTCTCCCTCCCCTTCTCCACGCGGGCCGGGAGCGCGGGCCTCTGGGAGAGGCTGGGCAGGGCCCGCCTCCCCGGCGCCCTGGCCCTGGGTATCCTCTTCGCCCTCTCCTTCTGCCCGGTGAGCGCCGCCCTCTTCTTTGGAAGCCTCCTCCCCCTCGCCTTGCAGAACCGCTCCCCCTGGCTCTTTCCAGCGGTGTACGGCCTGGGCACCGGCCTGCCGGTCCTGGCGGCGGCCGGCTTTCTGGCCGCCGGAAGCCACGCCCTGGCCAGGGCCCTGGACCGGGTTCAGGCCTTCGAGCGCCACGCCCGGTTCCTCACCGGGGGAGTGCTCGTGGCGGTGGGGATCTACCTTTCCGTCCGCTTCATCTTTCTGGGAGGGTGAGCGGTGAAGGAAGACGGCAGGCCGGTCCCCTACTGGAACGCTCCCCCGGAGGCCACGCATCGATCGGCGAGGAGGAACCGGCCTTCGGAGAAGCCCCCCGCAAGCGCGATTTCGCTTCCGCGGGCCGCCGGCGCGGCAGGGGGGGCCTGTGGCTGGGTCGGTGGAAAGGCAAGGTTCCGGCCCGCCGGCGCGTTTCTGTTCCCCCGGAGGGCGAAAATGCATCTTACGGATAAGAACCTTCGCGGGGGGAGAAGCGGAGGTGCCGGCAATGCGCAGACGATGGATTCTCGGGTTGGCGGGTTTTCTCCTGCTGGGGCTGCCGGTTCTGGCCCAGGACACCACGCTGTGGATCGGACCTGCGGTGGGCAACGTTTTGAAGCGCGACCGTCATTCCTACGGGTCCCTGGAGGTCCGGAGGCGCTTCTTTACCGCGGGGAGGTGGTCGTGGGAGGCCGGAGCGGCCCTCGAGGCGAACTCCGTGGAGAACTACCTTGGGGTCGCCCTCTCGCTCCGGTACGCCCTCTCGGATCGCTGGAGCCTCTCCCTGACCACCGGACCCGGCCGGTATTCGGACCGCTACTTCGACCTCGGAAGCCGCCTCGAATTCCGGTCGGGGGT
>Ga0209018_1000972_pt1 | contig 24899 bp, 29 predicted proteins | sample YNPBryBLVA2012_FD_185814 | JGI IMG/M metagenome (GOLD analysis project Ga0209018, IMG submission 185814) | Anoxygenic and chlorotrophic microbial mat microbial communities from Yellowstone National Park, USA - YNP Bryant BLVA 2012 (SPAdes)... ...
CAGGTCCCGTGACCTGGTCTGGCGCAGCATGAACTCGCGAAACGGCCGAACCCCCTGCCCCAAAGCCGCGATGTCGGATATCTCCCCGCGCATATACGGCTGCACGGCCTGGCTGTTGGCACGGTCCCATACCGGCGACATGACGAACACGGTGAGCATCAGGGAAATGCCTATCAACATCTGGTTTGGCGGTACGTTCGGCATCGCAAGCGCCTGGCGAACAAACGCGAGCACCACCAGGATGCGCGTGAACGACGTGACCATGATGAGCAGGGCGGGGGTCAGCGAGAGAACGGTGATGAGCAGGGCGATCTGGAGAGTCGTGGCGATCTGCCCGGGGCCTCGCGCGTCCTGCAGCGCCTTTCCCAAGTCGTTGAGGAGCGGCACGGCCTGTGCCATCACCGGGGAGCACCACCAGGTTGCCGTGCAGAGGAGTGCAGCCGCCGGAACCCGCTTCCCCCGCAGGGCGATGCTGGACCGACGCTTCTCCGTCATGACCGCTTGATCCGCTCCGCGTGTTCACGGAACCTGGCCTTGAATCCGGCAACGGATTGCGTCTCGCTCCGCCGGTTGGACTGCTCGTTTTCCGGCGCATCCGCCAACAGAACCATGGACTGCTGTGTCACTCCGAGCACGAGCCTTCTTCCGGCCGCACGCACAACATAGATGGATGAGCGGGGGCCCAAAATGGTATGTCCCAGGACCTGCACCGCCCCGGGTTGTACCGCAGGTGAGCCGAGCCGTGGTTCAACGAATCTGCGATAAACCCAGAACATGAGAAAAAACAGGCCCAGCACGACTGCGAGACCTGTCAGGGTTTTCAACAGGTATCCCGCCACCCCGCCATCCGTCTGGTTCGCCGCAGGTTCCTGGTAGTCCCAGACAGACGGGGCGCTCGCCGTGGAGAGCTGCGCAGGAGATGCGTTCAGCACACCCGCCAGCCCGCACGCCATCACTACAGCACACAGCGCCTTTCCGGCATTCATCCCAGCTGGCCCAATCGCTCTCGCGGATTCAGAATCTCGGTGATGCGCACGCCGAACCGTTCATCAACAACCACGATGTCACCTTTGGCGAAAACACGGTCATTGACCAGTATGTCCACCGGCTGGTTGGTCGGATGCTGCAGCTCTACAACGGAACCGACCCCCATTTTTAGAAGGTCTTTTATGGGAAGGGTCGTTGTGCCCAACCGAACAGCAACCTCAAGGTTCACGTCAAGCAGCATGTTTATATTCAACTCCGGCTTGACTCCGGTCGCCGGCTCCAGTGGCGGAAACTCAACGGGGTGCGCATCCGGTGTCACGGCACCACCCGCATCTTGTGAAACAGACTTCACTTCCCGAACAGACTGCGCCTCTTCTGGCATAGACACCTCCGGTAACCTACCCCGGGCTTACTGAAGCCGTTGTGGGTTAGATGCCGACAACCCATCGTATGCAAAAATAGTGCCGTTGTTGGTGGATTTGCTTGTTCTGATGCCGGGGTGCTTTCGGACAGGCGGTTCGGCTGGAGAGTCAGATATTCGAGCGTTTCCTAAGCTGTTCCCGGATCTCGTTCTTGAAAACGAATCCGACGATGCGATCCTGGACGCGCTGTTCCACATTCAGGAAGCATAGCCCCAGCGTCCAGTGCGCACCGCCCGGGTGCGGGCGTTTCCGGACGACTTCTCCGAGGAGCAGCGGGGCCCCCATCATCCCTGGCAGCGTCAGTTCTACGAGCAGTGTAGAACCGATGGGTATGTCTTCAGTGACGAGCATGCTGAGGCCGCCTCCACTCATGTCGAGGACAACCCCTCGCCGTGTCAGAAACGACTCCTTCCGCCGCTCTTCCGGGATGTAATCGGCGGTGCCGTAACGCACCGGGAGATTGCTGGCTGCACGGCAGAATGCACGTCGATTACCCGCGATCATCCGTGTCATCAACCCGTCGGATCGTCCGCCACGTGATTTGTCGCCTTATCCGCCCTTCGGTACGACGAGGCGATGCGCATGCTGGTACGGTATGCGTTGACTGATCGTCGCGAGATGTCGATGTGGTACCGCTCGCGCAGCACCGTGCGTATCTGTTCGTCAGACAGTGCGTCGTTCTCCCGCTCAACAATCTCGGCGACGAAATACTTCGCGATCTCTTTGCGGTTCGGGAAAAAGAAGCGGATCGGCTTCTCCCCCCACGGGGTCTCGACGCTTTTCTCCTGAATGCATCGGGTGATCAGGCTGTTGTCCACCCCGATCTTCGCGGCGAGCTCCTTGAGCAGGAATGGTTTGAGGTCCCGCGGATTCCCGGACAGCAGGTATGATTCCTGAATCTCAACCGCGGCTTCCAGTACCTGGTACACGAGATGCTTGCGCGCATTGAGCAACTCGATTCTCTTGACCAATGTGTTGAGCTTGCGACGTTCCTCGCGATCGAGCACGCCCGATTCCTTGAGCTGCCGTATCCGATCGTAGTGCACAGTGTATCTCCCGCGCACGTAGGACGGGTGGTGAAAACCAATGACGAAACGTCCGTCGATCCGCTCCAGGGAGGCGACGCACGCGTAGCGCACCGCTGGTGCGGTCATGGACGGGGTGTGCTGCGCGAAATCCGCGTTGATGAACACCTCATCCATGAGCTCGATGACCGTTCTCGTCTCAGGGATGGTGAGCCCGGTGCGACGGGCGAGCTCCGGTACGGTCAGCTGATCTTCGCCGTGCAGGAAGTACCGTCGGAAGGTGTCCATGCCGATCTTCTGGATGATACCGATTGCCGCCCGGTGCTCCGCGAGCAGCGCTGCGGGATCAGGCACGTCAGCCGGTGGGCGTAAATGTGTATCTTCGCGCAACTCGAAGCAGCGCCGGGAAAGATCCCCGCGCGGAAAGCGCCGACAGCTGATGGCACGTTCCTCTGGACGATCCGGGTAGAGGAGTCTGCGGAACAACGGATCGGATTCCACCTCGCGCAGGATCTCACGAAAATCGCGCTCCGAGAGCTCCATGAATTCCGCGAGTCTGAGGCGGCCGATCAGCTTCTGCAGCTGCTCGTGCCCGATCCCTACCGTCGGCTGCTGCACCAAACCGATGCCCGGTCTCGACATGCGTCCTCCACACGGGTGCACGACACCATTACCTGTTCTAAGGAAATAGCAAGTTTTTCAGCTGATTTCCAGCGGCGGCCGTCTTATACCTTGATATCGACCACCGAACCGCGTTCATCATCATTGTCGTGTTCCGCCGTGTTGTCAGCATCTCGCCGTCCTTCCCGTCGTCCGCCACCCGTTCCGCCATGTCCTTCACGCTCACGAACCTCCGCATGTTCGGCTGGCGGCGCATGTGTGACCTGCTTGAGCTGCTCACCGGCATGCTGCACCATCTGTGAATGGAACTGTTTTTGTTGCACGTCCCCTTCTTTCTGGCGTACCTGTTGCACCCGTTGCACAGTGTCTATCTGGGAGAGCGCAGTCTTGACGCTCATGCTGTCGACCATGACATCATCCTCAGGACGGGATCTGCACGACGCTTGAAGTCGTTGCGTTCGCCGTGAGATACGACTGGAGCGCCACGATCGCCCGGCGGTGCACCTGGCACACGCGGGATTCCGTCACTTTCATAATGCAGGCGATCTCCTTGAGTGTCAGCCCTTCGTAGTAGTACAGCCGCACCACCATGCGTTCCTGCGGCCCGAGACGGCTCACGGCATCTGCAACCGCCATGCGCAATTCCACTCGTTCTTCGTGGTTCGCGTTCTCGGCGGGTTCACGTACCACGTCGGCGAGCGTACCGCCACCGTCTGTTTCGTAGAGAGAGTCGAGCGAGAGCAGGCGTTGGAGACTACCCTCATCCACCATCCGGTAGAATTCTGTGATATCCATGCCCATCGCAGCCGCCAGTTCTTCGTCCGTAGGGGGGCGACCCAGGGTGGATTCCAGGGCGCGGTACGTGACCCGCATCTGTTCCATGCGTTGCCGGTTGGTGCGGGACGTCTGCGCAGCGGCACGGATCTGATCGAGAATGTTCCCGCGGATGCGCCATATCGCGAAGGTCTCGAACTTGACCCGTTTGGTCTCGTCGTACCGTTCAATCGCCTGGAGCAGTCCCATGATCCCAGAGCTGGTCAGGTCGTCCTGGTCGATCATAGAGGGGAGCAGCACGTGCATCCGACCCAGCACGTACTTCACCAGATACGCATAGCGCTGAATCAGTTCTTCCTTCGCCTGCATACTGCGCTCCCGGCGGTATGCCCGCCACAGATTCTGGTCGCGATCCACCGCCATGCCACGTCACCCCCGCTGCATCAGCGAAAGCAGTCTGCTGAAAAACGTCCCGAAGCCGGTACCGCGGTCGGGCGCGCGTTCCCCCGCCAAGCGTGCGGCGATGAAATTGACGCAGTTCGTCGCCGGGGAATACGGGAATGCCGTGACGAAAGGTCGCTGTTGCTTGACCGCACGCACTACGTTAGGGTCGTCGAATACGTATCCGAGAGATTCCACCCGCATCTGCAGGAATCGTTCAGCAACTCCGGTGATCTTGCCGACCACCTCGTCCGCCTCGGTACGGTTTTTCACCCTGTTTACCAACAGACGCAGGGTGACTGTCCGTCCGGCGGCCTCGCGTGATATCACCTTGATCATGGCATACGCATCGGTGATGGATGTCGGGTCCGGTGTGGTGACCACCACGACTTCCTGTGCCGCGAGCACGAAGCTGAGAACATTCCAGGAGAGGCCTGCCGCGGTATCGATGATCACATAGTCGACCGCATCCTGGTATTCGTTGATGTTCCGAACGACGGCATCCCGCTGCCGCTGGTCCAGGTTGGCGAGTTCCTTAACCCCCGAAGCGGCCGGGGCGATCTGTATGCCCCGCGGCCCATCCACGAGGATCTCCGAGAAGGATTTCTGTCCGGACAGGACGTGCTGAATAGTGTACTGCGGCAGCATGCCGATCAGCACATCGATGTTTGCCAGGCCGAGATCCGCGTCGAACACCAGGACGCGCTTGCCGTGTTCCCGCAAGGCGATCGCAATATTCGCGGCCATATTGGTCTTGCCCACACCGCCCTTGCCGCTGGTGACAGCGATAATTCGCGATGCGCGGTCGCTGGAATCCGCGGAAACAGCACGCAGTGCATCGCGCGCCATGTCACGCAGGAGCGACGCCTGGTCCCGGGAATGACCGGTCAGCATGGTTTTGGCCCGCTCCGATGGTACGGACGGTGGAGTCGTCCATTCCTGTTTGTCGCATTCATGATGTGCAGCGTCCTCCCGCAGCAGGCACTATTCCAGTCAGCTGTACGGCCAGGCGTTCCTTCACTCGTCCCAGTCTCGCTTGGAAACGGGCAGCCCCACCCACCATGACCCGGGCGGGGTTCTCCAGATCGCCGAGAGCGATGACATCCCCCCGCTGCAGCCTCATGAAATCATCTACCCGGATATGCACGTTCCCCAGGTATGCGCACACCGGCAAAGACACCTCGCCGACATGATCCATGGTTACCGAACGATCCGGTGGCGGCTCCGTCCCCTGAACTCCCCCACCGCAGAAAGCGCCGATGAACGGTTTGATGCCATACTGCAACATGCACACCGAGACTGAGCCGACCTGCGTTCCGACTTTCACTTCGAATGCCGCACGCAAGCAGAGGCCTTCCAGATGCCCTGCGAGAGCTTTCGGGGGACGCTGTGGATCACGTACGGCCGATACCGCCTTCATGGTGAACCCGGGTATCCGAAGCGCCCATGGCGTACGGTATTTGGCGAGCCACCGATCCACAAACACCCCGAGTATTCCCAGCTCGACTTCCGTGAGCGCATGCGCGGCAGGTGCCGCCCCCTCGCCACCGAGCAGCCTGTCGATCAGCGCCCGGGCAAGGTCTCCCGCAACGTCCACCAGCGCGGGTGCGTTCCCCGGCTCAACAGCACAGAGGAACAGTGCATTGTCGGCCGCCTGCGCGCCGAGGTGTTCCTGCAACGAAGGCTCCGCAAACCCCGAAAACACCACCTTGACAGGGATCGCGAACTGCACGGCAAGATCGGCACCCGCCTCTTCAGCGAACTCACTGTGCATGCGTTCGAGTGTCCGCAGATGCTCGCTCGTGAACAGGCGCGGGCGTTTAAAGTCATACGGCTTCACCACCCCCCGCGCGCGTCCCTGCAGGCGGTGTTCCGTATCCGCGGGCGATCCTGCCAGCAGCGCATCCATCTCTTCGCGGCTGAGTATCTTTTCGGATGTCATGGCGTTGCCGGTCTCCCCGGCCTATTGCATCACAAATTCGGTGAAATAGACCGCCAGCACGTCTCCGCTCTCCAACAGCAGATTGAACCGGTCCTTGAGTTCCTCGCGAATGCGTTCCTTGCCTGAGGTTTCCGTGAGGTCGTCGATGCCGTAGGCACTGAGCACTTCGATCAAGAGGTTGGTCACTTTCGGACCGGCCGTCTCAAGTTCCTTGAGCACGGCGGCATCGTCCAGCTCGAGCGTGATGCCCGTTTTGAGAAACCGCCGACCCTCCGTCTTGTGAATGTTGACGACGATGGGAGCCAGATTGTATGATACCGGGCCGCTCTTCGTCCCACTCCCCTTCCTCGGTTTCTTGGGTGTCCCCGCTTTTTCCCCGCGTTCCTCCCGCCCACCGTTCGCCTCCCGTACCGCGGCGCTGCTTTCCGTGATTCCATACCGCGACATAACCCGCGGCACAAGAACTCGATCTACGAGAACGTATGAACTGCCGACCGCAATGATGATACTTGCAGCGAACATGAGCGTCTGCATGCTGAGGAGTGATTTCAGTATTTTGTCCATGGGTGTCCTATCCTTTGAAGTAGAACGCGAGTTCGATGCGCCGGTTGGTCCGGCGCTGTTCCGGCGTGTTGTTGGCGACCAGCGGCTGGAAGGGGCCGTATCCGGCGGCGTACAGTCTCTCCGGAGACACTCCCAGCGCCACAAAGTGGGTTGCCACCGCCACACTGCGCAAGGCGGCCAGTTCATGCGCGCGGCCGGCGGTCAGTCCACGGCGTCCCTCCATCTCATCGGTGTGACCGCGGACAACAATCCGGTATCTACCCGCCTGGATGAACGGCAGCAGCTTTTTCAGGTACTCTCTGCCTTCCGGTTTCAAATGTACCGATCCGGCCTCGAACAGCAGCGTTTCCGCGATATGCAGATCTGCACCGTACGCCATCCGGTACAGGTTGAATCCGGCGGGGAGCTCACCAAAAAGATCTTCTATTTCCACATCCAGCTGCTCCGGTGTGAACGATTCCTCGTTCGGAGGCACTGATTCCCTTTGCCTTGTCTTGATCGCTTCAGAACTCTGCGCCCCCTTCAGCACCCCCGAACGCCCTTCGAGAATCCGGAATGCTCTTCGTACCGACTCTCTGCCTTTTTCATACGGAGAACCTGCTCCTTCAATAACCGTTCCCATGCTGAATATGCAAATGAAGAATGCCAGGATGATGGTCATCAGCGAAGCGAACTGCGCCATGTATGCGGGTGCCTTGGGTTCCGGTTCTTCTTCGTCGATCCGTTTGGGCATGTCAGGTTCTCTCCCCATCGTATTCCAGCACGACGATGGACACCCCGCGATTCATGCGCCTCCCATCCGATCCGCGCAACCTCACCGGATGCGCGTCCCCGCAAGCGACCAGCACCATCCGATCGACGGCGATCCCCCCTCGGGCCAGATACTCGATGACCGATCGGGCACGTGCTGCGGAGAGTCTCCAGTTGTCCTCAGGGGTTCCCTGCGGCGAATCGTCCGCATGGCCGCGCACTTCAAGTCGGTACGGAACATCGCGGAACAGATCCACCACACTCGCCAGATGTGCTCTGTAGGCCGGCCTGATCTCGGCGCTCCCACGTTCAAACCATACCGCCACTTGCGCCACTTCCGAGTCGGCCCCCGGGGTCACATACACCGTCGTCTCGCTGGAAAGGACCACGTAGTTGTCCTGGGCGCGGGCGACGATCGGTATCTTTTTCTCGGCGGTGGACGTCCTGAGACCGACCGGCGGTTTCGCTTTGCGCCATTCCGCGAGCGTTTCGCGGAAGACCGACAGCGAACCGGCGCTGTATATGGACAACGCGCCTGACAGGGCCCCCGCGAACTTGTTATATTCCAGGTCTTCTTTTGACGCCATGGAAACGAGGAGTACGAAGAACGTGAGCAAGAGCGATATCATATCGCCGAATGTCGTCATCCACGGCGCGCACCCGGGCTCTTCGTCCGGTGATTCCGGGCGTCTTGGCTGTTCGCTCATTTGCTCACCTTGGAGCGTAGTTTCGGCGAGATGAATGCCTTGAGTTTGGTCGCTATGATCCGCGGATTGTCGCCGGACTGGACCGACATGATCCCCTCGATGGTCAGCTCCTTGATGAGAACCTCTTCCTGCGACCGCACTTTCAATTTCCCCGCCATGGGCAGGAACACCAGGTTCGCCATGATGGAACCGTAGAATGTCGTCAGCAGCGCGACCGCCATCCCGGGACCGATCTTGGAAGGGTCGTCCAGGTTCTTGAGCATCTGCACCAGACCGATCAGTGTGCCGATCATGCCAAACGCCGGTGCATAGGTCGCCAGCGAGTTGAGCACTCCCTGCCCGATTTTGTGTCGTTCCTTGAGAAACGACAGCTCTGTGTTGAGTATCTCACGTATCGTATCGGATTCGACGCCGTCCACGATGAGCTGCACCCCGTTGCGCAGGAAATCATCGTCGTACTTCTGGACTTCCGCTTCCAGTGCGAGGATCCCCTCTTTGCGGGCTTTCTCGGCGAGGGCAACCATCCTGCCGATGACTTCGGGATGTTCCGGTAGCTTGTGGATGAACGCTTTGCGCACCACGTTGAAAATGTCTGTGATCTGCTTTATCGAATAGTTGAGCAGTGTGGATGCGCAGGCGCCACCGACAGTGATCATCAGGGATGGTGCGTCGAAAAAAATGCCGATACCGCTCCCCAGCGATATAGCCAAGAACACCAGTCCGAATCCGGACAGTACACCTACTATGGTTGTGATATCCATAGGTCAGAGACGCTCGATCCTCCAGATTTCCTGTCGCATTCCGCTTCTGAGGTCCTTGAGATAGGCGACGACTCGTTCGACCACATCGTTCGCACGCTCTTTCACGATCAGTTTCTCAGCGTTCAGCAGCGTGATGACTGTGTCCGGCGTTTCTTCGATGAACTTGATCTGTTCGGCGTTGACCGTGAGCTCCTGACCGTTGATTCTGGTCAATCGTATCATACACTCGCTCCCGCGGCGGCGTTTGTGCGGTCGTGCCGCCGCTTCAGTCCCGGATCAGCCGGGTGGTCTGTCTACCGCTTGAGGTTAACCAGTTCCTGCAGCATCTGGTCGGATGTGGTGATGACCCGTGAGTTCGCCTGGAATCCCCTCTCAGTGATGATCATGTTGGTGAATTCCCGTGCGATGTCCACGTTGGACATCTCCAGGGTACCAACAGCTATCGTCCCACGGCCGGAAGATCCCGGTTCGCCCACCTGTGCAATCCCTGAATTGGTCGATTGCGTGAACAGGTTCTCCCCGATCGCGTTGAGACCCGAGGGATTGGAGAATTTTGCCATGGCGATCTGTCCCATGACCTGGTTCAAGCCGTTGGTGAAGAACCCCGTGATGAGCCCGCTCGTTGACACCTCGTATTTGTCCAGGACACCCATGGGATAGCCGTCCTGACTGCGCGCGGCGACGGAAAACTCCCCGGCGAGCTGGAAGATGTTGGAGAAGTCGGGGGTGATGTTCAGCGGGGTTGTCGCACCGTTGGTCACCGGGATGCTGATGCTCCCGGTGGTAGCCATGTTCTGTCCCGCGGCATTGAACGACACCATACCCGAACCCACCGATGCGGTGCCGCCGTCCGCTGTTGCGTTCCATGACCAGCTGTTGGGGCCTTCTTTGGTGAATCGTATGGTCACGCTGTGTCCCGCACCGAGAGAATCGAAGACCTGGACTGAAGTGCCGAATGACGCCGCGTCCACCGCTGCCTGCGATTCAGTGAACAATTGCGCCGCCCGGAACATCGCCCGTACGTCGTCGCCCGGGTTCGGCCCCGCACCGATATTGATGCCGCTCACCCCATTCTGTGCACCTGGGGCTCCGGTGATGCGCAGCGATCCGTCAGCTTCAATGGTGACCCCCTCACCCGCCAGCGGGAATGCGCTGAACAGGGCGTTCTGGAGCGCGGCACGATACTGTTCGTAGGTGGTCGCGTTGGTAATGTTGGTAATAATAGGGACATTGCTGCGAGCGCTTCCCCTGACCGACGCGTTCAGAAGCGTCAAATCGTCATTGACTAGAAGACCCAGGCTGTTCCCCTGGGCATCAAACATGGTCATGAGTGTGTCCGTGGCGGTGGCGGCCGCGCGCAGGGTGTTTGAATTACCGCTGGAACCGGCGGCGATGGTACTCGGGTAGACGAATGCATTTCCGAACACCGAATTGCCCGCGATGCTCAGTTGCAGGTTCGTTACGGCCACCCCGGAAGCGTTGTTGACCTGGATGGATCCGTCCGGCTGCACCGCCGCAGTCACCCCTGCCGTACCGATAGCCGTCTGAATTTCCGAAGCGAGAAGTGCCAGGGTCGTCGCGCCGGTGACGGTCACTCCGCGGGTGAACGGAACGCCTCCGACGCTTCCAGAGATGGTTATGGTGTTTCCCGCCTGCACTCCCAGGTTTACACCTGCACTGTTCTTGAGTGTCGTGATCGGATCAACACCCGTCGCCGCCGCCAGCAGGGCGCCGGTTGACGTTATCGTACCGAGAGCCAGACTCCCCGCGGCGTTCAGATTGCCTACGTATTCGACCTGGCTGGTCGGTTGCGCCTGCAGCACTTCGCCCAGTTTGATGGCGATGCTCCCCAACACGGAACTGGTGTCCACGACCCCGTTGACCGCCCGCCACCCCTGTACCAGCAGGCCGTTGGCCGGGTTTATGATTGAACCATCCACTCCGAGTGCGAACGCTCCGGAACGGGTGTACCATCGGTTGGTTCCATCGCTGAGTATGAAGAAACCTTCCCCCTGAATGGCCATGTCCGTCAGTTTTCCGGTGGCTTCGAGATTGCCTTGGGTGTGCACGGTATCTATGGTGTTGACGAGCATACCCAGCCCGACCTGCTGCGGGTTTATACCGCCGCGCCCTCCGGCCGGCCCGGAAGCGCTTTTCATGGTCTGGTACATCATGTCGCTGAAGGTGACCCTGCTGTACTTGAAACCGACGGTATTGATATTGGCGAGGTTGTTGCCGATGACGTTCATCCGGGTCTGGTGGTTGCGCAACCCGGAGACTCCTGAAAACATTGACGGCATCATAGTGGTGCGACCCCCTGTCGTTCGCCGCGTCGTTCATTCGGCGGCGGAATGGTAGGCGTCCTCATCGGAGGTCCGGCCTACATGTCGGGCGCGTCAGAGCATGATCGCGCTGTCAATATTGGTGAACACGTTGTCCCGGGCGCTCTCCCCGTCCACTGCGGTGATGACCGTCCGGTTGGTGATGCTGACCACGAGGGCGACGTTCTTCATGACGAACAGCGATTCGCGGGCCCCTTTTCGCGCAGCCTGGTCGAGGGCATCGGTGATCCGCCCTACATCGTTCTCGTCCAACGTGATGTTGCGCTGCTGCATACGTTCCAGTGCATGTCCCGAGATTTTCAGGCGAGACTCCTGCAGTGCATGTGCGAATCCTTCCCCATCCAACCCATGTCGCCGATCACCGCCGATCCGTTGAACCGCGGCGTCCCGTACCGTCGCTCCTGTCTGCTGTATTCGTTCTATCACGTTCATCTCCTAGAGCCCAATGCTGGTGATGGATGCCATCGGTACGCGCTCCGCACCGATGAGCAGGACCGGTCCCGATGCGCTGAACTCGACTCGGGACACATAGCCGCTGATGTCCCGTCCGGCTGCGTCCTGCGCGGTCACCCGGGTTCCGACGAGGGCTGCCGCCTGTACGGTCATGCTGAGGTTGCCGAGCATTTCGATGCCCTTATTGATGCTGATCAGCTGTTCAACCGAGTTCATCTGCGCCAGTTGGGTAACGAACTCCTGGTTCTTCATGGGTTCCAGCGGATCCTGGTTCTGGAGCTGGACGATGAGCAGGCGCAGGAATTCATCCCGCCCGATCTCCTTGACAGGCACCGGCGCAGATTGACGCTGGTACACCGTCGATTGCACGCCATTGGTCTGCATGAGCGTCTTCACCTCCTTCTGTGTCGTAGATTGCGTGTGGACATCACACGAGAACATTCACACCAAGCGAAGCGACGGTTCCCGGTATGACCGGAATCCGGGTCTCATATCCCGAGAGCACGTGCATCCGGTGACGTCCTGTTTCCGGTATGTCCGGCCGGGCTTCGAAGCCACGGGGATCCCCCTGTCCATGCTCCGCAGGAGAGCGTCCCTGGTCATGTTGCACCATCGGCTGGTCTACGCGCACATCCATGCGCTCGCAGGTGAGGCCATGGGCGCGCAGTGTGTCGTGAAGCATTGGCATACCCGCCTCCAGCATCTCCTTGACTTGCCTGCTTTCGACCGCGATCCGGGCCGAGACCATGCCATTCTCAACAGACAACCGAACCCGTACCATGCCGAGGTGCTCCGGTTCAAGTCGTATCACAACCTCGCGGGCACCCACCTGAAGTCCACCGAGGAACGGACGGGACACCTGCTCTACGACCGATATGTATTCAATAGGGACTGCAGCGTCGGCTGGGCGCGCAGCGCCTTGCGGGTCGTGGATCGGGGCGCTGCGATATGCCCCGATGAAGTAACTCCCGGCATCCCGGCCTGTTTCCCGAACGACACCGTGCGCTGATTCCGCCCTCTGGAGGAGGGCATCCGATTGTTCCTCATGGAGTGAAAGGCCGTTGATGTCCACGCTGTTGCCCGCACCGGGGTGATGGTTCAGCGGCGAAGGTGTCGGAACGGATGGAACATGTGACGAATGCGGCGCCGCCTTTTGACCGTTGGCTGCGGCGGCCTGCACCATGACATCCTGGCGCGCATCGTTGAGTTGATGCGCGAGGTGTAACGCACCCGGTACGACATCACCATCCCTATCCGCACGCTCAGAAAGTGAGACGGCATCTTGCGATGCTCTGATCATATCCTGAGCTTCCGCGTTCGGTGGAGCACCCCACCGGGGAGTTCTGGTGCCTTTCCCGACGGGAATATGCGCATCCGATGCGATGTCTCCCGGTTCATCCGACTGTGTCGATGGGAGTGCCCAACCGCCGGCGCAATGCTTCACATATGGAATGTGCGTTCCCTGCATTTCTATTGCGTACAGGAGCGTGGAACCCGCTGTGGTAGCCGAGCCGGTGGTCGGTGACTTTTCCTCCGTACACTCCGGGACGCCCGTTGCGCCGGTATGCACACGGAGAACATCTGCCGCTGTGTCGAGTGCAGGAATGACGAGTGGGGTTCCTGTAACTGTCTGGCATCCTGCCCCTATGCGGTGCGCGTTCCCCTCCACTCCCTCACCGGCGCGCCCTTCGGGTGTGGCATCGGCATCTGCGGGCAGTTGCACCGCCTTCACGTCCGCAACCATGCCTTCAACGATCGGAGGCGGTGTACAAATATTCAACAGTTGCCCGGGAATCCCCGAACCGGTTGCATCGAGAGACGCGGAACGCGCATCATGACCAGGATACAACAGTTCGCGAAGCAATTCAGCGAACAGCCCGGAGTCCGCAGGCACGGATGCCGCGGCGGTCGCCGGTGTCTTTCCACCGGCCACGTTCATGCCTGTCGGGCGAATCATGTTCTGCATCGCGTTGCTCATCCTCACCTCAGACAACGTTGGAATTATACGGACAACATGCAATCAGCCTGCCATGTGCTACTGCATCATGCGTTCGCTCAGTCGCGCCGCTCGTCCCGCATCTATGAGCGCGAGAATGCGGGCTACGGCGTTCGGTTTCATTTTTGAGAACAGTTTCAGCAGATCCTCGTCGTCAATGGACGATACTATACGCTGCGCTTCCTCGGGTTTCATCTTGTTGTAGAGCTCTGCGACCCGCTTCAACTGTTTGCTGTTGTCTTCGACGGCGGTCTCTGTGACCGCCGCACTCGGTTGCGGCTCATCCGGAACGGACATGACTGATTCGTTTTTAGGTTGCAGTGCGGCGATCTGTTGTGAGAGTGCTGCCACCTGACTTGCGAGCTTCCGGTTGTCGGCATCGAGCGCCTCCATCCTGACCGCCTGATCACGGATGGTCACTTTCTGTTTCTGGTACTGATGCAACAGGAATGAGAGCGTGCGTTTCGTCAACTCGTCCGGCGGCGCCTGCATGAGAGCGGTTGTCGTTCGTGCGACGCTGCTGGCGCTGACAGTCACCCCTGCCGTTTCGGTGACGGGCTCCCCCCCGGTCGCGTTTTTCAACGCATAACGATGTTCCAAGACGCGACTGATGATGACGTACATCGTCATTGAAGAGACGATGAAAGCGCCGATGAAAACGGCGATCAGCAGCGGCGCCACGGCGCTCTTCCGCTCTCCGTCGGCCATGTTATCGTTTCTCCGCGTCAGGTGATGCCCGTCGCCATACGTGCATCGCGATGGCATCTGTTTCTTTCTGTTCGCAGTTGAGTGCCGCATCACGGTGCTCGGCACGTTTCCGATTCTCGATATTCTCCAAGACACGGGTTTGCCGGGATGCAATAATGGTTCGTTCCCGCACGGCGGATTCCTGCTGTTTCAAACGTTCGGTGTCGTTCGCCTGCTTGCGAGCGCCCGTTGCCAGGAATTGCACTCGACGCTGATGCAGGAGCACCTCCCGCAGATCCATCTCGTGTTCCTGCAAATTTTTAAGCGACTCGCGTTCCCGCTGCTCGCAACGGACCAGCTCCGCCAGGCGAGCCTCGCTCTGTTTCCTGAGCAGATCGGCGCGTTGCAATTCCTGCTTGCACCGTTCCTCCTGCATCCTGCGGTATTCCAGTATCTTTGCGAGTCCGAACGCGAATCGTTTCATGCACCGCGGAAAAGGGCTTCAAGCTGCGCCCTGCTCTCCTGGAGTGAAGAGTGTTCCCTGACATCCTGCCTGAGGTACCCGTTGATCCGGTCGATCATCTTCCGGGCGAAGTCGATTTTCGGATTGCTCCCTTCCACGTAGGCACCGATGCTGATGAGATCTTCCGCCTCGCGGTATGTCGCCAACACGTTCTTGAACTGCTGGACGCGCACCCGCTGCTCTTCGTCCGTCAAGTCGGCGGAGAGCCTGCTGATGCTTTCGAGAACATCAATCGCCGGATACTGGCCTTTGTTGGCAAGCTTGCGCGAAAGCACAACGTGTCCGTCAAGGATCGCCCTGACGGCATCGGCGATGGGTTCGTCCATGTCATCGCCTTCGACGAGGATGGTGTAAAACCCCGTGATGCTTCCGCGCGATGATCGCCCCGCGCGCTCAAGCACCTTGGGAAGCCGCGCGAACACGGACGGCGGGTATCCCTTGGTGGCCGGCGGTTCGCCGATGGCAAGGCCGACCTCACGCCCCGCAGTCGCAAATCGCGTCACTGAATCCATCATCAGCACCACGTCGTTGCCACGGTCGCGGAAGTACTCCGCGATGGTAGTGGCTGCAAGCACGCAGGTCAGGCGCATCACCGCGGAAGTCTCCGACGTGGCGACGACGACAATCGAGCGAGCCAATCCTTCCGGTCCGAGATCCCTTTCCAGGAAATCGCGCACCTCTCTGCCGCGCTCACCGACCAGCGCGATGACATTGACATCAGCGGAGGTGTGACGTGCGATCATCCCCAGGAGGGTGCTCTTCCCCACGCCGCTCGCGGAGAAAATGCCCATGCGCTGTCCTTTGCCGCACGTCAGCAGCCCGTCGATGGCGCGGATGCCGGTCGAAATGGGCTGTGAGATGCGTTCACGTTCGAGAGGATTGGGCGGTTGGGCGTGGAGCGAACGCCGGGCTTCGCACATGAGCGGTCCACGGTTGTCCAATGGTTTTCCGAGCGGATTGATGACCCGGCCGAGGAGTCCCTCACCGACACCGACGGACAGCGGCATGCCCGTAGACACAACGCGGCTGCCTGCGCTCACGCCCTGGACGTCTTCGATGGGCATCAGCAACACACGCTCGTTGCGGAAACCGACGACTTCCGCGGGGATGACCGCGGATTGTCTCTCGTGCTCGATGTGGCACAGATCACCCACGGCGACCAGCGGACCGCGAGACTCAACCACCAGGCCGATCACCTGCGAAACGGAGCCGAAGTACCGGACGGTCCGCGCTCGTTCAATCCGCGATTCGTACGCTGTGAGGTCGAATGCATGCCTGCTCACGGGACATGCTCCTGCTGAGTGTCGTCCACCCCGAGCTCCCGAGAGAGTTCCTCAAACTGGGTTTCAACGCGTGCGTCAATGGTGCCCAGAGAAGTCTGGGCGATGCAATTCCCGCGCGGAACGGATGCGTCCGGCTCCACGCGCACGTTGAGCGAGGGATCCGCACCTTGCAACAGTTCCCCCTGGCGTGCCCGCACGGCTTCCAGGTCGTCCGGATGCACCTTGAGCGAGACTTCTTCATTGGTAGCCGCCTGCGCAAGCGCCTCACGCGCAAGAGCGATGACTGAGTCTTCCGGATGTTCTTTCAATTCCCGTGCGACAATTTTGCGCGCGATGCAGAGCGCAAGGCGCACCACCGCCGGTTCCGCCTCCGCGAGGATCCGTTCGTACTCCCGTCGGGCATCGGCCAGCAGCGCCGCCGCCCGTATCGCAGCATCCCGCTCCATGAGGCGCGCCCGTTCCTCAGCCTCGCGCAACAGGCGCTCCGCCTGCTCACGCAACGGCCCGGATTCCGCCCTGATCTCGGCCGACGCCTTCTCCCGTCCCTCGGCCAGCCCTGCTTCGTACCCACGCGACCGAGCTTCGGCTTCGATGCGCGTTGCCGCATCCCGCGCGGCCGCGATGATGGCGGTGACGTCGCGTTCTATTGCTGTCGCATCTGCGTACCTGCCCGACACCCGGCCGTGAGCTTCCAGGAGCCGGCGGAGATCCTCTCCGCACATCATCACCGGACGGTCTCCCACGCGTGCGTGTTTGATGATTCGTTCAGACAAGGTCGGACACCTCCTGCTCCTGGCTCGTGGACATGACAATCTCGCCGTCCTTGAGCATTCGCTTCACCTTATCCAGTATTTTTCGCTGGGATTCCTCTACAATGGAAAGTTTCTGGGGTCCCATCGCTTCCATATCTTCTTTGAGCATCTGTGCGGCGCTCTGGGACATGTTCTTGTATACCCGTTCCGCATTCTCCGGGGAGGCTTTTCGCAGCGCCAGCGCCAGATCTTTGCGGTCCACATTGCGCAGAATCTTCTGTATTGACTTGTCGTCGGAGATCTTCTGGAAGAGGTTGTCGAAAGTGAGAATGCGACTCTCGATGTTGCGTGTCACGTGTTCATTCTTGTCACGGATTCTTGCGAGAACCTTGTCGGCATCCTCCTTTTTCCAGAAAGACAGCATGTCCGCCAGGGAATCAGCCGAGCCGAAAGTCCCCGCAGGCTTCTGGTCCGCAATGGTGAGTTTGGATGCTACGATCCGTTTCACCTCGTCGGCAACCCCGGGAAGCGGCTGCTGACCGATCGCCAGGCGATAGACGACTTCGCCCTGCAAATCCTCCGGGAGGCGTGACAGTACCGCGCTGGCGGTCTCGGTGTCGAGCGACGACAGGATGACGGCGCACACCATGGGATGCTCGCGGGCCAGCAGTGCCGCCACGTCCGACGGGCTCGATTTGCGGATTGCGTCCGTGTTGACCGGTGCCGTTTTCGACGGTTTGGAAGGCGCCGGACTGGCAACCGGCGCGGTCGCCGCAGGAGGCATGGGAGAGGTGTCGCCGACCGGCACGGTTGCCTGCTCAAACTCCATGAGGGCTGCCAGCTTTTCCTGTTCAGGAATCTGGTCGATGGTCGCCATCTCGGCGTTGATGCGTTCCACGTAGGGATCACCGAGGTGCTGCAATACATCGACAAGCACCAGTGGATCCAGACTCTGCAATACAACCGCCGCTTTCTGCGTGTTTGTCAGCGGCATGGTTCAGCCCTTCATGAGAGCCACAGCTTCTTCATTTTTTCCGCAATGTCCTGAGCTTGCCCGCCTCCTGGACGAGCCGCGGCGGGAGGCGCTGTTTGCTGGACAGATGGAGCGCCTGACACCACCGATGCAGCGTTCTGTGCCGTTGTCCCCGCCGCGCCTGCCATGGCGTGACTCACCGATGGGGCCGTTGTGTGCGTCAGTGATGAGAGCATGCGGGATCCCAGGAGAAGCAGTACCGCTATCCCCACGATAACCAGGATCTGCGGAGTCAGGGACATTCCAAAGTCCATGAGACGCCGCATGCGCGCGCTGCCTTCGCTGGCCGCCATTTCACGTCGCACCTCGTCCTCGTAGGTGGTGTCGAACGGGATGTTCTGCACTTGGATCATGTCCCCGCGTGACGCGTTGAAGTTGACCGCCTGTCGTGCCAGTTCCGTATACTGCCGGATCTCCTGTTCGGTACGCGGGGTGAAAACACGGCGCCCCCCCTCTCCCTCCTGGTATGTCCCGTCCACCACCAGGGCTATGGACAACCGTTTGATATCCCCCACCTGGGAGACAATCTGCTGTACGGTCTTCCCCACCTCGTAGTTGCTGATCGTCTCGTCCTTCGAATACGTCCCTCCGCCAGCGCCGATCTCCCCGGGTATGGGCATGCCGCGGGAAGAAACGCTCGTCGTCTGCTCGCTGCGCAGCACGTTGTCGGGATCAAAGGTCTCCTTCTGTATTTTCTTCTGCTCGAAGTTGAGCTCCGCGCTGACACGCACCACCGACCGGCCGGGTCCAACAACGCGATCCATGAGCGTCTGCACCTTGCCTTCAAGGTATTTCTCCACGCCTTGAGTCAACTCAAACTGGGTCCCGGATAGCGCGGCGACAGAGTCGTTGTCCCGGCCGGAAGCGAGCACTCCGCCACGGGTGTCGATGACCGTGACATTGGAAGGGGACAGCCCCTCGATGGAATTCGCCACGAGGTGGAGTATGCCGGCAACCTGGCGCTTGGTGAGGGTCCATCCCGGCCGGAGGCGCAGCACGACCGACGCGGTTGCTTCTTTCTTATCCTCAATGAAGACGGTTTCCCGCGGGATCGCTAGGTGCACCCGCGCCTGTTCGACACCTTCCAGCTGTGCGATGGTCCGGCTGAGCTCACCCTGGAGTGCGCGTTGGTGGTTCAGCTGTTGTACGAAGTCGGACATTCCGAGGGCGTTCTTGTCGAACAGCTCAAAACCGGCAACGCCGCCCGGCAGGCCGTTCATCGCCATGTCCAACCGGAGGTCGTATACCTGTTCTGCGGGTACCATGATGGCCCGCCCTCCGGCTGCCAGCCGGTATCGCACGTTGCTCTCCTTGAGACGCGAGACGATTTTCCCTGCATTCTCGGGATCGAGGTCTCCGTACAGCACGGCAAAGTCCGCGCTGCGGCCGATAAACGGCAGCGAGATGACTCCGGCGGCCGCGATGCCTGCGATGATAATGGCTGCAATCCTCTGTCCCGCATGCATACGCTCCCACGCCTGGCGAATCTGTTCCAGTGCCTTCACGATGTCCTCCGGAGAACCGCTCAGACCTGCATCCGCATGATTTCCTGGTACGCTTCGATCACCTTGTTGCGCACCTGCAGGCTGAATTGCAGCGATATGTTGGCCTCTTCCAAGGCAACCATGACCTGGTGGACATTGTCGGTCTCACCTGTTGCGAGCCGGCGCACGGCGTCATCGGCTTTGTGCTGCGCCTGGTTGACCTCGTGGAGAGCCTTTTGCAGGATGTTCCTGAAAGTTTCGTTGACTTCCGCCGGATCTGCGACGCCGCTTTTCTTGAAGAACTGCGGATCCAAGATCGTTTTCGGCGCAACGGGTCGAAGGTCAGTCATGGTCGGTCACCTCGTTCATCGTCTTCCAATCTCCAACGCCTTGAGAAACAGGTTCTTGCTCGCGTTGAATGCGGTTACATTCGCCTCATAGGCTCGCACTGATGTTATCAGATCGGCCATTTCACGAACAATCTCCACGTTCGGGTATGCAACGTATCCGTTTACATCCGCGTCCGGATGACCCGGATCGTAGACCATGCGCGGCGGCCGCTGGTCTTCCGATATACCCGCGACACGAACGCCTTGGTGAATGATGCCAGCCGCGAGGTCCTCCATGCGGGATTGCAACAGCGGCTCGAAGGACACCTCTTTGCGGCGGTATGGGCCACCAGCGTCCGTCCGCGTTGTGTTTGCATTGGCGATGTTTTGCGAGACAACGTCCATCCGGGTGCGTTGCGCGGTGAGTCCCGACGCGTTGATCCTCAGGCTGTTGAACATCCCCACGGGTTACTTACCCCCCTTAATGGCCGTCTTGAGCATGTCCTGCTCGCGAATCATGAATTCGGTGAAGGTGTGGTATGTCAGCGTGTTGCGCGCGAGGTCAGCCATTTCGGCGTCGATACTAACAGGGCCGCCGAGACGAATGTACGGTGTAATGTCCGTAACCTGACGGGCGGGAAGGTGCCGCTGATCGGTACGGGCGAGCGCCATGGATCTGCGCGCAACGGCATCCTTGAGATACGAATCGAAATCGAGCTTGGAGCCTACGTAGTGTGCGGTTTCAGCATTGGCGATGTTGTTCGATATGAGGGAATGCTGGACAATACCAGCATCCATCCCCGCTTTGATGAGCTTGAATATCGGATTCGTCATGGCTTTGGTTATCCCTAAGCATGCTATGCAAACCAAATGCCATGCGTCGAACGGCAGAACTCTCTGATATTACAGGAATATCTCGATCTCTACTCGGGGTGTGGTGTCGACGGGTCTGCTGAAGCCAGCCGTGATCCGATTTTCTCCAGTTTGGCATTGAAACTTCTCAGGCTCATTTTGAGCATCTGTGCGGCCCTTTTCTTGTCACCTTCGGTTTTTTGCAGAGTGGCGAGCAGCAGCTGTCGTTCGGCTTCTTCCACCGGCGTACCCACCTTAATTACGATACGGTCACGTTCGGCCTGCTCCCGGCCGAGACTCACAATATTCAGCGGCAGGTGTTCCGGGGTCACCGTACCACCGTCGCTCATGACCACAATGCGTTCCATCACATGCTGCAGCTCCCGTACGTTTCCTGGCCAGGAATAGCGGCACAGGAGCTCCATCGCCTGGTCGCTGAGCAGTAGAGCAGGCCGGTTGTTTTCTCGTGCGTATCGTTCAAGGAAAAATCGTGCCAAAACCGGGATGTCTTCCGCGCGTTCGACCAGGGTGGGCAGGCGAACATTCACCACGTTGAGCCGGTAATAGAGGTCCTCGCGAAACTTGCCGTCCAAGATCATGCGCTGGAGGTCCCGGTTTGTGGTGGCTATTATCCGGACATCCACTTTGACGGTTTTCCTGCCTCCGACACGGTCGATTTCTCGTTCCTGCAGGACACGCAGGAGCTTGGCTTGCAGGTTCACCCCCATTTCGCTGATCTCATCAAGCAGGAGGGTCCCGCCGGAGGCCAGCTCGAACTTGCCCTCCTTTTTGGCGTAGGCGCCGGTGAAAGCACCCTTTTCGTACCCGAACATCTCGCTCTCCAGCAATCCCTCCGGGAGAGCGGCGCAGTTCACCGCAATGAAGGGGTGCGCCTTTCGTGCGCTCTGCGCATGAATGGCGCGCGCGACCAGTTCTTTGCCGGTGCCGCTGGCCCCCTGGATGAGTACAGTTGAAGAACTCTGCGCCACTTTGCGGATGCATTCAAACACCGTCCGCATGGCAGGTGACGTCCCTATGATGCCACACACGCCTTCGGTGACCGGAGGCGGTGGGGTGTGTTCCGCATCGCGACTGTTCTTGTCAGATGATTGGATCGCCCGATCAACGGTGGCTACGAGTTCGTTGACACGAAACGGCTTCGCGATATAGTCGTAGGCCCCCAGCTTGATCGCCTGAACAGCGGTCTCAATGGTCCCGTAGCCGGTGATCATGATGACCGGGATGCGCCTGTCGAGCTCGCGGATCTGGCGAAGAACCTCAATGCCGTTCATGCCCGGCAGTTGAAGATCCAGCAAGACAAGCGCCGGTCTGCATGTGCGGACGGCGGACACCCCTTCCTCTCCCGACCCCACGCATCGAACTCCGAAGCCGCGGGCACCCAGGATATCGGTCAACAGGCTGTGCATCCCGGTCTCGTCGTCGATCACCAGGACGCACGCGGAGGCGCCGGGTTGTGCATTCACGAGACGGATATCGGCAACGCGATGTCGAACGCGGTCCCTTTGCCGGGAACGCTCTCAACGGAAATGCCGCCTCCGTATCCGTGAATAACCCGATGTGCGATTGAGAGACCCATGCCGCTGCCGCCTTTCTTGGTAGTGAAAAACGGATTGAATATTTTTTCCATGTGTTCGGGTGGTATCCCGGATCCCGTATCGCGAAACAGCACATGGATGTTGCCGTTTTCCCGACGGGTGATAACTTCCAGTTTTCCACCGGTCGGCATCGCCTGCATCGCATTCACCACGAAATCGAGCAGGACGTTTCCGAGTTGTTCGGATGAGCACCGGAGAGGCGGTAAAGAGTCTTCCAGATCGGCCCTGATGTCGATTCCCTGCCGCCGCGCCTGTTCGCTGACCAGAAGGATGTGGCTGCGCAGCAGGCTGTTGATATCGGTACGATCTCCCACCGTCACCACCGGCTGCCCGAAATCCAGCAACCGGCGGGTAAAGGCGACCAGTTTATCGATCTCCGTGGAAACCGTCTTCACGAAATGATCGCGGAATACCGGATCGTCGTATCGCTCGGGCAACAGCTGGATATACCCGCTGATAATCCCCAACGGGTTCTTGATGCCGTGTGCAAGCCCGGCCACCAGGGCTCCCAGAGACGAAACTTCCTCCGAACGACGGACCCGCTGCTCCAGTTGCTTGAACCGGGTCAAGTCCTCGAAAATCCCCATAGCTCCGGCGATGGAACCGTCGGATGCATATAACAACGTGGTGCTGACCGCAAAAGGGCGTTCCTCGGCATATCTGCATCGCAGAACCGTCTCTTCGTAACAGAAAGGCACCCCGGAACGCAGGGTGCAGGTCACTTTGCATTCTCCGTGCAGCGGCGTGAAAAAATCGGCATACGGCCTGCCGCGAACCTCGTCCAGCGTGTAACCGAGTTTTTCTTCCGCCGCCCTGTTGAGCAACGTGACCCGCCCTTCGAGATCGACGGCGATGATCGCGCTGCTGATGTTCTGCAGCACATTCTGCATCAGTGTCTTGAGCGCATGCAGTTCGGAAACCTTTTCGCGCAAATCACCGCTCACCTTCTGGAGTGCGGTTTCCAGCTGGCGCCGCTCATCCCGCAACTGCGCGCTGACCTGCTTGTAGTTGTCCAGAATCTCCGCCAGCTTCTGCCTGACGGATGCACCACCCGCTGATTCCGGTGCAGCATGCTCTTGCGTCGTTTCCCGTCTGAAGAAACCCCGAACACCATTGATCACACCGGTGAACAATGACATATCCAGGTTCAGGTGCTCCTATCCACGGTTGAAAGACGGCGAGCGCCGTTGACGTAGGAGGCCCGCGCAACCTTCAGTTTTCGAGTGTCGGCCATCTGCGCTGAAGCCCGGGAGAGAACGTCAATGACGACGGCTGCATTTTCATCCTGTTTTTTCTTGAGGATTTTCAGCGACGCAATTAATGCATCACGAGATTCTGGAAGGTCGCGATATCCTCGCACGGGATGACGCCCGCCGGACAGTGCAGCCAGTGCTTTTTCAACGACGGACATAAGCCGTACCTTACGTCGTGCAATCAGATCGAGCCGCGTCAGCTGTCCGGACTCAACGCACCGCCGCTCTTCATCCAGCAGCGCACTCATGCGCTCAAGCATGGATTGAATGTCCGACATGAAGTCCTCCGGATGAAAACCAACAACACATGCTCCGCGATGCGAACCAACACATGTTCACGACGTACGATGAGCAACGGGATATTCCGTTCGCGGGTTCATCCATGCCAACCCACGTCAAGCAACTCTTGCATGAAAAACAATGCAAATAAAATGCCGAGAAGTGACGTTTCTTGAAAACAATCGGAACACCCTAACACTCCGGGGCCTGGATTCGAACCAGGACAAAGGGATCCAAAGTCCCTTGTGCTACCATTACACAACCCCGGAACCTGTAACGGCATAGATATTACAATACTTACCCGCCTGCCTTCAAGCATCGGTAGCCATGGAGGTGATTTCGCCGCGAAAGAAAAACAGCCACTGCTCTCACGAGAACCTCACCGGGTCTTTTCACGAATACCGCCCAAGCACCGACAACACTTCAACCGTACTTTACTCATTGGAGCGGACCTGTATGCCGGGAACAGTCGGAGCAAAACCCCGTGCGAACATCGATCTTCCATCGCATGTGGCGGAGTATCGCCAGCAACCGCGCCGGAAACATGTATCGCAAGGACAATCCGGACATCTGCCGACTGAAACCGCAAAACAGCCGTATCGGCCGGGATCACATCATCAGCCGAGCGGTTAATTTTCCGCCTTCACGCCATGTGCGGTAAACCCAGGATAACAACCTCCATCGCAAGTGTCGAAAATCACCTGGGGACCAATCGTTCCAATCACTTTCCCCCGCTTATCCACGTTTTTACGCCGGCGAACGCCGCACTTACCGGATAGACCAGCACGGTCTCCTCCGGCGGTACAAGCACGATCTCAACCACATTTTCCACCTGCGAAGGGTGCGTCACGTAAATCACCGGGTCGTTCTGGGACTTCACGATCTTGCCCGTGATCTGCACCGTCTGGCCGGGAACGTACGACTCCTCCGGCCGCCCGCCCCACTTCCACCAATGCTCCTTCATGATCCGCGCCACAAACACCCCGTTGTGCGGCTTCGCGAATCCCAAGTACACCGCCTTAC
>Ga0209018_1000973_pt1 | contig 24889 bp, 23 predicted proteins | sample YNPBryBLVA2012_FD_185814 | JGI IMG/M metagenome (GOLD analysis project Ga0209018, IMG submission 185814) | Anoxygenic and chlorotrophic microbial mat microbial communities from Yellowstone National Park, USA - YNP Bryant BLVA 2012 (SPAdes)... ...
ACCCGATACTGAATCAGGGAGTCGCCTTAAACGCCCCCGCCTTTCGGCGGTATCGGGGCAAATTTCAATCGATCTCGAGGGGTCAATGGTAAGGTCGCGGGGACTGCTAGCGAGACCGCTTATCAGGGCGGTTTTCGCGCTCGTGAGCCTGCATGTGATCCCGCCAATCCTGGCGCTCATTGTCCAGCCTGCTGTTAATCTTTTCGAGCTCGGCGTCTATGTGTGTGCGCAGATCGACCAGCAACTCTTCCACGCGGCGAAATTTGAGCTCGGAGACATCGGTTCGAAGATACCGCCCGTTCAGAATTCGAACGATGGTCTCAGCAAGATTGAGCCGAATCTGCACGTAGACATAGGCCAGGATGGCGCTAATCGATAGACTCGCGAGACTCAGGATAGTCTGGTGATCCATGTTCCTACCTCACAGTATACCGTGCTCCGGCTCCCACTCCGACGGATGCGTGCAGCCTTTCAACGCTCAGATGCGTCACGTAGCAGCCTGATCCCCGACGCAGACCCGGCTGCCACACGCCTCCATTCAGCTCATACTCGCGCCACGGCTGCCCCGTAGATGGATCCTGCGGGAGAATCCATTGGAGAACCTGCACACGCTGCCTTCCCGTCTGCCCCGTGACGTAAGGGGGCACGACAAGATCTGGGCTCAGATACGTCTGACCGTCCTGGGCGCGCCGGAGAAGCAACTGAAGCGAGCCCGATGAGGAGTTTGACAGCGGGATCGCGTATGCGTTCACGCAGACGGCATGGACGCTCCCGATGGGATTGCCAGACTCCAATGAATAGGCCTCATAATCATCCGTCTCCACATTCGGCGGGATCACGTAGCTGGAGGCATCGCAGTACTGGCTGGAGAATTGCGGCCAGCCGTCGCGCTCGCTGAGCTGAAGCCAGTGCCAATAGGCGCTGCTCGGATTTCCGCTCAGAGCATTGGACGTCGTCGCATTCCATGGCGTGACTGCATCACCGTTCAGGAAACGATGCGTGATGCGGTGGCGTCCCAGCAGAGCCGCATCCTGCCCGGTCTGAACGACCATATCGGCCCACCTGCAATCCGGCCAGAAGAAGGACTCCCACTGAGGCCCTGCGGCTCCTATATTGCTGTGCGGAACGCTGCCCTGGAGCTCCTTCTGGCCGTTCACCCAGATTTCGAAGCCTCCGCTCTCGTAGAGAATCTCTATGTGCATCCACTCACGAGCCGTGACGAAATCGTTTGCGGTCTCCGCCGCCGTCGTCCCCTGGCTGGAACTCTGTTGGGTCGAGCTGCCCCATCTCACCTGGAGAGCCGCCTTCGTCTGAATTGTCGGGTGGCGCTGGAACTTGAGCGCCAAGACGCGGCGCGCGTTGGACGACCAGCCGTCGCGGAGGGCGAAGAAGTCGGAATCGGCTATGAAATCGGTCGGATAGAACACGTCCTGCGACGCGCGAGCATAGAAACTGATGATGCACCGCGAGACCGAACTCGGGAACGGCCACTCCATACGGAGGCGGCCGAACTCCGTATTCATCCACTTCAGAAAGTGCTGGCGGTAACCCCGCAGCTCGTAGGGGAGCGGATTGGGCAGAGTATCCAGAGGCAAGCCCGTCGAGCCTCCCCTCAAATCGCCGTTGTTCGCACTGTAGCCCCAGTAGAGCTTGAACTTCGGCACGGCGAAATTGGTCATGAAGACGATCATACCGCCCCCCGAACGACGACCGTCCCGTCCATGCCCGGGAAAGCTGTGCCGGTCTGAACGACATCGATCGTAAGAATCGTCCCTGCGCCCAGTGTCAGCGGGGCATCTCGAAACGAGGTGTGACTCACCGTGCCGGTCTCGCCCGCGGGATAACGCAGATAGACACCCGACGGGAAAATGCTCTGCCCATCGGCGCGGATATTGATCAGAATGTCCGCGCCTTGCGGAGGCTGTTTGAAGATGGCGCTAACCTCTACCAGCGTCATCTTCGATCGCAGAGGATAGGGACTGGTCATGCTCGTCCCGGTCGTCAGTCCTGGATTGGTGATGCCGGGGATCGTTTCAGCCAGCACGAATACGATCTCGTTATACGTTCGCGCCGGAGCGCGACGAAGTTTCCTCACCAGCCTTTGGAAGGCGGCCAGCGCATCCCGCTGCTGGATGATATTGGATGCTTTCACCTGCGTTGCGAGCACGCGGGGACTGAGCTCCCGCATGGAGATGGATTCGATCGTCAAGTCCTCTGCCACTCCGTAGGACGGCAGATTGGCGGTAAGGCGCTGCCCGGGAAACAGTCCGAAGCGCAGCGTTTCGAATTCCACTTCCAGGCCCAGTTTCCCGAACCGTTCGAGCAACGCTTGGGCGATGGCCTGCACACTGGCGGGATCTTCCACATCGAACACTTCCTCATAGGCTTCATAGATCCCCGATCCGCCTTCGATGGAGCTTCTGTAGGTGATCTCCGAGCTGTCGCGCTCCTCTACCGCCGGAGGAGCGTCGTTCCGTACCACGAATTCGATCTTCAGAGTAGATCCGTTCGGGAGCGGTTCGTACCGGGGATAGGCTTGATAGAGCTGAAGATCGTTCTCCCAGATGAGCTCCCACTTGGCTCCCGACGGATTGATTCCGCGGTACGGATCGCGGAACGGCACCTCTACTCCGTTCTCCCAGATGCGGTTGATCTTCAGCACGTTTCCGAAATAGCGCCGATCCTTCAGGAAATAGCCGTCGAAGAAACGCTCGATCAAAACTGGCTCCACGGAGTACTCGTTGATCGGTACGACATAGGTCTCCGTGACCACGCGGCTCGTCACGGTGAACGTCGATTTGACGAATTGCACGTTGCGGTACAAGCCGCGCGATCGCCTCACAACGAGATCCCGCCAGGTCTGACTGTTCGGTCCGGTCGTATCTTCTGTCAGCTGAATGGGAGCAAGCTGCACCATCGAGGGGAAATCCGCTACGTGCAGATTGCCGTCGAAATCCACCATCCATTGGAGATTGCAAATTTCGGCTAGCTTCGTCAGAACCTCGTTTAGTGGAGCATAATTGAACTCCACATCCCCGATCTGTACTCCTGGATCGGGATACCGTTTCCAGGTCAGCCCTTCTGGAAGAAGGAAGCGTTGCTCGATCCAGGACAGGATGGAATTGAGCGAGCCGAAATTGGCGGCTGGAAATTTCATGTTCACGAGGCGCCTGGAAAGAGCGCGCCCGTAGTCCGTGGCGCTCACCGAGGCGAACTGGTGAGTAGAGTGCGGGACCCGGTAATACTCCACCGTTTCGATCGTGCCTGCAAAGATTCTATGCCACGTCCCATCGTCATAGTACTGCACCAGCACGCGCTCCCCGACCGCAGGCGTATAGGCGCCGTCCGCCGCATACAACTCGAACCTTGCCGCAGCGTTGAAATTGATCTGGCAATCGATGCTGAGGCTTCCGACTCGGAGGTACGGAGTCCTATCGCGTCCGCTCAGATAGATGTTATAGTTGCTGTTCGTCGTGCTGAGGGTGAGAACGGCGCCGTTGCGTCCAAAGAACTCCCCCGTCTCTACTCCCTGGACGCCCCGGATGGAGTATCCGAGGCGGCCTCCTGTCCCGAACAGCTCAGCACTCGGGATCCCCGTGGAGCCGGCGATCCTGATGGCGATGGCCCCGCCGGATCCGAACGTCTCCGAGCTCGCGATGCCTGAGGACCCGGTTACGGGGCCGGCGATGACCCCGGCTCCGAACGTCTCCCCGGACGGAATCCCGGCGGATCCGATCAACGGCCCGCCGATGAACCCGATGATGGCGTCCGTTCCGAAGGCCTCCTCGCTCGGGATTCCAGCAGAGCCGATCAGAACAGAGGACAGGATCGTGCCCGTTCCGAACGCTTCCCCGCTCGAAATTCCGGTAGATCCCACGATGGGACCGGATATCGAGCCGATCCCGAAAGTTTCACCGGACGGAATTCCGGCGGAGCCGGAGACGAGCTGATCGTAGGTCAGCAATCCCGTCCCCATCCCGCCCTCGTAGATTCCAGCAGAGCCGGAGATGTATAGCGGGCCGATGACCGTTCCGACGCCGAAGGCCTCGCCGCTCGGAATCCCGGTAGAGCCGACGATGGGAATGGATCCGGTGCTGGCCGCCAGATACTGGACGAGGGCCCCCTCCCGGCGGGCACGGGGAGCATTAAGGACGAGTTCCTCGATCCACTGCGACCAGCTGCCGTTCAGACGTCCGCCGTCCACATCGATCTCCTATGCCACAGCCACGTCCCAGTCGTCCACATGCAGCCATCCCGCCGTCCCGTCGCACTCCACCCAGACTTCGATCACCGTATCCCAGGCTGCGGAGGGAAGCGAGGCCTGCAATTGCTCCCACGTTCCGGCTCCCCCTGTAGCGGTAGCCAGCACCACATCGTCGCGGTAAGAAGTCCCGAGTGCCGTATTGCGACGGATCACGAGGGACGGCTGCTGACCGTTGTAGGCTTCTCCATCGCTGTTCGCGCTCTTCCTGATCCAGACTTTCACGGTGGCGATTTGGCCTTGGGCGACCGTGCAGAACTTCGTCGTACTCCTCAGCCTGGGATAGGCCCCGCCAAAGTCGCGCCGGGGAAAGATGCGCTCGCTCGGAGCGGATGTGCGGAACGTGGTGAAGTCGAGTTGACCTCCGCCGCGAAACGGAACGTACCACCTCCAGTCATTCGCTTGCTGATCATAGCGGCTGATGGTCAGCCGGGGCTGATTCTGTACGCCTCCCGGCTCGCGTCCGAACGCGGTATAGGTGGCCAGAGCCGTAAGAGACATTAGGCCGGAGGGCAGTTTGCAGTTCTCGAAATTGATACGGTTGAAGAAGTTAATGTTCGACGACGAGTTCAGGAGATTGGCAATGCCGTTTCCGGCTTTGAAATCCACATCGACGAACTCGACGCAGTCAAACGCGACAATGTTCGCAAGCAACAATGCGTTCGTCACCGGATAGGTGGCGGACTCACCGGCAATCCTGCCCCCGATCACCCGGAGATCGGAACACATACGATCATCACTATTGGATGTCGTGAGCGCAATGGCGTTCGTGGCTCCGTAGATGGCTGGATTGCTCAGCAGGAACAAGCCGCGGGATTGCACGATCTCCACTTCGTTTGTGCTGCTGCACCTGACAGCCACGATCCCATCTACTACCAGGCGCTGCCAGCGATACCGCACTCCCCAATTCGCGAATCTGAATCCGCTTGAACCGCCGCAGAAGAAGCGTCGAAGATTTGATACGGATAGCGCGTTGGCGTAGGCGGAGGCATCGCTGGGCTCGAACAGATTGAACAATCTGTGGTTGCTGCCGATCAGAGTGCAGTTTTCGATTGTCCCGTCGAAACTCGTGAGGGACATCACGGGAGCAGAATCATTATTGGCGCATCTCGCGAACAGGCAGTTGCGGATGACGCCTTTCCAGTCGGGCGGGGCTCCGTTCCAAGTGTCAATAGCAATGAGGCCTCCCCCGCCCGTGCCGCATCGATAGTAGATGTTCCCGTCCACCTCAAATCCCTCGTAGGTGGCTGTGGAGCCATCGAAACGAATCCCGTGTATCATGAGACAGGAGCGGAAGACGGAATCGCGGACGCGCTTCATCCCGGTATCAAACACATTCTGACCGCCGATCCCGCTGCCGCTCGTGTTTGCCGCATTGGTGCCGAGGTAGAACAGGCTGGCGTAGCGTATATCGTAGACGTAGTTGATTCGGCTGCCTGTCTGCCACTGCCACCGATTGTTCCAGACCCATTGATTTGAACTGGACTGGCTGCGCAGAACCACGTTGAAGCTACGGAGGTTGAGCGCAAATGCTCCGCCCACTTCTGGGATCCCCGTCCCGTCCCGGGCCACGGTCAGATTTGCGGAAAGCGTGATGTCGTTGCCAGAGACGGAGGAGACGGTGAACTCCTGCCAATCCGACACGGTCGGCCTGGAGGGACTGAGCATAATTGGATCGCCAGACGTCCAGCCCGTGGCGTCCGCCACCGTGATCACGGGCTGGCCGGAGGCCGCGTTCGCAGTCAGATTGGTGATCCGGGTCAGCGTGGGATTGGATCCATAGATAGTGACCGTCCCGCCCCAATTGAACAATCCGGTCTGATTGGCAGACGACACCTGAAACTCCAGAATTGCCGTTGAGGATGCCGGAATGGGATTGCTCGAGCTGCCCATGCGGAACACGCCCTCGCAGCCCACAAAGAGGGAACCGTTGAGTTTCAGAATGTAGTTCGTATTGGTCGCGGTCCCGTAGGCCAGTTCGCAACCGCCTGCGATCGTGATAGAGAACGGCGGCGACTGCGGCCAGTTTCCGCTCACGGAAGGGCCAATGACGAGGGCGGTATTAGTGCTATCCATCGTCACCGTCGGAGTGGTGACGGAGCTCCCGGTCAGAATCCTGGCGATGTGCAGTTTGTCATTGCTAGCCGGACTTACGCTGTCGTTCAGAACGAGAGCTTTGCACCAATCGTTCGCCGTGGATGAACGCGAGAAGTAGATCTGATCGTTACCGCTCGCGCGGACACGCACGTTGTAGTTCTTCCCGGCTTCCAGTGTGACGGGACTGGCGAAGACGAAATAGTGCCATCCCGCGCTTCTCAGATCGTTGTAGCTGACGCTGACGACGGCCACCTCGACCGAGTCGGTGGCGTTATACAGACTCACGTCCAGAGTGCCGGTGGTCCCGGCGCGATCCGATATGCGCAGAACGATTCCAGACGCGGTGACAGCTCCCGGCGAGAAATTGGGCGAGGATACATAAGACGTGCTCGCCGCCTGCGTAGTAGAGAGGCTGTCCACTTCCCCGGTGGACGCGCAAGACCGCCAGATGGCGGATGTGAGGTTCCCGCTCTGGTAACAGACGAGCGTGGCCATGGCAGCCTCCTAGATCAGAGTTTGAAGATGCGGTTGCTGTCGTTCGGCCACTGAATCGTGATATTGCTCCCGTTCGGCGTCGTCGGAAGGCCCGCGTAGTTATCGATGTAGGCGATCAGCCTGGACGTGGAGTCCGTGCCAGTGTGCTTGTAGAGCACGATGGCTTCAAATTGATCACCGCTCACGCTGGCGATCGTATGATCGTCCGCGTCGCAGACTCCGTTCGTGGCCGTCTTGTTCGCCAGACTGGCGCTGGAGACGGCCACTCTGGCTGCCGCCGGAATGTCGTCCAGAAAATCGTGCGTGGCCAGATCGACGGTGTAGTCCGCCGAGTCTACCAGCACGACCCGGATGTCATCGCTCTCCCAATTGATGAGGCCCTTGGCGAAAGCCTCGCGGCCCTTGTCGTACAGTCCTGTCGGCATCGTACCTCCTTCCTGCTATCATCAAAGATCCACGCCATGCATCCGCAGCGTGGTCACAATTGAATTCGCTATCCGCTTCCCATCGGAAGTTTCCGCGTTGACGTTGATCGTGAAATTCCTATCGATCGGAACCAATGTGATCCCGCCCGGGCTGGAGAAAGCCGGAGCGGAAGCCGGCGCCTGTTTGTAGGCTGGCGAATTGAGAAATTGCGTCGAATCCTCCAACAGACGGATCCCGGCTTGTTTCACAGTCTCTGCCACTTTCGAAATTCCCTCGTTCAGCGTATCGATCGTCTTCAAAGTCAGCGAGGCTACGCCCCCTTGAGTGCGTGCGTAATCCACAGTGGAAGCTGAGGCGCTGCGCGCCGCGCCCTCCAGATCATAGAGGGAATCCGTCGCGGTCTCACCAGCTTCCGAAGCATATTGCAACGTCGTGCTGGCGGATCCTGCGGAACGGGACAGCGACTCCGCGGAACGCGCCACATCGGTCAATGCTTCGCTCTGCATTGCCGCAGCCCGGCTCATGGAGTCTGCTAGAGACGTTGAAGCCTTCGCCGCCGTAGCCGCGGCCGCCGTGCTCGTTTCAGAGGCTTCACGAGCCGTCTTTCCGACATCTTTCAGCCCATCGGAGGCTTCAGATGCCGTTTCTGAAACATGGGTCAGAGAATCCTCAAACATCGCCGTTTTCTGTTCCGACGGAACAGCGTTCTTGGGCTGGGCAGCCTGGGCTCCGAGCCGGGTATTGATCTCCTGGAGCGTCTGGAGGATGGGATGAATATCGTAGCACTGTTCTTTGATCGTGACGAGCTCGTCGTGAATCATGCCCGTCATGACGCGTATGGTATCGAGCTGGTAGTTGCTGGCAGGATCCACGCCGGGAAGCCACTTGTTCAGAGTGTCCTGGATGGCCAAGAGCTGACTGAAGATTTCGCGCGTGGTGACCTCGATCCTTCCCACGTCTTTCTCAATGCGGCGCCCTTGGAAATACTGGAGGCCGCCGAAGATGGCATCCGCGATCCCTGTGAACAAGTTCGTCCACGCCATGAATCCACCGGCCATTCCGCCGCCCGCCCCCGTCATTCCGCCGCCCCCGCCGCCTCCGGTTCCAGGAGTCGGAACAGACGGCGTGGCTGCCCCTCCGCCGCCCCCAAACAGTCCCTTGAGGGCGTCCCCGATCTTGCCGAAGACGCCGAGCACTTTGTCCCCGAACAAGAGGGCTTGATTGTCGGCCTCTTTGAACCATTTGATCACGCCGTTGATCATTCCTTCGAGTACGAAGCGAAGCACGGCGCGAAGAATCTGATCGAACACGTTCGTCATCACTTCGCCCAGATTGCGGCCCGAGAGAATGGCGTCGGCCAGCCCCTTGCCCATATCGCTGATGATGGTACTGATCTGCCGTCCAAGCACGGCCAGATCGTCCATCTGTTTCTTCCCGATGTTTGCCACCGAGACCATCTTCTCGATCTCGTCCTTCACCGCCTTGGCGTTGGCGACCATCGAGCTCACGTCCTCGCCGGCGTTCACCTTGACCGCGATCTGGGATTCCAGCATGGCGAGGTAGGCTTGCTTGTATTCCAGGAGAGTGGCCTTGCCATCCTCGTAGGCTTTCGTGATGACGTCGAAGGCCTCCTTCGTCTTGGCGGCTTGATCGGCTAGCACGTACTGGGATGTGATGCCGAGAGCTTTGTAAGCCTCGTCAATCTTGCCGTAGGTCTCCGCCGCGCGCTCTCCCAATACGGTCAGACTGCTGATGAGTTCCGGGGGAGCGGTGAGGTTCCGCAGATCGGAAGCTGCTTTCTGAGCATACTCGCTCAAGCGCTGCCATCCGCGCTCCATCTCCTCCGCTTGGGCGGCGCGTTGCAGTTCGCGGAGTTTCTGGATTGCCAGATCCGCCGTCGTGATGTGCTGTGTGAGGGCGGGATTAAGGCTCTGCGAGTAGGCGAAGGAAAGATCACGGATGTAATCCTGGAGTTGTCTGATTGCAGCGGAAGCACTGAAACCTTGCTCCTCCATGCGCTTGAAGGAGGCATAGTCTTTGGGCAGATCGTCGAGGATATCCCGCAGCCGTTTGAGCGATTGAACCGCTTCTTGATGCGCCTCCTTCATTCGCCGCGCCGCTTCCTGGGCCTCCTCCGAATTTTTGGCGACGGCTCCCAGACTGCGCGAGGTAGCCTGAGCCTCCCCGCCCACGAGGGCCAGTTGGGACTTGACCTGGCTCATGGCCTCGGCGAGCTGCCTCTCGATCTGCACCTGCTCCCCGCGGCTGATCTTCCCCGCTCTGGCAGCCTCCTCCACCTGCTTCTGGATCTCGATAATCCGGTCGCGATAGGCCTCCAGTTGCGCTCGCGCTTTCTGCATCCCGGCGGCGTCAAGCCCGATAGAGATCTTGGAGCTGATGGACGCTACGGAATCTGTCACGCGTTTCAGCTCCGCGATAGCTTGTCCCGCGTTCTGCACGGCCTGTGGCGCCGCATTGACCGTGGCAATCATCGCGCGCAGCTTGCTTGCGTACTCCTCCAGACTCAAACTGCCCTGGCTGACTGCTACACCCTTGGCTCTGAGTGCGGCTTCCAGCTTCTGAACGCTGAACGCGAGATCCTCATTCGCCCGTTTCAGATTTCCTTGGGCGCCGCTGATGTAGGAGATGGCGGTGCCCAGTCCGGTCACCTTGTCGATCGCCGATCCCAAGGCGTCACCGAATTCGCGGATGGCGGGGATATTGTTGCGCAGCCAGGAGCCGAGCTGCCACCCTGCGAACGCTCCGCCCGCCAAGATGGCCGCCTGCCCCAGGCGTGCGATGGCAAGCTCCGCTCCATTCAGCGCCCCCACCATATTGTTGCGCAATGCGAATACGACATTCCCTACGACGCCGGATAGGGAGGCGAATCCGCTAATGAGGGCAGCCTTGGCAGCCGTGACGAGTGCGAACCCCTCGCTAATGAGGGGAAGCGCTTTCGCCAGCCCGCCGAGCGCGAGAAGCAACGGACCGACGGCGGCCGTCAGAGCGGTAATGGCCAAGACGGTATTCTGCACGGGCTGAGGAAGTTTCCCGAAAGCCGTGACCATATCCGTCGTCCAGTTCAGCAGTTGGATGCCGCTCTTGTAGAGCTGCTCTATGGCGGGCGCCAGCACTTTGCCGACGGCGATTCCGAGCGTTTCGAGCGATCCAAAGAACTCTTCCCGGGCTCCTCCGAGGCCGCGGCGCATCGTATCGGACATCTGCTTGGCGGCGCCCTCTGCATTCTGAAGTTCCTTTGTCAGATCTCGAATCGTGTCTCCTCCCGCGGCAATCAGTGGCAGCACATCGCTTGCGCGCTGGCCCCAGATCGTGAACGCATCCGCCACTCCGATCTGTGCTTTCTTGAACTGATCGATGATGTCCGCGAGCGGAAGTATCTTCCCGCTAACATCAGTGATATGGATGCCCAGGCGCTGCATCAGCTCCGCGGCTTCTTTGCTCGGATTGAGCAGGTCCGCGATCATGTTGCGCACCGCCGTGCCCGCCTTCTCCCCGCGAATGCCCGCGTTGGCCAGTATCTCTAGAGCCGCGGCTGTCTCGCTCAGACTCAGCCCCGCCGCCTTCGCGACCGGGCCGACGTATTTGAAGGCGAATCCGAGCTCCTCGACCGTCGTGGCGGAAGACGAAGCTGATCTGGCGAGAATATCCGCCACGCGGCCGATCTCCGATGCCTGGAGCTGGAAGCCTCCCATGATGGCCGCAGCGATTTCCGCCGCATCAGCAAGTTCCAGTTGACCGGAGGCGGCCAGGCTTAGCACGCCCGGCAGGCCCTGCAGAATTTCAATGGCGCTGAAGCCGGAGGACGCCAGTTTCGTCATGGCGTCTGCGACCTGTTGGGAGGAGTATTGGGTCTCCTGTCCGAGCTTGATCGTCAGTTTGGACAGCTCGTCCAACTCCGACTTGAAGTTCTTCAGATACTCCGGGCTATTGTTGCTGAAATCGCGAAGCAGCGCCTCCACTTTGTTCATGGAGGCTTCAAAAGAGGTGAACTGGCTTAGGCTGGCGGCGGCGATTCCTGCAAGGGGCGCCGTAATGGCTGCGGTCATTGAGGCGCCGACCTTGATCATCTTGTCGGCGACGTCTTGCAGGCTCTGACTGGCTTTCTGCAGCCCTTCCTGGAATTCAGAGACATCCATTCCGAGGCGCGCGTACAGATCGCCGACTTTGACCGCCATCACTTACCTCCGAACAGAACGTGCCACTTCTTCACCATCTCCAGCTGCTCCTGCCAGGTCTGCTCCCGGCGAACGGTCCGGTTGCCCCGCCGTTGCGGCATGAAATCCTCGATCTTGAACGGCCGCTTGTTCCTGCCACGATGAATGTTCGCGAGCAGCGTGCAGACGAGGGCTGCGCGGGAATCCTGTTCCTCCAGATCGACCAGACGGCGTTCGAAGAGAGCGCGAAACTGGGCGGGAGTGAGATGGAGAAACTCCCCATCCGTTAGTCGCAGATCGTAGCGCGCCACCGCCCATAGATGCAGCCAATCTATTGAAGCATGGCGCGCAGAAGAGGGCGGGCGGGGGAGTCCCCTTCTCCCATCGCCAGTTTCCACGCGCGCTCAAACGCTGCGAGGGCGTCCTTCATGTTTCCGACATGAATCCACCTGCCCACGTCTGCAGGCGTCAGATTCGGATCCTCGTGACGCAACGCCGCTGCGAACACATCCCTCACCTTCGATATCGGAAGGCGCATTAGCTCCCCATCGGCGGGGAGCTGGCCGTCCAACGACTGCTGAATCTGGATCAGGGCGTTGAAATCGATTCTGAAGTGCCGCATCCGATCCAGCTCTACGGGCACTTCGGGGAACAATACATGATCATGCACGGCATGAACTCCTCAATCTCGTCTGAAGGAGGCCCGACTACCTCGGGCCTCCCAAGCCTCTGAATTAGGAGAACGTCGGGGCGCCGTTCACCTTGATCGTGACACTCGCGCTCAGAATGTCAGCAGGATCCGCACTCATTTCGAATCCGGTCACGATGCCGGGAATCGTCCAGGTCGTGGTGCTCGCATCGGGAAATACGAGCTGGAAGTTACGCTGAATGCGGTTCCGGAAGAGATACAGCAATCCGGTGGATGCGGCTTCGTGCGTGACATCAGTCGGGATGAAGTTAATGTCCATCGAAATCTCGCCGCCGTCCAGAAGGCCGGAAATGAACTGCCGCCACGCACTCGGCGTATTGTGGACGGTGGCGTCCAGCACGTCGGCTTGGAACGTCGGCCCGCTCAGACTGCGGATCTCAGCGATCGTGTTATAGACCGGGGGGCTCGCTCCGTCGCTGACTTTGAGCAGCGTCCCCTTGGCGGAAATGGCATTCGACATTTAGAAATCTCCTGTCGCGGCGCCACTGGCGCGAAATTCACTGTCCCTGGATTATTCTCGCTCGCGAAGGGCTCCACTTTGGAAGATCGCGAAGGCGGGATTCGTACGGCTCCAAGCCGCGCCACTTGGCAGCGAGAAAATCAAAGCGATCTTTCCAAGAGTCGGCGGCGTCTACGCCGATAGAGAGCAGACGCCGAACGCTGGAGTTTCGGATTCGATGCAAGTAGGACAGCCCGGTCAGATGCCGAATGCTCCATCCGCGTCGTTCGAACTCCCAGGCGATATCGACATCCTCCAGACCATATCCCGGCTCCTGAAACGAGCCTTCCGTTTCAAATCGTACATCGCGGAAAGCCTCCATACGGAAAGCTCCGTACTGCGTCCATGCGATATCCCGGCTATCACTGAGCACCAGGCGGGAGGAGCCGGGCCACGTTCCGGGCGGGCCGTCGCTTCGGCAGCCGCCGCTCCACAATCCGAGACAGGCCACATCCGGCATCCACGCCAGCTCCCAGACGAGCGAGATGGTAGACCACGGAATGACGGTGATATCCCCGTCGATGAAGACAATGAACTCCGCGTTCAGACTGGCGGCTTCATCCAGGATCTGGTTCCGTGTCACGCTGACTCCGCGAAGGCGGGGATTCACGATGAAGCTGTAAGGGCAGCCTGAGGATGCCAGGCGCGACCGCGCGCGATCCCGATAGTTGTCTCCGCTTCCGCTATCCCCCACGACCAGCACGGCATCGATCCCGAGCTTACGCCAGCGAAGACATTCCCGTGCTGCGTAATCAATATTCTCCAGCCCTACATCGCCGTCTTCCCATGTCGTGATCCCGATCACGACGGAACGAGGAGGGGACGGAAAGCGAAAATCTGTCGGGTGGAACGCCTCGTTATTCAGATTCTTCGGACTCGTATTGCGGTCGTGCACGAGCGCTACCTGGAGGTCCTCCGGCAAGTTTCCGATTGGAATCCCGGCCTTGGCACACTGCTGCACGAAGGCCTCATCCTCCCCGATCACCACATCGGGGAAACGAATGCTGCGCGCCAGATCACTCTCGTAGAACAACGTGGCCCCTGTGAGGTAAGAGGTCCTGGTATCGTATCGCAGCACACGTTTGCCGTCGCTATACAAGTGACGATGCACGCCCGCGAGCTTCACTTTCGATCTCGCGACGACGTTGACGTAGGACTCTATTCTGCGAGCGTGGTACACCTCATCATCGTCCCAGTGAGTAGTGTACTGGCTTCGAACGACGGAAAGAGCTAGATTACGCATGGCGCCGATGGTCGCTTTCTTCGGCGCCGTCACGAACTCCAATTCGAGATCCCCATAGTCGAAGACTCTGCGAGGGGAGGAGGAAACCACGACCAATTTCTTGCGGCTCCAGCTCTGTGCCGCAAACTGAAGAGCCGCCTGACGCGCCATGTCCGGGCGATTGGTGACCATGATTGCGGTCACCTCGGGCTCGTCGATCTGGTGCTGGCGGTGAATGTGATTGAACGCCTCGGATTCCACGGTGAAATCAATTCGGCAGTAAGGGCACTCCCAGATCGGGATGCCATGCCAGAGTTTCTCTATGGGAGCTTTCATACTGTCTCCAGGTGAGCCTGAAAACGCTGCACAATGTGAATCTGGTTCACGTCCTCTTCCATCACGATGGACTGGGAGAGGAAGCAGGTGATGAAATGCCAAGGGGGATCCACAGGCAGACTCACGTCTTCGAGCAATTCCGTCACGCGAGCCGCAATTCCGGCCGCCTCTTTCGTTCCGCGGTAGCGGGAGAAGACGTGAATAGAGAACGAGATTCGGCGTCCCAGCCTGTCGTGCCTGTTCTCCGGCAGCTCGCTCTTTTCCCCGATCACGATGTAGGGAAACTTCGGCGTGACGGAATCCGGCACCTGCATATCGTAGATTCCATGCGTCATTCCCGCCAACGTGGGGTCCGAGCTGAGCCGCCCATATACCGCCTTCTGGACCGCCCAGATCGACATCACTTTCTCCTCTTGCTTCCCTTCGTGGAAATCTTCTCGACAATCGTTCCCAGTTCACGGATTTCGAGAGCGAAATCCTTCAGAGCTTTCTCCCAAGCGGGAACGAAATATGGGCGGGCCCGCAGACCGTTTCGCCCGATCTTTCGAGCGATGGCGAACGCTGCGGATTCCGGAATCTTGTGGCGGCGGCACCAATCCCGAATGACCTCGATCGGAGGCATCTTGCCGCCCGATCCGTGAACGTAGCCTTCCGGCAGTTGTCCTCTATGCGTGCTGCGTCCCAGAGGACCAGTGCCGAATTCTACGAACGCTCCGTAACCGCAGTTCGTCGAAATCTCCCCAACGATTCCGGTTCTGCCGCTGTAGAAATACGGGCGGATGGAGTTGCGTAGAATTCCCATATCCGCCGGAGCCGCCAATTTGGCGTCGTTCACGATCTGAAAAGAAATATCCTGGACGATATCCTGCACGCGTTCCGCCACATCGTCTTTCAGAAGACCGAACTTGTCTTGCAGTTTGTCGACACCCTCCAGTTTGAATCTGACGTTCTGGCGCGCCATTACAAATTCTCCGTCGTATCCCGTCCGAGCTCGACCAGCGTGAGGACCAGTTCCACATCGCGCTCGTCCGTGTTCTGCATCCCCTCGATGCGAAAACGTCTGCCTTCGAACTCCGCTACCATCTCGCTCGTGATGGATTGATCGTACCGCATCACAAGACGGTGCGTAGCCTGAAGACCGGACTGGCGCATAGAAGCGATGCGGGAGCTGGAGAGGGGAGTCAGGGATGCCCAGACCTCCTTGTGCAGCACGTAGGATGTCGCTACGCCCCCGCCCTCGTCGGGCGTCTGTTGGCGCTGGTAGAATGCCACTCTGTGACGCAGTTCGCCGCTACGCATCACGCCCCCCACAGCACGAACGGGCGCAACAGATCCAGAACGACAGGCGGCAGGGAGGAGGATCCGTATGCAGCGGTGCGCGATGCATAGCGTGGCTCGTAGGATTGCCCTTCGCGATTCTCGTATAGATGCCCCACGAGCTGAAGAAGGGCTGCCCGAACGGGAGATGGCACGGCTGCACGAGCTTGCTGCAGTTCTGCCTCTGTCGGCGTCTCCGGTAGTGCGAAGTAGCCCGCTTTGTACGAGATGCGAATGGCGTCGTAGACAGTGAGAGGGGAATGAATCAGAAGGCGCTGTCCGATGATTGTGAAAGAGTTCGGAAGCGTCATCCAAGCCCCGCCCCGGTTCATGCCTTCAATGGACACCACTCCCAGCACCGGAGCACGAACGAGATCCAATTGGAGGACATCGTACGGGGTCGTCTGAATCTGCCGCACGGTCTGCTGAATCCACCGCCTGCCCGTGCAGCTCTGCGAAACATCCACGGCGGTGCTGAGGTACTGTTCCAGCACGCCGTCCTCCCCCGTGCCAGCAATTCGAAGATGAGCCTTCACTTCCGCCAATGTGACGGGATGAGTAGGAGGAGGGGAGATCGTTTCGACGTGAATCATGATCCCTCCGGATCAAAGAGCGGGCTCGCGGGAGGAGGTCACGAGCCCGCTCCTACCGGCACATTAGGCTGCGGGAGCGTGATTGGGATTGCCGAGGGCGGCCACCGCCCCGAACTCTGCGCTCGCCAGCGTGCCGGTCTCCGTCCACGCCAGGCGCACGTAGCGCTTGGCGGGGATGGCGCCGATCTTCAGGCAGCTATTGGCCTGTCCTGCAGCATTCAGCACCGCGGATCCGATGATGCGGTTCGTCGGGATATCCGCCATGTCGCTGCCATCGGACAAGTCGCCCTCCTGCACCGTGAAGGTGAAGTAGTTCGACGCGTCCGCCGTCGTGACCGTTCCGACGAGGATTCCGAAAGCGACAGACTGGAATCCCGACGTATCCACCACGGAACCCTGACCGGACGCCGTGACCGCGCCGGCGCCTTTGGCGGCGGAGAATTTGACGTTGTTCGCGATATCGTGCATTTCTTGGTCTCCTTTCGTTTCCTAGCTGGCGATCTTCAGCTTCTTCAAAGCGTCGGCGATGACCACCTGCCCGCCGACGCGACGGCGAGCCGAAAACTCCACCATGCCCTGATTCTTGCTGCTGTAGGGATCCGCCATCACATCGAGAATCAGACGGTCAACGATGAGGTATCCGCGGCGGAAGTCGCCGAAGACGACCGGGAAGGCGTTGGCCGCCACCGCCGGCATATCGGGGCAGGTCAGATAGGGCCGATCGAGCAGGGTCGCCGGCATCCCGTCCGCCTTGATCCCGGGCGCCCAGAGGTAATTGTTCGTGGTGTCCTTGAGCTGACGCACCGCTTTGAGCGTGGCGCGGCTCATGATCCACGTCGCATTGCTGAGGTAGGCCTCTTTGAGCTCGTAGTACAGAGCGATCAGGCCATCCGCAGTGATCGCGGACGCGTTGCCGCTGTTCACGACGCCGACATCCGGATGGGTCAGAATGCCCTCCGGCTTGTTCACGCCGTTGCCGGAGATGAAGGCAGCCCCTTCGGTCACGCCGAACTGCTCCGCGAATTCCTGGCGGAGGAACGCCTCCAGGTCGAAGGCAGCATCCTCCATCTCGGCCCGAGAGACTTTGGCAAGGGCGCTCATTTCGTGCGCCTTGATCTCCTCGAGCCCGAAGGCGGGATTCTGCGTTTCGCTGCGGGTCGCCGTCTCCGCCACCCAGACCGCCGCCGCGCTTCGAGTGCGCTTCGGGATCTGTACGGAGCTGGCGGTCGTGGGCCGCACGCTCGCGACCGACCTGAGGTTGGAGAATTCCACCATATCGGTCAGCATCTCGCGAACGTATTCGGGAGGCGCCAGATAGCCGCCAGCGGCATCGTTGCTCACCATGAGGGCTTTCTTCTCATCGGGAGTGAGCAGGTCCGCGTGCATAATGGCCCGGGCATCGTAGCCGGAGCGCAGCGCCTTGAAGAAGGCTTTCTTCGCGAGCTGCGCCTCCTCTTTCACTTCCGATGCCCCGCTCTTGCGCAGGATCAGGCCGCGCAAGTCTTCGATCCGCTCTTCCAAAGCCTTCTGGCGGGCTTCGGCTTTCTCCTGTTCGGCCAGCTTGGCGCGAAGGCGCTCTTCACGCTCATCCATTTCCTTCTGGAGGCGCTCCACGCGCTCCTTCAGGTCGCCGGATGCCTGGCCGTACTGTTTCACCTCCTGCAGAAGCTCGTCGTTCACGCGTTTGAAATCGTTGAACGCCTCGTGCAGGATCTTCAGATCATCGTTCATATCGTTCTCCCTTCGTTTTCGTCGGCTCCTGCGGAGTGACGTCTATCTGATTTCTGTTCTGATCCGCCGTGCGCGGGCTTCCAGGGCAAGTGCAATTGATGCGGCTTGCCAACCGCCGGCTTCCTGCTTCGGAAGTGGCATCTGAATCGGTGCGATATCCTCGTAATCGATATCGGCGTCCTTCTCCGGAAATGGCTGTTCGAAGCGATCGTACAGACGACGGATCTGACGCTCAATGGCATCGGCATCGGACTCCCACGGACCGGATCCCGCTCCACGGGCGCCCCGAAGCGCCGCCAGAGCCGCCGCCACGCCACGAAACACATACATCGGCTCCCCGTTGATCACCGTCACGACGGGGAAATAGTAGCTGCCGAGACGATTCGCATTCTCCGAATCGTACCACAGAAATCCCCGGCTGTAACGCTGCCATTCCTCCTGCCCCCACTCCGTCGGATCCCCGCCAATCCAACGCTGGAGGGATTGCCGAGCGCGGTTGCCGTTCCAAGGAGTATCAAGAGGAGCCAGCGCGAAGGTGGTGACGGGAACGACGCGCTTCACCGCCGAAATCAGCGCCTGCGTGTTAGCCGGCCACGCGACAACGCTGACCTCGAACAGACGCAGCTCTTTCAGCACTCGCACGCCATCCTTCACATCGTCCTTGATCACCTGATAGCCGATGGAGAGGCTGTCCAGGATGCCCTCGCGCACCTTCGTGCGAACTTCTTGAGCGGATGGAGCAGAACTGAAACGAGCCTTGATCCATAGACCCGCATCGTCCTCTCGCGCCTCCTCAACCACTCCGATGATGGCCTTGGAGCCATGGTTGACTGCGTGGCTGTCGACCAGTTTGATCGCGCGCTTCTTCAGCCGTTCACGAAGAGTCTTTGCGAAAGCGCCCCTGGAGACGGTCTCATTCTGCTCATCCACGTTTCCGAACGTCGATGCATATCCTTCGAGGTATCCCGCGCCATCGTCTTCTTGCAGAACCTGAAGTTTCGCCGCCGCCGGATCGACTGTCTTGTGAATGATTTCCATCCTGGATAATTATCGGACGTCGGTTCAGTATACGACATCCCCAACGAAGGGCTGTTCCTTCACCCAGAGATCTGTTCCGTCCATCATATCGCAGACGAATTTGGCATAGGTGAAGAGGGGATCTGGATCGTAGTCCCGTCCCTGGAAACGCTGACCGTACCTCTGATGGATCCGCGCGAAGAAACGGACGAGCTTCTCCAGTTCCCCATCCTGCGGCGTCGTGAACCAGATATCTGATTCATCCAGCCAGCATACCGTTCCCGATGGGCTGCGAAAAGCGGCACGGGCGGACTGCGGGAGATTACGGAAGCTTCCTGCCATACGCTAACGCTCCGAGCACCACTTCAAGCGTTTCCCGATCTTTGGTCATCACCTGATGGAAACGATCCGCGCTGAACAACGCTTCGATCGTCGTCGTGAAGACCTCAGTATACTTGGAATTCGGACCGTAGTACTTGCCCGTATACTCGAAGGCGAACTGATCGACCTTCGTGACTTCATTCGGACGATAGCGCCCTCCGGTGAGCCGTCTTGCCGTCTCTCCTCTCGTGCGGAGATCGTAATGGTAGCGGGTCGCGACTCCAATGTGTTCCAGATTTCCCTCCAACAGATGGCCGATCTCGTGCGCCAGCACGTGGTCCCAGATGTATTGTACGGAAGATGGCGGAACGAAAACAGAATCCTCCCAAGGCTTAGCGTAGGCGCGGCCGCCGCGTGGCAGGAGTTTGATGCTGATCTTCATGGGGGACTTTTCGCCTGTGCGCAGGGCAGATGAGAAGAAGTTCAGCATGGTCTCCACATGGCTGATATCGTTCTTTTTCATCTTGGGATCGAAAATCGGAGCAAACTGATGCTCCCTGCCCCCGGCGGGAACGGTGCGTGAGAGAACTTGTTCGAAAGCGCTTCGAATGCGATCGGACCACTTGATGCTGGATTCAAGAAGCAGCGTCATGCGGCGCTGCAGATCATTCACTCGATCCATGTTACGCGCTTGAACTGCTTTCTTGATCTCGTCGGCGAGCTCATTATAGCGTTCGAGAAAATCCTCCCGTTCCGCGTAGAGGGATAGATACTTCATCATCTCATCCACTATGCGTTTACCGTGCTCCTTCACAGCCTGATAGTGAGCCTGGGGATCCTTCTCCCAAAGACGTTCCTGGAACGGATCCTCTGTCGCCGGAGCTGGAGTTCTGACAGGTTTCGGGGACGGCTTGGGCTTTGGCGAAGGCGGTATCGGCTTCGGAGGAGATGGCTCGGGCTTCGGAGGAGGCGGTGCGGGCTCCCGGCGCCGCGCGCGGCTGTACAGCACCGTACAGCGACACTGAATGGTTTCACGCCCCGGGGCTCCGAGCGAGGAATCCCCGGGAAACATGAGACGGCTGCCCCCTACCTCGAAGGGCTTGTCGAACGGCAGATCGCGCTGCGTGGCGTCGGCGGTTGAATGAGTCGGACGCGTTCGTTCGTCCCCCACGGCGGACCAGGATTTCGTGATGGCATCCGTTCGCGCATTCATCTCGATGCTGTAATGCGTGCTGGCGTTGCTCATGTAGACGATTTCCGTCCTGGCGATGCGCTCCCCGCGGGCGCGCGAGAAAGCATAACTATCCCGCAGGGATCGTATGATGTTCTCCACATCCAGATCCCCATCGGTATAGTGGCTCGTCAGCACGGAGCGAATGTGAGCCGCCGTAGTGCTATTGATGCCTTTGATCTTCTCCGCCAGTTGCCGCTCGATCCTTTCGTAGATCCTCTGCACTTGAATCGGATTCACGATAGCGGGATCTGCTTTGGCGAGCCCGCCATCAACCTCTATCAGTTGGAAATCCCGGTAGAACGCGTCGTTGACGTCCTCATACAGACGCCAGATTTCCTTCTTCAGCGCATCGCCAAGAACGTTCGCCGCCGCCTGTGGAAGCGAGGTCAGATCCCTTCGAGCAAGACGAGCCGCCGCCTCCGCTCCTCGCTGCACGACCTCCGCTATGCGCGGAATCCAACGCGCCTCCAGACGTCGGCGCCCCATTTCCACGCGCTTCCAGTTCAGAACTTCGATCTCCCGCGCCATGGTCGTGACCTCGGGCACGGGGCACCAATCCTCGATGTCTTCATGAACGCTGTGAATCCAGATCTGGAGCGTCCGTTCGGCCTGCCTCACAACAATAGGGGCGCCTAGAGGGAGCGTGCGGCCAAAGACAGCGCGAGATCCCGATCCAATCTGCCAGGGCATGATTTCGCCGCGTAGACCTCCCGATGCAGCCAGACGTTTTCGCGAACAAGAGGGATGCCGTGGCGCTTCGAGAGATCCTTCAGCAGCAGAGCCAATACGTAGTACTGATGAATCGTGGCATCGCTGTGCGCCCATCCCTCGAGCTCAATTCCGATCGTGTAGGAATTCGGATTCAGCACGACTCCGTTGGCGCCCCGACGCAGCGCCACGCTGGGGTTCAGAATGCGTCCGCAATGCCAGGCTTCGCATCCCTCCGCCACATACTGATGCACCTGTCCATTTCTTCCGATGCCGTAGTGCGCGCTGACTTGGGATGTCGGAGAAGCAAACCATGCATCGGTCCCCGCCAACGTGCCATCCATGATGTGCAGCACGATATGAGTGATGTCAGCCCGCCTGACGGGACGGTAGTTCGGACTCGGTTTCTGAACGATCTCCAATTTCACAGCACATCCTCCTCCTCGGAATCGCTTGGAGGCGGAGCCGCCTCCGAGGGAGCTTCCTGGGGCGCCCCGGAGACGGGGTACAGGTTCACGGGGAACCATGCCGTTTCGCCCCAAGGCACAAGCGCGAGGCCGAGGTTGAGCTTGCGGTTGATCTCGTTGATCGGCCAGCCCATGCGCCACAGCACCTCGGCTGTCTTCACCTTCTGCTCGTAGCTGGAGCGCATGGCCGGAATATCGGAAATGTCATAGACGATGCGAATGGAGTTCGGATCCCCGTACCGGGGAACGATAGCGTTGTTCAGACGATTCTGAACCCAGTCCAGCAGAGGAATAATCACGTCCTCCCAGAACGACAGACGCGCGATTTCGAAGTTCGAGTAAGTCGGATCTTCGTTGGCGCCGATGAGTTGCGGAGGGACGCCGAAGATGGCGCAGATCTCGTACTTGTTGATCCGGCGCTGCTCCAGGAAATCCAGATCGTGGTGGCTGAGCGCGGCTCGTTCGTACTCCATATCCCCCCAGAGCACCATCGGACGGTGGCGGCTGCCGCCTGAGAATTCCTGAATCAGCTCCTCGCGAAGGCGGTCGCGGTCCTCCTTCAGCAGGGAACTGGAGGGCACTTTGAGCACGCCGCCGGGGACGGCGCTGTTATCGAGCACGCTCTTGTTCCACGCCACGATGGCGTTCTCGCTCTCCAACGTGCGAATGGCAGCCCGCAGCGGCGAGCAGCCACGGTAGGGATCCAGAGGATCCACGAAACGAAAATGCAGCACTTCCTCCGGCGAGAACGGGATCGGATTGCGGCCGGGAAGTCGAAGCTCATAGCCCGCCACATGCAGCACGGGATCGGGCACGACCCGCACCCAATCGGGGCGCATATGATAAAGGTGCACGGGGACGCCGCGATCCTGCACGATCTCCACGAAAGCGTTTCCGTCGAGGTACAGGTTCTGAACGAGCTGGGTGAGAAACTCCCGCCGGTCTGAATTGGGATTGGGGCGGTCGATCAACCTCTGAATAGGGTGACCGGCTTCGTCGACGAACGTGCCGTCCCCGTCTGCATCCGTCTGCACCTTCCAGGGGACGCTGGAGATGGATTCCGCAATCTTCATGATGCAGCGATGCGCCCAGACCGAAGCATAATAGCCCTCGCTCACGCTCTCGCTGAATCCGAGATTGCGGAACGGGGAGCCCGCCCACATCGCGAACGCTCCGGATCGTTGGCCGCTCTGCTTGCGGCGGAAACGCATCAGCCATCGATCATACCATGCCATGACCTATATTCTCCCGAGGTCGGAATCCTGAAGCAGGCGGCGTACTTCCTGTAGAGCCGCGGATCGCACCTTTTCGACGCTGGACACGCGAATTCCGAGCTCGCGGGCGATCTCGCGGTCGCTCCATCCACTCAGGTAGGTGAGGCGCAGCACCGCCGCCAGCTTCGGCGCCAGGCAGCGATCTATGACCGCCATCACGCGCTCCGTCAGAATCCTCCGATCCGTCTCCTCGTCTTCGTAACTGTGGAGATCCAGATCCTCTACCGATGGGCGCAGCTCGTGCTTGGCTGTGAAGCGGGACTCGCGCCTGGCGAGATCCAGCGCCGCTCCGCGAATGCAGGGAAATGCGAACGTCGAGAAGCGCGTTCCCTTGGAGGAATCGTAGCGGTGGAGGCCGCGAATCGTATGAAGGATCGCTTCGCTGATGGCATCATCGTAATCCGCACTCCCCACGCTGCGCTGAAACATGGCGGCTTGTTTCACGACCATCGGAAGGAGGTCCACCTCCTGTCCGGGCGGGCCAATCACAAACGATTTCAGAATCACTCTACACCTCCAGAAATCCGACAGACGGACGGGGACGATACTCGCTGATGAGGCAATTGAAAGCGCCGGCGACGCTATCGACCTGATCGTCGTGCCTCCCGTCAGGCACGGTCAGAATTTCATCCAGCCACTCAACGATCCATGGCGCATTCACGACCGCTACCAATCTCTTCTGACAGTGCGTCGCGAACGGCGCCCATCGAAGAGCCTTCGGTCCGGTAGCCAATACGGGCTGCACATCGTAGCCGATTAGGCGGCGGGCGATCTCCGCTATGAACACCTTCGAGCTTGCGCCAGGCTCCTGTTCTATTCTCACCGCCACGCGGCGGCCGTCCGCTTCCGCTGTTCGAAGAATGATGCCCTGGACAGCCGATGGACCGTACCGTCCCCGCCGCACATCCTCCACCGCCACCTCGTTCGTCACATCGTCAATGGATAGCAGCGTCCCCGCCGTATAATCGGGATCCTGGCCGGGACGGGGCTGCGTGGCGGCGAGATCCCAGAACCGCACGCGCCGACGGTTTCCGGTCGGCGCCTGATCCAGAAACTTCGCGAACCATTCCCGGCGAAACACAGCGCCCTCGCGCGTGACATCCCAATCCCCCTCCTCGCGCTGCTTCCGCGTGACGGGATCCAGCATGGCGAGGGAGGCTCGATAAGCCTCCTGATCCACATAGGGATTATCCTCCAGCCTGGCCGGGACGAAGAACCTGTCCGGATGCTTGCTCGTGATGAACCGGGCCTTCACCCAATCGTGGCCGATGCCGCCTGGATTGGAAGCGCTTCTCATCCTCAGTGGAATAGGCTCCCCCTTCTGACGGGACAGGCGGGAGAAGAGGAAGCGATACTGGGCCTCGAGAAACTGCGTGAGTTCGTCAAATCCGATGAAGTGGAATTGAGCGCCGTCGTACTGGTAGACGTCGTTGAAATGCTGCAGATATCCGAACTGGAGAACGGCGCCTGAGGGGAACTCGTAACGGTAGTGCTGCGCGCTCCAACGGGCATCCGTCCTTCGAAGCCACGAGTGAGCCCGTGTCAGCACGGAATCCGGCATGTTGAGCTGACCGTAGGTGCGGCGGAGAAGCAGAGCCCGGTACTGGGGCATGTGAACGTACTGCAGCGCCGCCATCAGCAGCGTGGACGTCTTTCCGCCACGCGCCGCGCCCCCGTAGAACCCCTCCAGATGCGGCAGCAGGAGAAAAGCCAGCTGCTTGGGCGTGGGACGCTCGGGGATGTAGCGATTCCATGGAAGACGAAGCGCTTGCAGAATCCTCGGATCGCGCTCCAGCACGTGCCTCCAATCTGGAATGGCGGCCATATCCTATTTCCACTATAGGACGAGAAGGACGAAAACGCCCCGGGAATCTATTAGGAAAACTCATAACTCCCTTAACAGTTCGAGGTCTTCACCCGATACTGAATCAGGGAGTCGCCTTAAACGCCCCCGCCTTTCGGCGGTATCGGGGCAAATTTCAATCGATCTCGAGGGGTCAATGGTAA